>Ga0134127_10001353_pt1 | contig 18363 bp, 15 predicted proteins | sample KB31753_FD_96459 | JGI IMG/M metagenome (GOLD analysis project Ga0134127, IMG submission 96459) | Terrestrial soil microbial communities with excess Nitrogen fertilizer from Kellogg Biological Station, Michigan, USA - KB3-175-3 | ecosystem: Environmental > Terrestrial > Soil > Unclassified ... | reverse complement strand
GCTGCTGGCGTTCGTCGCTGTCGCAACCGTTTTCTCGATTTACGTGCCATCCACTTCTGCCTTCGATCAGGAACTCTCAAAACTGAATAAGTTTGTGCAGCAAAAAGGAAACACAGCCTCGATGCAAACCTTTCGCGAAGGCCGCGACTTCATCGAAGCACAAAACTGGCAACGAGCAGCCGAGAAATTCAACGACTTCATAACCGGTTATCCCAAGGATAAAGATCTCGACGCCGCGCTTTACTGGTATGGCTACGCGTTGCAGAAACAAGGCAGAAAAGACGAAGCAGCAACCGTGCTGATCAGGCTCGTCAACAGGTTTCCAACCTCGAGCTGGCGACAGGAAGCACAGGCGCTGCTCGTAGTGCTCGGGCGCAAAGACGCGGTCGATCAGGCACTCGATCGCGACAATTGCGAGATCAAGATACTCGCTTTGCAGAGCCTGTTTCAGGCAGACCAGGATCGTGCGATCGGAATCGTGACTGAGGCACTGCGCGCAACTCCCGGTCAATGTCAGGGCTTCCAGGCCGCAGCAGTATCGTTGCTCGGCTCACACGGTGGCCCGCGCGTGGTCCCGATCCTGCTCGACATTGCCCGCACCAATCCCGATCCGAAACTGCGTCTCACCGCTATCAAGCGCTTAGGCGAGCAACACAGCGATCAAGTCATCGACGAGCTTATCAAGATTTACGATGCTGACAGGACCAAGGAGATTCGCGGGCAGATCCTGCGTGCGTTTGTTGAAAGCCGCTCGCCGCGTGGTAGCGCGAAAGTGATGGAGATCGCACGCGCGAGCGACGATGTTGCAGCGAGACAATATGCAATTCGTTATATCGGCGAGATGAAAGATGCGGCTTCGCTCGACGAGCTGATCCGCATTTACGACGCTGATAAGACGAAGGAGATTCGCTCGCAGATCGTGCGAGCACTCGCAGAACGCGAAGACGTGCGCGCTCGCACGAAGCTTTTCGATATCGCCAAGCAGGGAGACACGCCGGAGTTGCGTATCGAAGCGATTCGTCGCCTCGGCGATCATGGTCGTATCTCGATCGACGAGTTGCTACAGCTCTATTCGAGTGAAACGAACGTCCAAATCAAGCAGAGCCTGCTGCGCGCTTTGGCAAGCAGCAACGATCCGCGCGCGCGTGCGAAGTTGTTTGAAATCGCGCGTGGCAACGATGCGATAGAGCTGCGTATGTATGCCGTTCGGCAGTTAGGCGAGAAAGACGACGAGCAGACTGTCGATCAACTCGTGGCGATGTACGACAGCGAGCAAAACCCGCAAATCAGAACGGCGTTGATGCGTGGTTTTGGCGACTCGAAACAGAAGAGCGCGGTTCGCAAGTTGATGACAATCGCGCGGAACGATCCGTCAGTCGAACTGCGGAAAGCAGCGGTCAGGTATCTCGGCGACAGCCGCGATCCCGAGGCGCTGAAGTTTCTTGAAGATCTTTTGAAGTAATGCCGAGCTCCGCGTCTCGCGGTGTGATGGTGAGCTTCCAATTATCTCATCACGTAGCTGACTGTCGCGCCGCGAGCGCTGGAGGTGGAGAGATCAAAAGCCTCGGGCTGGCTCTACACGAAGGTAAGTTGTTTTACATGATTGCAGGATTTACATGTGAATCCTGAACAATCTTGTAAATCCTGTCAAAACTGGACCTGGTACACCTAATCATCCGGAGGGATTCATGCGCCATTCAATGCTCCTCTTTCTCGCGCTCATCGGGATCGCTTGCGCCGGCGGAAATCGCGCCGCTGGTGTTGCCACAGCCGCCGCGGTCGACGATCTGCAAACACAATCAACCGCTACAACCCTACAGAGCTTCACCGCGGTCGACGGCGCAGACCTGATGGCCCGGCTGGAAGCCGCGCAATCACGCGCACGCAATCAACAAACACCTTACTGGTCCGCCTACACTTTCGACGTGCGCCCAGGCGTCGCAGTCGATCCGGCCATTCGCGATTTCCACGGGAGCATGAACACGATCGGCGACACGACGGTCTTAGTCGGCACGAATGCCGCCGGAGTTACTGTCGAAACACGCAGCCTCGCCATCTTTTTGCTGCGCGATCCGTCAAGCAATCAGATAACGCGCATGGAGGTTTACAACCTCGAACGCAAACGCGAGTACAGCGGCTATCCGGTTTACTGGCTCGGCCGTGCGAACAACGAAGAGAGCCTGAACTACCTGCGCGCCATCGCAGCGGCAACACCGCTCGATATGTTGAGTGAACGCGCCGTGCTCAGCATCGCCCTGCACGACGATTCGCGCGTCGGCGGCATGCTCAAAAACTTCATCGGCTCTTCTCCGAATCCACGCATCCGCTCAACCTCCGTTTACTGGCTGGGCCAGGTTGGCGGCGAACAAACATTCCTCGCGTCGCTCGTGCGCAACGACGCCGAAGACAAGAAGATCCGACGTTCCGCCGCACATGCTATCGGTCAGAGCCGCGATCGCGGAACGATCGCAACGCTCCAGGGACTTTATGAAAGCGTGAAGGACGTTGAGGTCCGCAGAGGTGTCATCTCAGCAGCGGGCAACAGCATCGACGAGCAACCGGCATTCGCGTTTCTGCTGAGCGTCGCGAAGAACGACGCCGATTGGGAATCACGACGAACGGCAGTGCGGCAGCTCGGTCATTTTCAACGTGAAGACACTGCCGAAGAGTTGATGAAGATCTACACGAACGACGCGAACGTCGAAGTGAAGCGCGCAGCGTTGCGTTCACTCGCGGAAACGAAAAACCCACGTGCACAGACGCGTCTAGTGGAGATTGCGCGTAACGAGACCAACCCTGAACTGCGTAAGACCGCGATTCGCGTTATGGGCGAGCGTGGTGAAGCCGCAGTTGACGATCTCTTCAAGCTGTTTGATTCGGAGCAGGTGCCGGACGTCAGGCGTGCAGTGCTCCAGTCGCTTTCGGAGATCAAGAGCACGCGTGTTGAAGACAAGCTGTTTGAAGTGGCGCGAAGCAACGACGTGATGGACGTGCGACGCCAGGCGATTCGGTTGCTGGGCGAGCGGGTTAGTAAGCGCAGTTTCGAATTCCTGAGCCAGACGGCGCAGAGTACGGATGCGAATGCGGAAGTGCAGGTTCAGGCTGTGAAAGCGATCAGCGAGCGACGTTCTGAGGAGTCAGTTCCGCTGCTGATCAAGATCGCGCGCACGCACCAGAACCAGCTCGTACGCAAGCAGGCGATACGATCGCTTGGTGAATCGGGCGATCCGAGGGCCGTCGATTTCTTCCGCGAGGTTTTGAGTAAGTAGAATTAGTTCACGCAAAGGCGCAAAGGCTTCCTTAATTGTCTTGCGCCTTTGCGTTTCTTTGCGCCTTTGCGTGAAAAGATTTTCAATTTACACGCCGGCTAGGAGCTTCTTCCACCGCACCCACGCCTCGTCGCGCGCCTTCTTGTTTCCCTTCCAGGCAGTCAGCGCCTTCTGATAATCCTCCGCGGCCTTGTCGTCAGCCGCCTTATCCCCTTTAGGTTGCGGCGCCGTTGGCTCGGGCGCGTCGCCGGCTCGCATGAACCCGTGCCCCGCGCCTTCATAAGTCACCGGATCGAACATCTTCTTCAACTCGGCCATCGCCACGGCTGTCGGCGTCAGCGTCGCGTTGATACGAGCGTCGTTTCCCGCATAAAAACCGTAGACCGTTGCATTAATCTTACCGATAGCGCCCTGGTCTATCGTGCCGTCAGAGGACGCCGGCGCTGCTCCATAAAACACAAAAGCCGCCTTGATGTTTGGGTTGTTTGTCGCATAGCGGAACGCCTGGCTACCGCCCCAGCAATAACCCGCAACGACAACCTTGCCGTTCGACGCCGGCAGTTTCGAAACGTAAGCCGCTACTGCGTTCAAGTCGGCAGTGATCTGATCCGGCGGGAGATCACGGATCGTCTGGCCCACTGCGTTTCGATCGAGCGAGCTCGTGCCGCCGCCGTTTGGCCCCATGCCGGAAAGCAGATCCGGTGCGATCGCAACGTAACCCGCTTCAGCAAGTTGATCGGTCAAACTCTGCACCCAATCGCTCATACCAAAGATCTCATGGATCACAACCACGGCTGTCGCTTTGTTTTTATTCTCGGGATAGACCACGAAACTATTCACTTCGCGCGTGCCGTTTTTCACTTTGACCCATTCCTGGTGCCGCGGCGATTTCGCGAGACGCTGCTTGGCCCACTCCTGCGTCTCGACCGCATCGGGCGCCGCAGCAGGCGCGTTGTGATGGTGGTTCCCGCTCATGTCCTGTGCACAAGCCGTCACTGAACACAGAAGCACCAGCATTAGCAAACTAATCGTTGACTTCATTTTCCTCTCCCGTTGACTCGTTTATTGTTTCTCAACCTCAAAATCTACCCACTGGACCACGGGCGCGACTTTGTTCTTTCCGCCCACCTCCATAACCGAAACTTGCAAGTAGTAATTTCCCGGTTCCAGTTCGGGGGCCAGCCGCACGGCGCCAGTCGTAATTATGCGACTCAGATCCTTCTGATTTGCAGGAGCTTTAACAGGCACTTCCGGACCTGAATAAACTTCCTTGCCCTCGCGAAACAGTTTTGCTTGCATCACGAGGTTCCGCGGCGCTCCTTTTTCGTCCGCCGCGTTGTAGAGCATGTAAACGAAATAGACGTCGGAGTTCGGCGTGAAACGTCGCGCACCCGGATTCGCAAGATCCTGACCCGCACTGTCAGTCGCCGTTCCTAAAATAACTCCTGAGACAGCGACCTTCTTGTTGCCGAGATCAGGCACGGCAACAAACTGTCCCGCCGAACCGATGCGCGACGAGGCTTTGTCGCGCGCGGCTATGCGCACCTGGTACGCACCGGGCTTCTTTACCGGAATGTCAAACGTGAGCTGCATGCCATAACGCATCGCATGCGCGTAATCATTCGGAGACAGGCTCAGCGTGGCCGCGCGCCTGACTTGCTCGACGAGGGAGCCATTGTCGCCAAAGATCACGCCATGCAGCTCAAATGATGCCTGCTGCCGTCCCTCCACGGGAGTAAACGTCATGTCTTTCGCGTCGAGGTAAACGAACGATCGCACCACCGAACCGTTTATCCGATCGTTTGCAAAAAACGAGCTGATATCGACGTTAACGTCCTGCGCGGCGAAGGGCGATGCGAGCGCGAGGTTAGTGATGTCCACCACCGATCGTTTTGTTTTGTTCGCTTCTTCTTCAGTCACGCCGAAGAAACCGAAACGCGTTCGCAAGGTCATTCCCGATCGCTTCACTTTTGCCTTGATGTGATGGAAGCGCCGGTTAAATGTCTCGTCAGTTGGACGATAACCAAGCAGGTAATAACCGCTCTGGTCTTCGAGGATCTGATCGAATTTGAAGCTGTTTGAATTGCGCACTTGAAAACCGCCCGTTTGCTTCGCTATTAACTCGCCTCCCTCGCGCCGGTTCATGAGCACTGCTGAACGCGTAGACATCAATCGATTTATTTGATCGGTGATTTGCCGAGCGTTGCCGCGGAACTGGTCTGCGGCAGTGGGACCGGTATACATCAAGCCCTGCGTGTCGACTGAATAAATGACTACCGACGAGCGAATCGCCTTCTCCGCAATTTTTTGCAGTGCGCTGGAATAGTTTATTGAATCGAGGGGAAGGGACGATGGCCCATCGTTACCAGTTCCCGCATTCACCGGAGTAAGCCCTCCTGCTCCTGTCTCTGCCCCACGACCAACGCCGTCAGTCAGAAAGTTTCGACCAAAGAACTCGTCTTGATCCTCTCTCGGCATGTGGTCAGACATCAATACCAGCGATTTTCGGCCAGGAAGGTGGCCCATCGAATCGATGACGAAACGCAGAGATCTAAGTGTGATGGCCATTGAATCGCGCCCGCATAGGGACGGGCCCGAACCTGAGCCAATTGCCGTAAAGACACTGAACCCAACGCGATTGCACATGTTCCATCGCAATTGGTCCACCGCCCGCGTCAGAACACGCTTGTCGTTTGTGAACTGCTGAAGCGCCCCCACTTCTCCACCGGTGCGAATGATTGCAACCAGGTCATTTGGTTGTAGTTGCTCTGCGACAAACTTGCGTAACTGTCGCCGGACGAGGCTCATGCTCTCGGCGGATATTCCGAGATCGTCTACGACAATGGCCATCGTGCGATGCGGTTCATTCGGATTTACAGGAGTTCCCGGCGGAAGCTCCACCTTTTTGTCGCGAGGCGCCGGCGGAGGAGTGGCGCTTGCAACTTTTGAAACGTTCGAGATGTAGGTGAAACTCGTGATCATCTGTTTGCGCCCGTCTTCATAGATCTCGAAATCGTCTGCGGTAAGATTCGTTACCGGCTTCCCGCCTTTCGTGACAACAGCGTCAACCTGCACGAGGTTCGTGGTGATCCTGACGACGTCGTCTTTATCGTCGCCGGGTTTCTGTTGTGGCGGTGGCGGGGGCTGGAGTGCGGCTGGTTGGGTCTGGGCCAACGCCGGCAAAAGGATACAAAACGACAACAGCAGGGCGAGGGATGCTTTGATCTTCATCGGGTAGTCTCCTTTAACGATACCGCGTTAGGGAGAGGGTTTTGGGGGTAGTCGCTGGTCTAACGTTCAGAGTGTAAAACAGAACCCGCAAACTACAAAGTAATTAAGCGTAAAACGCGGAACAAGGTGTATTATCACCGCGCTCTTCCATCCCACACACAGGGAGAATCCAATGTCGAAATTTTTTCTTTTAATGGTATGCATTCTGACTGGTCTGTTAGTACTCGCCTGCGGGGCGCCTACAAACCGCAATGCTGACGCGCCGTCCAGCGCCACGTCGCCGGTGCCCGCGGGCACGCCTGTAACCACGACTAACAGGAACGACAACGCCAGCACGGGCGATAAGGTCGGTATAGCTGAGTGCGATAACTTTATTACTGCTTACGAGACCTGCGTTTCCGGCAAGGTTCCGGAAGCTGCTCGCGCGAACTTGAAAGCGGCTGTAACCACCTGGCGCACCGAGTGGAAGAAGCTCGCTGACAATCCACAAACGCGCGGCACCCTCGCCGCCGCCTGCAAGACCCAACGCGATGCGACCGTTGCGCAGATGAAGGCTTACAACTGCACGTGGTAGGCGAGTGAATAGTAGACAGGGTTTACAAGATTTTTCAGGATTTACATGTTAATCATGGAAAATCTTGTGAATCCTGTCTACGTCGACTTCATCGTCATGATCGCTGCCCAGATTTCGATCCCGTCCCAAAAGTTCTGCAGCCGGATGTTTTCATTTTCAGCATGCTGGTTGTTGTCGTAGTTGGCGATCGGCACTGAGATCGTCACGGTCTTCAGTCGCTCCGTGATAATCGAGAGCGGCAGACTCCCGCCCGACGTCGGCAACAACACGATCTTCTCCTGCGACGTCGACTGCACCGCATCAATCACAGCTTTCGAGATGGTCAGATCCATCCGCGTTCGCTCCGCGTTGTAACCGCCCGGGCGAACAGTGACGCGCGCCAGCAATGGATACTGCTCCCGATCAGCGTCAGATGGCTCGCGGTCCATAACTTGATAACCCTGCTTGCGAACGTGATCGATCAATCTCTGCACCTGGCGGTGATGATCGTTGCCCTTGACGAGTCGCAGATCGAGCACGGCAGTGGCTGTTGTTGGAATCACGTTACGAGCCAAAGCACCAACATCACCACTCGCAAAACCATTGATGTTCAATGACGGCAGATTGATCAACTCGAGCAGCGACTTACCACTACCTTCCGTGCGCTTAATGCCGAGTTGCTTCTTCAGCTCTTCATCGTATTGCGGCGCTTCGGCAATTGCGCGACGCTCCGCTTCGCCAAGTGGCTCGGAATCAGAATACCAACCCTCGATCGTCACGCGGCCTTGGTCGTCTTTCATCGACGCGAGCAAACGCGCGAGCAGATTGGCGGGATTGGGCGACCAGTTGCCGTAATGACCGCTGTGCAGCGGACGCTTCGCCGCGTAAATTGTGAGATCGACGTTCGTATCGCCACGCGCGCCAAAGACAACCTGCTTTCGTCCTGACTGGTGCACTGGTCCATCGCCGATTATCCACGCATCAGCGATGAGCAGTTCCTTGTTGCGGTCGATGATCTCTCCGAGATGCGGCGAGCCGGCTTCTTCTTCTCCTTCGAAAAAGAACTTGATGTTTGAAGTCAGCGCGACGCGTTGCTCTTTTAGCGCACTGAACGCGGTGAGAATCGCCATCACACCCGCTTTGTCGTCCGATGCAGAGCGCGCGTAGATGCGCCACTGCGGGTTAATTTGCGTTCCTTCAGCGGGCGTTGGGAGGATCTGTCCGTTTGCTTCGAGTGCTGCCGAACGAAAGACGGGTTGCCACGGCGACGTTCCGGTCCATTGCTTAGGATCGGTCGGTTGGCCGTCGTAATGTGCGTAAACGAGCATGGTCCGTTGGGCGCCGGGAGTATTCCATTCGCCGTAGACTGCTGGTGGCGTGTTTGGAGTCGAGCCTTCGAGCAGTCGTGGGTTCAAGCCACGTTGCTTCATCATCTCGACAATGAGCGCGGCATTCCGGCGGATGTTCTGCGTGTCGGAAGCGACGTTTGGGATCGAGAGCAGGCCCGTGAACTCTTTCAGGATCTGGTGCTCGTTCGCGCGTCGATACTCGCGCACCTTGTCCTGCGTTTGCGCGAACACCGAGAAGGGGAGAAGGGTCAAACACAATAAGCTTCGAAGCATGCCGCCGATTATAGCCAAATCCGTGTAGGTGGCTGGGTTGCCCAGGTAGATGGTAGACAGGATTTACAGGATTTTTCATGATTGACATGTAAATCCTGAAAAATTTTGTAAATCCTGTCTAAGGTTTTTTCATCAACTCGAGGACGGCCGATGTCATCGCCTTCACACCAGTCCTCAACGTCGGTTCCGGAACCGGCGCGAAGAGCGCGGAATGAAGCCCCGGCAGCGCAACGCCCGATTCCCTGCTCTGCCTGACCTTCGCGGGATCGGACGCGCCCAGCCAGAAGATCGTCGCGGGTATCGCATGATCCATGCTGAAGTACCCAAAATCTTCACTCGCCATCATCGGCGGCATCTGCACCACGTTCTCATCGCCGAGCGCCTGCTTGAACGCAACCACGAGCCTGTCAATCAACTTCGGGTCGTTATACGTCGAGCCCGTTCCTTCGGAGACTTTCACTACCGGCGCGCGATCTTCGGGAATGCCGGCGGTCGCCGCAACACCTTTCACGATTCGCTCAATCGACGCGAGCACACGTTTACGCACTTCTTCCTTGTAAGTGCGCACAGTCAGTTGCAGATTCACTTCGTCGGGAATGATGTTGTAGCGTGTGCCGCCATGAATCGATCCGACTGTCACCACCGCCGGATCGAGCGGCGAATTCTCGCGACTCACGATGGTCTGCAACGCCATCACAACCTGCGCCGCAACTACGATAGGATCTTTCGTCGTCTCAGGCGCCGAGCCGTGACCACCAACGCCACGGATCTTCACGTCAATCGAGGTGGCACTCGCCATCGCGTAGTTAGGCGTGTAACCCACCTTGCCTGTTTCGAGTTCCGGTTTATCGTGCAACGCGATCGCGAAATCAGGTTTAGGGAAATTGGTGTAGAGGTTGTCGCGCAGCATCGCATTCGCGCCGTCGCCGGTCTCTTCGGCTGGTTGGCCCAGCATCACGAGCGTTCCGCTCCAACGACTCTTCAACTCGGTCAACATCTTCGCCGTGCCGAGAAAGCTCGTCATGTGCATGTCGTGGCCGCAGGCATGCATCACACTCACCTCGACGCCCGCGTCGTTCTTGGTCTTCACCTGGCTCGAGTAAGGCAGTCCTGTTTTTTCTTCGACCGGCAATGCGTCGAGCTCGGTTCGGACGAGGACTGTCGGGCCTGGGCCGTTCTTCATCACTGCCACGACGCCGTAGCCCGACCATTGTGCGTTTTGAAACTTGCCGATACGTTCGGTGACGGTGAATCCGAGTTTGCGCAGCTCGGAGGCGACGAATGCGGAGGTCTTTTCTTCGCGATGCGATAGCTCGGGGGCTGTGTGGAGGTTGCGGTAGGTCGATAGCCAGGATGCGATGTCGCGATCGATCATGGCGTCGAGCGAGAGTTGTTGTGCGTTGACGTTCAGTGTCAACACGAGAATGAGCAGAACCCAGTTAAACTTTCGCATCATGTCTCCGTCGGATTTGTTTCACGCAAAAGCCGCAAAGATTTACGCAAGGCGCAAAGAAGAAGTTAAAGCCTCCCTTGCGTCTTTGCGTGAAATATTCTTTTTAGCTCGCTGATCCTCGCGAGGTGGTAGTCGTCGTGTTCCGCCTGGAAAAATAACATATCAACGAGTCGCATCGGCACGTTCAGTCGCGGGTGAAGCGCCGAGCGCTCAAAAATCTCCGCGTCAAAACCATCGAGCCGGTTGACGATCTCTTGTCTCGCCGTGCGAAATGCTTTCAGGATTGAGTCGACTGGTACGTCGTTGTGATTTGCGTCGTGAGTCTTGCGATTCGACATGTCGGCGGCGTGCAGCGCCGAATTTCCGGCGAGATATTCGTCGATTCGTTGCGAGACGAGGCTCTCGAGATCCAGAAGATGGCCGGCGTTTTCCTGCATGGACCAACGGCCATCGACTTGAGCGGTTAGTGTTTCAGGTGAAAGACCGGCAAACAGATCCTCAAGACGCGCGGGCGTGCCACGAATCCGCTCGATCATCTCAGGGTAAATACCCGCGGGGAAGTCGAAATTGAAGCGGCGATCGGTCCATCTAATCCGCATGGACCCATTCTAACCTCAATTCCCTTCGTTTGGCTGCGTGAGGCTGAACCAGTTACCGGAGTTGTCTTTGAACACCGCTTCGACGCCATAAGGCCGCTCCGCGGGCTCGGAAATAAATTGCACGCCTTTCGCCTTCAGCTCCTCGTAAGTTCCGCGGCAATCGTCGGTATTGAACACGCCCGCGCCGAGAACGCCTTTCCCCATGATTGCGCGCAACTGCTGCGACGTCTGTTCATCCATTAACATTCCGGGCTTCGGTTCCATCAGGATTATTTCGAAGTCGGGGTCGTCGTTTGTGCACATCGTTAACCAGCGGAAATCTTCACCAACCATCGCATCGGTGTGGACTCGAAAACCCAGCTTGTCGCGGTAGAACTCGAGCGCTTCGTTCTGATTGTTTACAAAGATTGTGGCGTGAGACATCTTGCGGATCATTGATTTTCTCCTCAATTAAAGTTGAAGAAAAGTACATCAATCCTATTGAATTCGCTTCTTCGAAATTGCTTTTTGGACAGGAAATTACAGGATTTTTCGGGATTAACAAGATTCCAGTTTGTGCATGACGAGGAAGCAGCCTGGAACTTGGCGCATCGCTTGAGCGCGTTCCCGGTAGGTTATGGGTGCGTGACCTACCTGGCGATGAAAGAGCGTGCTGAAGGAACCTAAACTCTGAAATCCCACCTCAAAACAAACATCCGTGACGCGCAGACCATCACTCCCAAGCAGCTCTTTCGCTTTCTCGATGCGACGCTCAATGAGGTACTGGTGCGGAGTCTTGTTGAAGGCCTGCCGGAACAAACGCAGAAAGTGATAACGTGAAAAACAGGCCTTCTCCGAGATCTGGTCCAGGCTCAGCGGATGGTCGTAGCAGTGATCGATGAAATCACGTGCCCGACCAAGCCGCTGAAGCGTTTCAAGGTCTGACAGTTCCCCTGTTTCTACTCTCTTCACCATAAGTTGTTTATGGCTTCGGCGGTACGGGCTTCTGCAACACGCTCGCGATGAACTCGGTCAATCCCGCATCGCTGCCGCCATGACGAAACTTGTAATAGTTTGACGCCTGAGTCAACCACTCTCTACGACTTTGCTCCATCTTTGGATCGGTCCCCGCTGACGCAATCGCTCGTGCATAAGCATCGATGATGCGATCCATCACCACATTTAACTTCTCGAGCGCTGCCTTGCTTTCCGGCGTCTCTGGCTTGTTTGCGAAGTTAGTTTGGTACGCCGTCGACATCGTCTTGTAAGGCCCGGCCTCATAAGCAACTGCCAGGAAGTAATAGGTCGACGGAGTCTTCCTGATGTCGCTGTCGTACTGTGCCGCTTTCAGCAGTGCATCGATGGCCTGTTCGGGAGTTGTCTTGAGCGTCAGGAAACCAACAGCGTAATTCAAATAAGCGAGCGTGTCGTCTTTGCCTTTGAATGGCGCCCAGTCGTTGGGAGCTTTGCCTGACTCGATCTCTCGAATCGCTGTCCGTGCGTAATCGAGCGCGGTGGTGTTGAAGGTCTCATTCTTCGCGGTCGCGGCCAGGTAGCCCGCGTAACCGAGATCGATTTGCGCGCGCAGGTAGTTTGGCTCGTCGGTTAGGATCTTCGCGCCGCTGCTGTACGCCTCCGCAAACTTCTTTTCGTTAATCAGAATCGGCAGGTTTCGCTTGCGCTCGTCACGTTCGTAGAACATGACCCACTTCGTCAGGTAATCCGTGTATTGATCTTTGTCTTTGTTGTATTTCTGGAGATAGTCGCGCGCCGCCTGGTAGGCCGCCGCCGGGTTCGGGAGACGATTATCGACAAACCGCTTATAGATCGCGATCTTGGCTGGATCGTCCGTCTCCTGCGCAAGCACCATTTGCCGGGCGCCAAGCGCCAACACCGAAAGCGCCAGCAAAACCGCCAGGCTCAATCGTTTTCCTAACAACTTCATATCCACTCACCTCCGCTGCTTCTTCCGGGCCAACCCCCGGGGCTTGACGCGCTTTTTAGACGCGCCTCTTAGACGCCTAAGCGCCCACTAAGGGTTTTATCATCCTGAGGTTATAATCGGTCTGCTTTCCCAGAAAATATCACAGGATGATAAGAATTCAGACCAGGGAGACGCCAGCTAAACTAATGACCGAAAGACGCCCTGACCATATCAAATTCTCGGGCCGCATTCTATTTCTGACCGACGACACAGCCCTGATCCGCCAGCAACTCGAGGCGAGCGGCGAAGAAGCCGCCGCACTCGAAACCGAGCTAGCCTCGCGCCTGAGTGCGGGCGTGCTTCCGTTAATGAGCAATATCTCGACGGACGAGATCACGCCTGGCTGGGTTTGTTTTTATTACGACGAAACATTGGGCCAGTACGTCTACGTTGGAATGCGCGAAGGCGCAGTCAAGAAAGACGAAGTGAAAAACGGTGGCTTCGCAGTCGTTGTCTCGGGACTATCCAAAGGTTGCGGCTCCTCGCGCGAGACTGCTCCGTACGCGGAGAAAGCCGCGGGCGTGCAGCTTGTCATCGCGCAGAGTATCGAGAAGATCTATGGGCAGAACTCGCAAAACATCGGTCTCTTGACTTCCACCGATTTTGGCCTGATCGAACGTATTCGACGCGGCGAGGAGATCCCGCTAACTGAATTCACCAAAGGACTCGATCCGATCTCACAGGAGATCGTTTCTCACGGCGGGCTCTTCAACTACAACAAAGCCCGGCTCTCAGGAAAAGTCTCACCACCGCCGATCGAAACACCGTCACGTCCAATGACGATCGTCGAAAAAATCATCGCGCGGCACGCATTCGTCACTGCCGGAAAGATCGGTGTCGAAGCAGTGAAACCGGGCGATGCGTTGTTCGCGGTGGCAGACGTGCGCTTCTCGCATGAGTATGTAACACCGATGGCCGAATCGCTCTTCAAACAGGCACTCGGACCCGGCGCACGCGTCTCTCAACCCGAATCGGTGTTTGCGTTTCGCGATCACCTGACGTTTCTCGGACGTGTGATGTCGCCGAAGCATCGAGAGATGGGCCTGCTCGAAAAGGCCGAAGGTTTAGCAACGACGCAGCAGAGTTTCACCGAGCAGCAGAAGATCAGGCTCTACGGCGAGAGCCCGGATGGCGGTTCGGAAGCAATCTGTCACAACGCAGTCGTCGAAGATCTCGCACTCCCGGGCCAGATCGTCATCGGCACTGACTCACACACGTGCATGGCGGGGGTGCTCGGCTGTTTCGCGTTCGGCGTCGGGTCAACCGACATGGCAAACGCGTGGTACACGAAAGACATTCGCATCCGTGTGCCGGAAACGGTGCGCTACGTGTTGAAAGGAAAGAAGCGCGCCGACGTCGCTGCGAAAGACGTGATGCTTTTCATACTCGCGTCGGAGTACATGAAGTCCAGCAAAGGCATCGGCAAGGTGTTGGAGTTTGCAGGCGACGACTTGCGCAACTGGTCGATGGACGAGCGCGCAACGTTGACGAACATGGCCGTCGAAGCCGGCGGCACGACGGGAATCATCGAGCCTGACGAAGTGACGCTCGACTACGTTGTGCGCACACGCGGACTCGACGCGGAAACAGTTCGCAAGGGATTTACTTACAGTGATCCGGACGCTGAGTACGCTGCAGTTTTCGAGATCGATCTCGACGAGATTGGTCCGATGGTCGCGACGCCGGGCGATCCGCGCAATGGCGTTCCGATTGACGATCTCCCCGCCGAGGTCCGCATCGACGCTGCTTATGGCGGCTCCTGCACGGGCGGCAAGATGGCTGACATGGACATGTACGCCCAGGTGCTCGAAAACGCACTCGCGAACGGCAAGCGCGTGAAGGAAGGCGTGCACCTCTATATCCAGTTTGGCTCGCAGAAGATCAAGCAGTACGCGCGGCAGCGCGGCTATATCGATATCTTCGAGCGCGCGGGCGCCGAGTTGATCGACCCGTCGTGCGGTGCGTGCATCAATGCCGGGCCGGGAGCGTCGGCGACGGCTGAGACAGTCACTGTCAGCGCGCAAAACCGAAACTTTCCGGGTCGCAGCGGACCCGGCAAGCTCTACCTCGCCTCACCGTATGTAGTCGCCGCCTCGGCGATTGCCGGGAAGATCGTGGATCCCAGGAAGATCATGAATTAGCCACGGATTACACGGATTTTCACTGAAACTTTTAACCCTCACAACGCACTTACCTACCGAGAGTTATGACTGGCGCGTTCGCGGGAACTCTGATGAACAGTTCAGCAGACCTGGTTACTCGCGTGTGCCAGGGCGATGCGGATGCCTTCCGCCTGATTTTCGAAAGGTATTCGCGGCCCGTCATCAGTTTCATTTTCGACATGGTGAACGATCGCGGGCTGGCTGAAGAGCTGACCCAGGAGACTTTCGTCCGCGCTTTCCGAGCGATTCACACCATGCGCGCCGAAACGAAACTCTCCACCTGGCTGTTTGGCATTGCGAGAAACGTCGCACGTGAGTCTCTCAGGGCACGCGCCCGCGCGAACACACACGTCGATCTCGCGGACAAGTCGGTTATGGATTTGAGCGACGACAAACCGGTGCCGGTCGAAGGGTTGCTGAGCAAGGAGTTGAACGCGGTTGTTCGGCGCTCACTGGCCGCGCTCGACGAAGACAAGCGATTGGTGTTCACGCTCAAGGTGATGCACCAGTGCAGTTACGCAGAGATCGCCGCGATCACCGGTTTCTCGCTCGCGAAGTTGAAGACTGATTTGCACCGCGCCCGCGCGGAGATAAGAAAGAAGATCAGTCCGTACGCTGGAGTTGGTTATGAAGTGTGAAGTTTGCAGGGAGTTGTTGGAAGAATACCTGGACGGTGAGCTCGCCGCGCAGGATCACGAGCAAGTTGACGCGCACCTGATCGCGTGCCTTGAGTGCTCTGAAAGCTTTGCAGCGCTGAGTGCCGAACAGGAGATCTTCGCGCGTTACGATCGCGAAATCGAAGTGCCGCCATTCCTTTGGACGAGAGTAGCCGCGCATACAGTCTCGGAGCGTCGAGCGCCCCAACGTCGTTGGTTTGCACCATCCTTTGCGGGTGCGATCGGGTTGTTATTGATCGCGATTGCATTCGGAGTCGTCTACTTACGATCGAGGCACAAAACTCCCGAGCCGCAGGTAGCAATTACACCCTCCCAAATCCAAAATCCAGATCCGGTTCGACAATCCGTCCAATCCGCGGTTCCAACGCATCGCAAACGAAGACCTCGAATTAAAGTAATAACTAAACAACCGGATCAATCCGACGTCCTGTCGTCCGATGTGGCTTATCTCGACCTTGAAGAACAGGAAACAGCCAAACACATCGAGCAAAGCAAAATGCTGTTGCGCTCGATAAAGAACGTCCAGATCTCCGACAACGACTACGAAATTGACGTCACTTACGACAAAGCGCTCTCGCGTCGATTGTTGAATGAAAACGTCGTCTTGCGTCGCGACGCAGAGATGAAAGCAAAGTTTCCCACTAAAACACTCCTCGCTGATTTGGAACCGTTCCTGATTGACATCGCTAACCTGCCCGATCGTGCACGCCCTCAAGACGTGCGGGAAATTAAGGAGCGTGTGCAAAGGACGGAAATCGTGGCGGCGTTATTGGATTACCAGGACCGCGGCACAAACAATCGCTAATGAGAATAGAGGCTAAAGAAATGTTGAAGAACCTTACATCGATTACGGCAACGAAGCGCGTCGCGTTGCTCTTGTGCGTGCTTGCTTTTGCGGGTATCGCAACTGCTCAACAGGGAGGTTCGGGTTCCGGCCGTGGTTCGGGTTCGGGCAACGGCTCCGGTTCGGGCCGTTCGCAAACATCCGGTGGCGACGCCACGACTGTCTTCCGCAGCGCACGCGACCTCATCACCGATGGCGACTGGGCCAAAGCGCAGGCGAAGTTCGACGAATATGTGACTTCGTTTCCGAACGAGAAAAACATCGACGCAGCGCTCTACTGGAAGGCGTACGCTGATTTCAAATTAGCGAAATACAATCAATGCCGCTCCGCGCTCGATGTACTACTGGCAAAATATCCGGAGTCAAACTGGAAAGACGATGCACGCATGTTGTTGGCGCAGGTGCCCGGCGGTTCCGCGGCCGCCTACGCGGATCTAGTTTCAACCGTGCGAGCCCAAACAGTTGTCGCACCGGTAATAGAACAGCCACTGGTCTACACACCGGCGATCACGTTGCCACCAATAAGCGTGACTGCCGCGCCTCTGCCAGCTCAAGGTGTGGTAACGCCGGGAGTGATTGGTTTTGGCCCAGCGGACAACGCGTCCGCGGACGACGACGATCCGTGTGAATTCAAGATCGTCGTGCTCCAGGCGCTGTTTCAAACCGACGTACAACGCGGAATCATGGCGGCGACTGAATGGCTCAAGCCTGGCTCGTCACAGACCGTGCGTTGCAAGAGTGCCGCGCTGACGTTGCTCGGTCGCAATGGCGGTAAAACAGTCACGCCGGTGATTCTCGGCGTCGCGCGCAATGAGCCCGATCTAAAACTGCGCGCTCGCGCCATCTCCGCGCTTGGAGTGACTAACGACGACAGTGTCGTCGATTCGCTACGCGACTTCGCCATGAGCTCGCAGGAGAACGACATCGTCGAAGCATCGCTTTACGCGCTCAGCAAGCACACCGGCGAGCGAGCGATCACGGTGCTGAGCGACTTTGCAACCAACGGCAGCAGGACAATTGCGCAGCGGAAAGTCGCGATTGCGAGTATTGCGACTCGTCCAGGCGAACCTGCGGTCGATGCCTTGTTCCGGATCTATGACGGGGATCAAAACATCGAGATCCGTAAAACTGTGATCGCGGCTTTCGCAAATCGCAAGAGCGAGCGTGCGGGAGCGAGGCTCTTCGAGATCGCGCGCAACTCAGAGAATGTCGAGCTTCGCAAAGCGGCGATCAGCGCAATCTCGCGGCGCGGCGGAGACAAAGCGGTAGAGTTTCTCCTCAATCTTTACGACACGGAAAAGAACGAGGAGTTGAAGGATCAGATCGTCAATTCACTCGGATACGGCACTGGAATTTTTGCAGGCACTGCGCTCGCCGCGCCGCCCGGACAGGGCATCGGCTACACAACCAGCAACAGTGGCAGCAGAATGGAAGACCAGCGCGTGATCCGAAAACTGATCGAGATCGCACGCAGCCCGCAGGCGCCGATGGAGCGTCGCAAGCGAGCGATTGGGTGGTTGAGCAGGAGTAAAGATCCTGAGGTGCTGAAGTTCCTCGAAGAATTACTGAAGTAACACGGATTTACACAGATTTAGGATACGGATTAGTCATGAAAAGACACGTATCGTTAACGCTGTTAGTGCTTGGAGTGTGCGCTGTCGTCCTCGGGCAGACGAAGAGTTTCATCCCGGTCGAAGGCGCAAATCTCAAAGCCAAGATCGATGGTGCGATCGTCGCGGGTAAAGCGAACGCGCCGGGCGGCAGGTTCTGGGTCGGATACCAGTTCGAAGTCAGGCCCGGCGTGGCGATCGATTTCGAGATTGTCGACAGTGCCGGCGGTGTTTACATGTCGGTCGACAACACCTCGATATTCTTCGACCCGCGCCACGAGACGCGCGAACTGGGCCTGTTTCTTCTTTACGACACGCAACGCGAGGGCTTCATTCGCGCTGAAGTCTATAACCTTCGGCGCGATCACGAGTTCAGCAGT
>Ga0134127_10001352_pt1 | contig 18363 bp, 19 predicted proteins | sample KB31753_FD_96459 | JGI IMG/M metagenome (GOLD analysis project Ga0134127, IMG submission 96459) | Terrestrial soil microbial communities with excess Nitrogen fertilizer from Kellogg Biological Station, Michigan, USA - KB3-175-3 | ecosystem: Environmental > Terrestrial > Soil > Unclassified ... | reverse complement strand
GGATTCTTGAGGAGCTGAAGCGCCGTGGAGTCCTGGCTCAGGCGATCGGGGCGAAGCCGGTCTTCCAGTATTCAATTTAGCAGGATGCTCCAAAAGCTCGCCAGCTTCGTTCTCGGCTCATCGAAATCCTCAACGTACCCCTGAGGGTACGCCTCCGGTTTCGATTCGCCTGCGGCCTTGCTGGACGAACTTTTTGAGCATCCTGCAGAGCCAACTACCAGAAGAACTGCCACTGACTGAAATAGTAAAGTTTGTCGTGTATGTTTTGGGAGAATCGATGGCCTGTTACGCGTATAGAAATTGGCAGATCCAGCTCTTTATGTAGATCCGCCTAAACATTGTTAAGCCAACGCTATGACGGATGAGGCCAATATGGCCAAACAGCCGGAATTCCCAGAAGGTTTGGAGTTCCTGAAACTCGCCGAGAGCGTCGCGGCAAAGTGTGGCGACCACACCGATCTGCACCTTCCGCAAATGGGAAAATCCTGTCCGGAATGCCTTCACAATCTTGGAACAATGCTTTCGATACTGTACAAGTTGGCATCATGTCACGGTCACTGTCGCGGCGGCGACCACCTCATTGAATACATCCTCGGGCGTACCTGCTCGACAGCTCTAAGCGCTTTATCTCTACTCCGACAGGGGTACTACGACGAAGCTCTTTCTCTCGCCCGCAGCATTGGCGAAACAGCAAATCTCTTGACCTCCTTCGTTAAGTTACCCAGCCGCCTACAAGAGTGGAAGGGCGCAGACGCGAGAACGCGCTTACGCGATTTCTCGCCGGTAAAGGTCAGGTTGACCCTTGAGGGCGCAAAAGTGTCCCCGCCAGTTGATGAGGAGCGCTATCGTCGGCTTTCCTCGACTACTACGCATGTCTCGCCAAGTATTCAGCCACAATCTCACAACATCGTAGGTATTCCCACGCTCGGCGCCGTGTTTCAAGACATCGGCGCAATGGTTAGCCTCAATGAGACGGCTTGGGCTACCGGATGGGCTGGCGTAGCTGGCGCTAGACTCATGAAGTTACCTTCTGAGGAATACAGTCGAATAAAGGGCATTGCCATCGACTTGCTCGCATCCGTCGGTGGTGTCACGATTCTCAAGTCCGAAGAAATTCGAAGCAAGTATCGGCAAAAAATGGCTGCCTCACTGGAAGGTACGGATGAAGCCTAACAAACCGTTGCAGTCGATCCGCGCAAGCTGGCTTCGCCCGCCAGGCCGCTCATGGGCGGCGTTAGCATTGGTAGAAAAATAGGGAACAGGCGGAATAACCGATGACATGAGTGGCTGACATGAAAACGACGCTCGCGGAACGCAGAGACCTCGACTATCGCCGTTACTCCAAACACTAGCGCAGCATACGTGACGTAACTATCTCAACCTCCTAACGCCAGGTGGAACTATTCATCTTGACCCCCACCATCCGAGCGGTTTGACTCCCCGGAAATCCCTGTGTTACGGTCATCCTCTGTGTATTCGCCAAGTTAGCGAGGAGTTTCCGTTATGGCGGTTGAAAAAGATCTGAAGGCCATTCTTGGCAAACTCAAGTATTCGGACGATGCCAAAGTGCTCGCACAGATCTCGGAAAATACCAAACTGGTTCATGCTCGCATGGCCGGCATCAAGCATAAGCTGGTGGTCATGAGCGGAAAAGGCGGCGTGGGTAAGAGCATGACTACGGTCAATTTGGCGTTGGCCTTTGCGCGCCAGGGCGCGAAGGTCGGGCTTTTAGATGTGGATCTGAACGGGCCCTGTGTGCCTCGCATGTTGGGCTTGCACGGTCAGTCGTTGACGATGACGCCTGAGGGCGCGATTCCCCCGGTCGGGCCGCTCGGGGTGAAAGTCGCGTCGATGGACTTCTTCTTGGATGATGCCTCGCCGGTTCGTTGGAAAGGGCCGATGGATGTCAGCCCGGTCTGGTTGGGGTTAATGGAAATGAATGTCATCCGAGAGTTCTTGGCCGATGTCGTCTGGGGGGAGCTCGATTATCTGCTGGTCGATCTGCCTCCGGGGGCCGCGGCAGACAAGCCGCCGGTCATTGCCGGGTTTATTCCCGATCTAGCGGGAGCGATTGTCGTCACAACGCCATCGGAAGTGGCATCGGACGTGGTGCAGAAGTCGGTGACCTATGCCCGCGACATAGGTATCAAGGTGATGGGTATGGTCGAGAACATGAGCGAGTATCGCTGTCCTTCTTGCGGGGAAGTGAACGAGTTGTTCGAGGGCAATACCGAAGCGATGTGTGAGATGCTGGATTTGCCGTTGCTCGGACGGATTCCATTCGACCGGAAGCTTGCTCGCACCTTCGACAAGGGGGAGCCGTTGCTCGACGAAACCTATCCGACGGTTCAACGGTACCAAGAAATTGCCGGGCGCATCAGGACGCTCATCGATTACAAGAAGGTGCTTGCCGATAAGCTGTGATGTCACGTACCAAAGAGGAGATGCCATGAAATTTGTGTGCCTCAACTGTGAAACCTACATGAACTTTGAGAAGGTGGAGAAGCCTGGGGAGGGCACGCTCGGCGTGTTCTTCGGCTGTCCGTCTTGCAATGCCAAGTTCTCGATGGTGACGAATCCAGGCGAAACCCAGATGGTCAGTTCTCTCGGGGTGAAGCTGGGTGGGCGTACTGTTGAGGCCGAACCTTTTGAGATGACGCGGGGTACGCTGAAAGACGAAGCAGCCCCAATTCCTGGTCAGATGGCGGCGTATTTGAACGAGAAGATTCAAGGTGGTCAGCCGGCGGTCGCAGCAGCGACGGCTGCACCGGCAGCCAAGCCTGGAGAGAAGTCCAGCAGCGGATGTCCCTTCTCCGCAATGGTCGCTGAAATGGGGCTCACGTCCGGCGGTAAACCCGGCAGTGTCGGAGCAGCGACTACGGAGTTTGCTTGGTCGCCCGATGCGAAGGAAAAGCTCGACCGGCTTCCTTCGTTCGTCAAGCCGATGGTGCAGAGCAGCGTAGAGGCATTTGCTCGCAAGCAGGGATACAAGACCATCACATTACAAGTCATGGATGATTCCAAGAATGATTCGAGCAACGGGATCGCCTGGACTCCTGAGGCTGAGAAACGGCTTGAAAATATTCCTGACTTCATTCGCCCCATGGCCCGCAAAGAGGTCGAGCGTGTGGCGAAGGAGCGAGGGATGGCGACCATTACGGCTCAAGTGATGGATGAGACGAAGGATAAGTTTATGAAGTTCATGTAGGCAGGTAAGTCGAAAACAAAGAATATGATGATCGCACAGAGGCCTGTCCAGTTCACTGGACGGGCCTTTCTATTATGCAACAGTCGTGGTGGCAGCATGCGACAGGGATTGAGCGGAAATCGCTGGGTGGGAATCATCGTTCTGGTCTGTGTCCTCCTCTCAGCCATACCCCTATGGGCGCAGCATGATGAACATGGGCCGACATCGATGCATGAAGAGGTCGTAACCGGCTATGAACATCATGGGACCGTTGGTTCTCCGACCGGGTGGGAAGGGTCCATTGCGGGCATTGCCTATTCCGAATTCAATCATCACCTCACCGGCATGTTGGTGCTCATCATTGGACTCAGTGAGCTCCGCCAGGCCCTGGCGATAGCATTCTGGGCTTGGACCAGGTTTCTTCTGCCCGGAGCGTTGCTCGCCTCAGGCTCCTTTCTCCTTATCTGGAGCGATCATAACGCCTGGCCGGTCGGATCGCTGAGTTTCATGCAGACCTTTTTCGGCAGTGACCAGGAAATCTTTCAGCATAAGAGTTATGGGCTCTTGTCGGTGACGGTCGGAGTCACTGAGTTGCTCCGCAGGCTTGGGCAGATCCGTCATGCGGCCTGGGTAGCACCGCTGCCGCTGTTTGCCGTAATCGGGGGCCTGATGTTGTTCGCCCATTCGCACGGAGAACATCCCTTGGCTCACAAGATTGCGATCGACCACGCGATTATGGGCGCCATGGCGGTGACGGCTGGCTCGTCGAAACTGCTGTCTGATTGGTTCCGTTCTCCGTCGCCTGCGGGGTCTTCCAAGTGGGAATTGCCCTGGGCCGTCTTGATTCTGCTCATCGGGATACAGCTGCTGATGTATTCAGAGTAACTGTGCCTGCAGTATGCTCCCTGGCATAATTGACACCTTTCCAAACCCTGTGCTACGAGTACGACGCCTCGGCGAGAGGCTTATTTATTGTACAGCTGGCTTTCCCAAGTCCGCTGCATGGAGTGAGTATGGGTGGACATAGTCATTGGGCGACGGTTAAACGGCACAAAGGGGCCCAGGACGCCAAGCGCGGGAAGATCTTCACCAGGATTATCCGAGAGGTGACGATTGCCGCTCGCTCTGGCGCCGATCCGGACGGTAATCCGCGTCTTAGGCTGGCCATCTTGAAGGCCAAAGAGGCCAATATGCCTGGCGACACGCTGAAAAAAGCGATTCAGCGAGGCACGGGAGAATTGCCGGGCGTGGCCTATGAAGAGTTCGCGTTGGAAGGATATGGGCCGGGCGGGACGGGCATCTTGATGGAAATCACAAGCGACAATCGCAATCGCACTGTTGCCGAACTGCGGAATCTTCTCACAAAAAACCATGGCAATATGGCGGAAGCTGGGGCTGTCTCCTGGCAGTTTCACAAAAAGGGACTGCTGACGATTGAGAAGGGCAAAGTCGATGAAGACACACTTCTGTCTCTCGCCCTCGATGCAGGAGCGGAGGATGTGAAGGTAGGGGAAAAAAGTTTCGAGGTCGTCACGGATCCACACCACTTTGAAGCGGTCAAGAAAGCCCTCACTGATGCGAAGATCGATACCGTGCTTGCGGAAGTCACTGCTGTTCCGCAGAATACGATTCGATTGGAGGAGAAGGCGGCCGAACAAATGCTTAAGTTGATGGAAGCTCTGGATGAGCATGACGATGTGCAGAAGATCCATGCGAATTTCGATATTTCCGACGAGGTGATGGAGAAAGTGGCCGCCGCTGGCTGAAGCGTGCAGAAACGCTGTCTGCACCCTGCTTCGCCCGCTGATGATGGCATGAGACCGCATGATCGCCTCATTGACAGGCCGATTGGCCTTCAAGGCGCCGACCTATCTGATCCTCGACGTGCACGGGGTCGGATATGAAGTGTGCATTCCTCTCAGCACGTACTACGGGTTGCCCAATCTGAGCGAAAGTACCTCGCTGAGCGTCCACACGCACGTTCGCGAAGACGCAATTCAGCTCTTCGGTTTTCTGACGTCGCAGGAAAAAGAAGCGTTTGTGCTGCTGACGAGCGTATCCGGCGTCGGACCTAAGCTGGCCCTGAGCGTCTTGTCGGCGCTTCCGGTGTCCAACCTGGTCTCAGCGATTCAGTCCGGAGATGTCGAGAAGCTGACGACGGTTCCAGGAATCGGCAACAAGTCGGCTAGCCGTCTTGTGTTGGAACTCAAGGATAAAGTCGGAAAACTCCATCCCGGCCTCGCGCCAGCAATCGATTCATCCAGGCAGGGGCAGGATGCCGTCTTCGACGACGCGCTGTCGGCGCTCGTGAATTTGGGGTATCGTCCGCAAGATGCCAAAGAAGCGTTGAAACAGGTGAAGAAATCCAACGCTGAAACCATTGTGCTCAAGGACATGATTCGTGAGTCACTAAAGGAACTTGCAAGGGGGTAAGGACGATGACGAGATTGATTCAACGAATAGTCCGGATTCCCTGGTCTGTCGGGCTTGTGGCACTCCTGTTAACGGTAGGGGCCATTCCCGTGCGAGCTGAAGAATCGAATGAGCCAAAAAGTATTCGCAAAACGTGCGGGCAATGTCCTGACGGCTATGCGACCACGGGCGTGACCGAGTCCAAAGAGATTTGTAAGGAGGGCGATCCCACCCTCGTTCAGTGTGTCCCTCTGGGGGCAAATCTACTGTCCGTCTGCGGTTCCTGTCCCGAGGGCTATCGTGAAATCGGCAACTCGAATGTGCCGGGTCGCTGTGGAAATAAGGATGGAGGGCGGCTCACACAATGTCAGCTGGAGAAGATGGAGTCGAACCTTCCTGATCCGACCCAAGGCTTCAAAACCTGCCCGCCGGACTGCGGCAGCACGGCCGAGCCCGGGCAGGGCGCCTTGCCGCCTCCACCGAAGTACCTCCCGACACCGGAGAAGAAGTAAGCGTATAGCGAAAGAGGTTTTTCAAGATGGCCGAGCGAGTTGTCAGCGCGCAGATTACTGATGAAGAGCGAAGCATTGAAACGGTGCTGCGTCCGCAGACCTTGGAGGAGTACGTCGGCCAGGAGCGGATGAAAGAATCTCTGCGGATCTGTATCGAGGCGGCGAAGCAGCGGAACGAAGCGCTCGATCACACGATCTTTTATGGTCCCCCTGGGCTGGGAAAGACAACGATTGCACACATCATCGCTCGTGAAATGGGAGCTGCGCTCCGTTCGACATCCGGTCTTGTCTTGGCCCATGCGGGCGATTTGGCCGCCATTCTGACGAATCTCCAAGAACACGATGTCTTGTTCATCGACGAGATTCACCGGCTTCCCGCCTCTGTCGAAGAGGCGCTCTATCCAGCGATGGAGGACTATCAGCTTGATCTCGTGATCGGTCAGGGGCCTGCAGCCAGAACGGTGAAACTGGATCTCCCTCGATTTACGCTGGTAGGAGCGACGACTAGAGCCGGAGCGTTGACCTCTCCACTTCGGGACCGATTTGGCCTCGTTCATCGTCTGGAGTTTTATTCTCCGCTGGAACTGCAGACTATCGTAATACGTTCGGCGGGCGTGCTTGGTATTCCGATTGACTCCGAGGGGGCCAAAGAAATTGCCGGTCGCGCCCGAGGAACGCCTCGCATCGTCAATCGGCTTATTAAACGGGTGCGAGACTATGCTCAGGTGAAGGCAGAAGGGCGAGTCAGCCAGGCTGTTGCGCAGGATGCGCTTGCGTGGTTGGGTGTCGATACGGCGGGGTTCGATGAGATGGATCGTCAGATTCTTCTGACCATCATCGACAAGTTTGCCGGAGGGCCGGTCGGGGTGGAGTCCCTAGCGGCTGCAGTTCAGGAAGACAAGAGTACCCTCGAAGATGTCCATGAACCCTATTTGATTCAGGCCGGCTTTCTCGAACGAACTGGCCGTGGCCGCCAAGCGACAAAGTTGGCCTTCGATCACTTCAAAAGACCGACTTCCCTCCTCTTCTCATGATGCGGTTGCCCCTATCAAGTTCCTCTGACTAACAGACTGAAGCGGGTGGGGATCCTCACGCAAGCTCATGAAACGTCGAGGGTCTCCTTGCATTCTCGGTATCGGCTCTTGTATCATCGCACACTTACTCACACCTGCTCTGTCTCTGGACGTTCGTCCAACTTATGAGGCACGGGTGGAGGGGGTCCGTTCATGTCAGGAGACTTTTCCGAGTACCGGAAAGAGATCGATCGCATCGATGACGAGATTTTGCGCCTGCTGAATGAGCGGTCCAAGAGCGTCATCGAGATCGGCAAGCTCAAGAAACAGCGGGATGCGGGCGCCAATCTCCATACTTCAGCGCGGGAGGCGGCAATAATCGAGCGTCTCGTGCAACAAAACTCCGGGCCATTTCCATCTGAGGCGATTCGGCCTGTCTATCGAGAAATCATGTCCGCTTCCCTCTCTCTGGAGGGCCCCCAGAAGGTGGCCTATCTCGGCCCCAGAGCGACGTTTACTCACATGGCCTGCATGCAGAAATTCGGATCGTCTGCTCAATATATTCCGGTCAATAGCATCAAGGACGTGTTCAGCGAAGTTGAGCGGGGGCGGGCCAATTTCGGCGTGGTCCCGATCGAAAACACAACGGAAGGCGTCGTCAACCACACGCTCGACATGTTCATTGATTCGAATCTCTTGATCTATGGAGAAGTGCTCCAGGAGGTGTCCCACCATTTGATGTCGAAGTCAGGCGTGATGGAAGAGGTGAAACAGATCCACTCTCATCCCCATGCCATTGCCCAATGCCGAAATTGGTTGGAAACTAACTTGCCCGATGTGCCTGTATTGGAAGCGGCGAGCACAGCACGAGCAGCGGAACTGTGCGTAGAAAACCCCTCTGTTTCGGCGATTGCATCAGAGTTGGCTGCCCAGCTGTACGGCTTGAAGGTCATCAAGGCCCGTATTGAAGATAATATCAACAATGTGACTCGCTTTCTTGTCTTGTCACAGAAGCCGCCCGAGCGGACAGGGAAAGATAAGACGTCACTCATGCTCTCAGTGAAAGACAAAGTCGGCGCCCTGTACGATCTCCTCAGGCCTTTTGCCTCCCATGGCCTGAGCATGACCAAGATCGAATCTCGTCCTTCCAGGCGAAAAGCCTGGGAGTACATTTTCTTCGTCGATATCGAAGGGCATATGGAGGAAGAGAGGGTGAAGAAAGCTATCGAAGAAATCGCAGGTCGCTGTCTCTTCATGAAAGTGTTGGGCTCCTATCCAGCCCACAGTTGATGCCATGCCGTTGAAGGTTCATCCAGATATTGCCTCATTGAATCCCTATGTTCCTGGGAAGCCGATTGAGGAACTCCAACGGGAGCTGGGCCTTGCCCGCGTCATTAAACTGGCATCTAACGAGAATCCGTTAGGCTCCTCCCCGAAGGCGCTCGCCGCGTTGAGCGAGGGAGTCTCGACCCTGCATCGCTATCCTGACGGAGGAGCGTTTCGCTTGCGAGAGGCTCTGGCGGATCGTTGGAAGGTGACGCCGGATCAAGTCATTCTTGGGAACGGATCGGACGAAATCTTGGGGCTGCTCGCCCGGACGTTCTTGGCTCCAGGTGATGAAGCGGTCATGGCCGATCAGACCTTCGTGATATACAAAATGGAGGTTGCCGCAGCCCATGGAACGCCCATCATTGTCCCGTTGAAGCAGTGGCGGCACGATCTTCACGCGATGGCGGATGCCGTCACCGACCGGACGAGACTCCTGTTCCTCTGTAACCCCAATAATCCAACCGGAACGATGGTGTCATCCGCTGAAGTCGAGCGGCTGCTCTCGCGCGTGCCGGCACATGTCGTGGTCGTGTTCGATGAAGCCTATTTCGAGTATGTCAGGAGCGAGCAGTTTCCGGATTCCATGGCCTATGTGAGACAGGGACGGAACGCGATCGTGTTGCGGACGTTTTCGAAAATCTACGGTCTCGCTGGATTGCGAATCGGGTATGGCGTGACGACAGCGGAGATCACCAGTTTCTTGAATCGAGTTCGACCACCCTTCAATGCCAACAGCCTGGCGCAGCGCGCCGCGCTCGCCGCTCTTGGAGACGACGAGCATGTGGCGCGGAGCCGGGCAGTGAATGCAGCCGGAATGGAGCAAATGGTCAAGGGATTGACCGCGCTCGGGTTTAAGCCGATCCCCAGCGAAGCAAATTTTGTGTATGTCGATGTTGGACGAGATGGCCGAGCGGTATTCGAAGCCCTCCTGAGGGAGGGCATCATCGTTCGTCACATCGAGGAGCGCATGGTTCGAGTGACCATCGGTCTGGAAGAAGAAAACAGGGTATTCTTGGCTGCGCTCAAGCGGGTGATCCATCCCGCAGTAAGCGCAGGATGAGGGCACTATGATCATTGTATTAAAACCAGAGGCAAGCGAACGGGAAGTTGACCATATTATCGATCGGCTTCGCGAGTTGGGATTGAAGTCGCAGCTCTCGACCGGTCAGGAACGGACGATTATTGGAGTCATCGGCGATGACCGGGTCCTCCATAACCAGCCGCTCACGGCGTTGCCGGGCGTTGAAAGTGTCTTGCCGATTCTTGCCCCTTGGAAGCTTGTGAGCCGGGAGTTTAAGCGTGAAGGCACAGTCATTCATGTGGGCAATCTGAAGATCGGCGGCAACAAGCTGGTTATCATGGCGGGGCCCTGCGCGGTGGAACGGCTCGAAATCACGGTCGGTATTGCCCATGAGGTCAAGGCAGCCGGAGCGAGCATTTTGCGCGGTGGCGCCTACAAGCCACGTACGTCACCGTACTCCTTTCAGGGGTTAGGGCGTGAAGGATTGGACTATCTGGTTGAGGCGAAGAAACAAACCGGATTGCCGGTGGTCAGCGAGATTCTGGATACCCGCGACATCGAATTGTTTCTCGAAAAAGCCGACATCATCCAGATTGGCGCCCGCAACATGCAGAACTTTGAACTGCTCAAGGAGGTTGGAGCCTACGACAAGCCGGTGCTGTTGAAGCGGGGACTTTCGGCGACGATCAAGGAGTTTCTCTTGTCGGCTGAGTACATCATGTCCCGCGGGAATCAGAACGTCATGTTGTGCGAGCGAGGGATCAGGACTTTCGAGACGCAATATCGCAATACACTCGACCTTGCCGCGGTCCCGACCTTAAAGGAGCTGTCGCATTTGCCCGTGATCGTCGATCCCAGCCATGCGACCGGCAAGTGGAATCTGGTGGCGCCGATGTCGAAAGCTGCGGTGGCCGCGGGGGCGGACGGCATTCTGATCGAAGTCCATTCGAACCCGGAATGCGCGTTGTGCGACGGTGAGGAATCTATTAAGCCGAGTCAGTTCAAGGAACTGATGCAGGACATGCGAAAGATTGCGGTGGCGGTCGGCCGGGAAGTGTAGTCGGGAAGACCGTGCTTGGAGGATTGAGGCGTGGCCTCGACCGAGCTTGAGACATGATGCGGCATTTGAATCAGGTTGCGATTGTCGGGGTTGGATTGATCGGCGGATCGCTCGGCATGATTCTTCGCCGAAAGGGGTTGGCATCAAAGGTCGTCGGGATCGGGCGGCGTGTCGAAAACCTGAAAACGGCGGTCGAGCTGGGCGCGATCGACTCCTACGTCGTGGATGCGAAAGACGGAGTGAGGGATGCCGACCTGGTTGTGTTAGCCACACCGGTCGATACCTATGACCGGCATCTGACTGAGTGGGCATCCTGCTTGAAACAAGGCGCGATTGTGACCGATGTCGGAAGCGTGAAGGGCTTGCTGGTGGAGCAGGCTGAACGAGCCATGCCGGCCGGTGTCCATTTTGTGGGAGCCCATCCCATTGCCGGTAAAGAAAAGACCGGTGTGATCGCCGGATCGGATCAGCTCTTTAAGGGGGCGCGGTGTATTATCACTCCGACAACAGCGACGAATCCGCAGGCGCTTGAGCAGGTCAGAGCGATGTGGCAGGAAACCGGCTCGGTGGTGCTCACGATGGATGTCCATCTGCATGACAAAATTCTTGGAGCAGTCAGTCATCTGCCTCATGTGGCGGCGTTTGCCTTGATGAATGCCTTGGCCGAGATTCGCGATCAACAGATTCCCTCCCTTGATCTGGAAAGCCACTCGGGGGGCGGGTTGCGGGATACGACCAGGATTGCGGCCAGTTCGCCTGAAATGTGGCGGGATATTTTCCTCTGGAACCGTGACAATGTGGTCATGTTCATTGAAGCCTATGAGCGCTCGCTGAACCAACTGAAGCAGCTCATTCGAATAGGCGATGCCGCAGGCATTGAAAAAGAACTTGAGCGGGCAAAGCAGGAGCGGGAGAAGCTTTCCACGCGACCGCGCGTCTCCACGTAGCACACCTATGGCGTCGTTGACCATCACACCAGGCCGACCTTTACAGGGAACGATTTCTGTCCCGGGCGATAAGTCGATCACCCATCGCGCTATTATCCTGACAGCGTTGGCGAACGGGGTCAGCAGGGTAGCGCGCTATTGCCGAGGCGAAGATTGTCTGAATACGATGCGCGCGTTCCAGGCGCTGGGCATACGCATCGACGAGTCGGACGAAGAACTCTGCGTGCATGGCAAGGGACTCTGGGGTCTGACTGAGCCGAACGGGCCGATCGATTGCGGGAACTCAGGAACAGGCATTCGTCTCCTGACCGGTCTGCTGGCAGGGCAAGATTTTTTCACGGTGCTGACCGGCGACGAATCGATTCGTCGCCGTCCCATGGGGCGGATCGTCAAACCGTTGCGGGAAATGGGGGCGAATATCGCCGGCCGCAAAGGCGGTGAACTCGCGCCTTTAGGTGTGACGGGGAGTCGTCTCCGTGCGATCACGTACACCTCTCCGGTGTCGAGCGCGCAAATCAAGTCGGCCTTGTTGCTCGCGGCCTTGTTCGCCGAAGGGACGACCCGCATCGCAGAGCCGCGTCTTTCGCGGGACCATACAGAACGGTTATTTAAGTTTTTTAGTATTGGGTTTCGACGGGAAGGGACTACTCTTATTATTGATGGACGACCGGCGGTTGGATGGAATGCGGTGCCACAATTGGTCGTGCCGGGGGATTTCTCATCCGCCGCATTCTTCATCGTGGGCGCGACGATTGTCTCCGGTTCGGATGTGACGATTCAGCAGGTGGGGATTAATCCGGCCAGGACCGGTTTGCTGGACGTGCTGACGAGAATGGGCGCGGACATTCAATTATTCAATCGGCATGAAGAGGCCGGGGAGCCGGTTGCAGATATTCGAGTAAAATCGGCTCGGTTGCGCGGGGTAACGATAGGGGCCGACTTGATCCCCCAAACGATCGATGAGTTTCCGATCCTCTGTGTCGCGGCTGCCGTCGCAGAGGGCGAGACAGTCATTTCCGGAGCCGAAGAATTGAGGGTCAAAGAGAGCGATCGGATTGCGACGGTGTCGGCAGAGCTGTGTGCGATGGGGGCGCAGATCACGGAAAAGCCCGACGGGATGGTGGTGCGAGGGCTTGGCACGGCGGAGAAGAATGGTCGATTGCAGGCTGCGCATGGCCGCAGTCATGGAGATCACCGTGTGGCGATGTCACTGGCCATCGCGGGATTAACCGCTTCGACTCCAACCGTGATTGACGAGACGGCGTGCATTGAAACATCATTTCCGGCGTTTCATCATGCACTAGTGGAATTATTGACTGAGCACCGGTGACAGCTATAACGAGGAGCCACAGTTTGGGAAGTGTTGCGGAGGAAAAACGAGCAAGACAGCTAATCGTCGCAATCGATGGCCCGGCCGGTGTCGGTAAGAGCACCGTAGCCAAGTTGTTGGCTTCTCGATTGGGGTATTTGTACCTTGACACAGGCGCTCTCTATCGAGCAACGGCTTGGGCCGTCATCGAGGCTGGTCTGGACCCGGCCGATGCCGAGGCGGTCACCGCTCTGCTGCCCACGCTGTCACTCCACATGCAGTTCCAGCAGGGAACAGCAACGATGTTGGTCAATGGCAGGGATGTGAGCAGTGAACTCCGGACGCCTGCGGTGTCGGCAGCGGCATCGGTTGTCTCGGCCATCCCAGCGGTTCGAGCGTGGCTGTTGCCTATTCAACGGCAAATCGGACAAGGTGGAGCGGTGGTGGCTGAGGGGAGGGATATGGGAACAACGGTGTTTCCTTCGGCAGGTGTGAAGTTTTTTCTCGAAGCAGACCAGACCGTCAGGGCGCAACGCAGGCATCGGGAACTCGTTGCGGCGGGACATTCGGGGGCGCTTGAAGAGACGAACGCCGATTTGGCAAACCGTGATACACGGGACCGTTCACGCTCGATCGCTCCGTTGGTTTCCGCTGAAGACGCTCGGCTCATTGATACCTCAACGTTGTCCATCGCGGAGGTGGTGGACCAGATGATGGCTGTGATTGCGGCCAAATTGTGAGTTCGGTCGTCTACGGGATCTTGTGGGTCCTCTGCCGGACCATTGGCTGGCTCTGTTTTCGCTTTCGAGTCGTCGGGACCATTCCCCGGACCGGTGGGTTCATCGTTGCAGCGAACCATGCCAGTTATCTGGATATTCCTCTCCTGGGCTGTGGGATGCGGCGACGGGCTTGGTTTTTGGGGCGCAGCGATCTCTTTCCGGTTCCAGGACTGAAGGCGATCTGTCAATGGTTGGGATGGATTCCCCTACGCATTGGCCGATTGGACCGTGACGCATTTGGTAAGGCGGTCGCTCTAATCAAGGAAGGAAAGGTTGTGGTGATTTTTCCTGAGGGCAGTCGCAGCCTGGATGGCCGGTTGCAATCTCCCAAACCGGGGATCGGTATGATCGTTGCGCAAACCGGATGTTCTGTGGTTCCGGCCTATCTCAAGGGCACGTATGATGTGCTGCCGTCGGGAACCATGCGGCCGCGCTTCCATCCCGTGACCGTGTTTTATGGAGAGGCGCTCCCGTTTCCTCGGATTGAGGAAGGTGGAGACACGAAGCAGTTTTATCAGAACGTGAGTCGCACTGTAATGGATCGTATTGCCTCCTTAGGCGGGGAAGAGTCTCCGACCCAACAGTCCAATGCCGACATTCGCAAGGCTGAGTGAATGCCGGTGTATAAACATCAGCACCCGACTCCAGTCGGAAGAGTAGGACCTATACCATGAGTACGGTTTCGCCATCGAGTGACCAGCAATTAGACCGAGCGGCCTTAGCGGCTCTGTACGAAGAAACGTTCAAAAACCTCGAAGAGGGCACTATTACGGAAGGCCGCATCGTTGCCGTGACCAAAGACAAGGTGGTCGTGGACATCGGCTACAAGTCCGAAGGGATGATCCCGAACGATCAGTTCACCACAGAAGAGCTTCAAAACGTCAAGGTGGGCGATCGGCTTCAAGTGTATATCGAGGAGTGTGAAGACGCCGACGGCAATCTGGTCCTCTCCAAAGAAAAAGCCGACAAGATGAAGATTTGGGAGGAACTGGAGAAGCTCTTCAATGATGGCAAAAGCATCGACGGCAAGATTGTGGCGCGGATCAAGGGTGGGATGATGGTGGATATCGGTGTGAAAGCCTTTTTACCTGGCTCGCAGATCGATCTTCATCCCGTGCGGGATCTTGACGGGTTGGTTGGCCGCACGTTTCCTCTCAAGATTATTAAGATCAATCATCGGCGCGGCAATGTCGTCGTGTCCAGGCGCGTGCTTTTGGAAGAGACGCGGGATTCGAAACGGAAAACAACCCTCTCTACGTTGAAAGAGGGGCAATTGATCCAAGGCGTGGTGAAGAACATCACGGACTATGGAGCGTTCATCGACCTCGGGGGCATTGACGGGCTGCTTCATATCACGGATATGTCATGGGGCCGTGTCGGCCATCCGTCTGAAATGTTCAACATCGGCGACAAGGTGGAAGTGAGTGTCCTCAAGTACGATCGGGAGACCGGACGCATTTCACTTGGCTTGAAACAAAAGAGCGCCGATCCTTGGACCGGCGTGGCCAGTAAGTACGCGATCGGTACCCGTGTTCGAGGTCGTGTCGTAAGCCTGACTGACTACGGGGCATTCATTGAACTCGAGCCGGGTGTCGAGGGTCTGGTCCATGTTTCTGTGATGTCATGGACGCACGAGGTGCGCCATCCGTCACGTGTCGTGTCCATTGGGGATCAGGTTGAAGCGGCGGTGCTGAACGTGGATCCTGCCAGCAGGAAGATTTCCCTCGGGATGAAACAGACTGCGCCGAATCCCTGGGACATGGTGGAAGGGAAGTACGCGATCGGCACGCGCATTGAGGGGAAGGTGAAGAGTCTCACGGACTTTGGAGCGTTTGTCGGACTTGAAGAGGGCATCGATGGGTTGATCCACATTTCCGACATGTCGTGGACGAAGCATATCAAGCATCCCTCTGAACTTTTCAAGAAGGGGCAGAAGGTTGAGGCTGTGGTTCTGCGGATCGACAAGGAAAAGGAGCGGCTGTCGCTCGGGTATAAGCAGCTCAAGAATGATCCCTGGGATGACGAGATTCCGAGCCGGTATGCGGTCGGGGATGTGGCGGTTGGAAAGGTCAGCAAGGTTGCCGACTTCGGTATTTTTGTCGAATTGGATGGGGGCGTCGAAGGGTTGATTCACATCAGCGAGACGGGCCTCGATCCCCAGGCCAAGCTTGAAGAAAAATTCAAGCTGCAGGATGAAGTGACGGCGAAGATTATCAAGGTTGATCGTGAAGAACGGAAGATCGCGCTCAGTCTGCGCGACCATCAAATGGATTCTGATCGCAGGACGGTCGATGAATATCACGCGACGCAAGGAGCGCTGGACCAAAGTTTGGGTCGCGCTGCGAAGCAGAATCGGAAGCGGGGCCAAGACGAAGACGATAAGTAGGTTCGATGCGTCAGGTTTCAGTCCGCGCCGGGAGCCTAGTGGTCCCGGCACTGTGAGCGAACAGATCCATGAGTGATGAAACAGCACAAAGGCCCGCCAAACGAGGAATATTACGCCGAGCGCTCTGGGCGCTCGGCATCGGATTGGGTCTGCTCTTTCTGATGAACCTGTTTTTCCCTGACGCCGACTTTTCGATAGGGGACCGGGTTGGACTGATTCGCATTGAAGGGGTTATCGTGGATGCGCAATCCACAATCGGCGAGTTGAAGCGATTTGCCGACAACCCTTCCGTGAAGGCGATCGTCTTGCGAATCGACAGCCCCGGCGGCGGAGTGGTGCCGTCGCAAGAAATCCATGACGCGGTCCAGCGGGTTCGTAACAAAAGCAACAAGACGGTGATTGCTTCAATGGGTACGGTGGCGGCGTCGGGAGGGTACTATATTGCTGTGGCGACCGATCGGATCATGGCCAATTCCGGGACGTTGACGGGAAGCATCGGGGTCATCATGGAGATGGCGAATGTTGAAGGGCTGCTCAAGAAGATTGGGGTAGAAGGTGTCGTGATCAAAAGTGGACGATTCAAAGATGTGGGATCGCCTCTACGGAAGATGAACGACGAAGAACAGGCGTTACTCCAATCCGTCATGGACGATGTCCACCAGCAGTTTATCGAGGCGGTGGCGGAGGGTCGAGGGCTCGACGTAGCCGCTGTGCAGGCTTTGGCGGATGGTCGAATCTTCACTGGGCGCCAAGCCAAAGCTTCGAAGCTGGTGGACGAACTTGGTGATCTCGAAGCTGCCATTCAGCTTGCGGCGGACGTGGCGGGGATCGAGGGCGAGCCGAAAGTCATTGAGCCTCGCCGGCGGTTTTCGATCAGAGAATTAATTGAATCACGAATATCGGGGTTCTTTCCCAAGTTGGATTTTTACTCCGGGGTTGGACTCAAGTATCTCATGGCGTTCTAGCAGGGTCGGATTGGCGTAGAGGTCGATTCATCATCACGAAAGGAAAGTCCAATATGACAAAAGCCCAAATCATCGAGCGGGTATCCGAACAAATCACGACCTTGACAAAACGACAGGCAGAGGTTGTCGTCAATACGATCTTCGATTGTGTGCGTGACTCATTGAAGAACGGCGATAAGACGGAGATCCGTGGGTTCGGCAGTTTTCGGCTGCGGGCTCGCCGGATGAAGGAAGGGCGGAACCCCAAGACTGGCGCGACCGTAGCGGTTCCTGCGAAGAAGGTTCCATTTTTCAAGGCCGGCAAGGAATTGAAGGAGCTCCTGAACCAGTGATCGTAGGATCCTCGTCATGAACACACCAGACTCTCACGATGCGGTTGGGATAGAGGTCCGTTGGACGGACGAAGCATCCAATCGTCTAGCGCGGGCGCCGATATTTTTGCGTGGAATGGTTCGTCGTCTGGCCGAAAAGAAGGCTCGAGAACTTGGTTGCACGGAGATTACGGGGGATCTTCTCGAGCAGTTCAAGAACCAAACGATGGGTGGCATGGGGGGTGAGTCCGGCATGGCCGATGCGGCGGAACAGATGGCGCAAGGCCACCTTCCCTGGACTGCCGCCGCCAAGGAACGGCTGAATACGGTTCCGGAATTCATGCGCCACATGATCAAGCAGATTGCCGAAGAGATCGCCAGAGAACGGGGCCATCTCGAGGTGAATATCGAGCTCTTCGAAAAGGTGGAAGCTCTGGGTGATCTCCGGGAGGCCGCGAGCCCTCCGTTGGAATGGAGCGAGGGGGCGCTGGCTCAACTGCACGAGAAATTGAAGCAGTCGCCACCGATCGCCGCCGAATTCGTCACCGACATGTTAAGGCGAGACACTGAAGATTTGGCGCGAGAGAAAGGTATCACGCGGATCGATGAGTCGGTGTTGTTTCAATTGTGGGACGCACCCCAGGAGCGAGTCACGTGGACCGATGAGGCATGGAAACGGTTGCAGACATCTCCGGACTTCGTCCGCAGCGGAATCCGTAAAGCCGCTGAGCGTAGGGCTCGGAAGCTTGGGCTCAAGGAGGTCGATTCGGAACATCTCACGACTTTCCGGAATCAGGCCATGATGAAGGCCGTCAAACGGATTCGATCGTTCGGGTACAACAATCTGACTTTTGAGGCGTTTGATACGGCGCTAGAGAAGACCAAGCGGCTGCAAGGGAATGAGCAGGCGGAGAAACGCCTCCAGGAAATTCGTGAACATTTTGCCGATCCAGACATGAAGAAGCCGGAAGGTGGGACACTCGGCGCTGACTTGATGGACCGCTTTCGCCGGTATCTTAAAGGAGAGGGGACACTCTAGCGGGCAGGATGCTGAAAAAGTCCGCAAGCTTCGTTCGGAGCCTCATGGCCACTCCGCGCCCACCAAATTGATATTCTCACCAGCTCGTTTCTC
>Ga0134127_10001350_pt1 | contig 18384 bp, 14 predicted proteins | sample KB31753_FD_96459 | JGI IMG/M metagenome (GOLD analysis project Ga0134127, IMG submission 96459) | Terrestrial soil microbial communities with excess Nitrogen fertilizer from Kellogg Biological Station, Michigan, USA - KB3-175-3 | ecosystem: Environmental > Terrestrial > Soil > Unclassified ... | reverse complement strand
TTTTGGTCGCAAGCCCGATTACGTTGAACTCATGCCAGACCTGGCGAAGGTCAGCGGCTTCCTGAGCGACGCAGAACTGGAGGCGGCGAAGATAGCTTTCATTACTGAGTTTATGAATCGCCCGGCGTTCGTGACGAAATTTGAAGGACTCAATGACACTCAGTATGTCGACACTTTGCTGTCGACAGCGGGCATTACGCACGTCGCGCGTGACTTCTGGATTGCGGCGCTGGGGAACGGCACGAGAACCAGAGCCCAAGTGCTGCGTGAGATTGCAGAGAGCAACGAGGTATACAACAAGTACTACAACCAGGCGTTTGTGGTGATGCAGTACTTTGGCTACCTGCGACGCGATCCTGATGCGCTCTACACAGATTGGATCCAGGTGCTGGACACGACGGGTGACTTCCGCGGCATGGTCAACGGCTTCATGAACTCGCTTGAGTATCGCTTCCGCTTCGGACCTTGAACGGATTGCCAATTGACGAATGCCGAATGCCGAATGGAATCGTTGGGTCGCATGAACTTGTTGACTACCGAGATGAACTCGCCGTACAGGGACGGAATTGGATTTCAGGTTGATTGCTATGTTCAGGATGTTGACCGATGAAGAAAGTCGACTTATTGATCGTCTCCTAGAAGAGGAATTCCAAGGGCGCGATGCAATTCTTCGGCAAATTGAGAATTCGCGAGTAAAGGACTGGGATGATCACAACGGAAGCCTTGAATTTGACGTAGGACCAAGTCCTCCGGCGCTTACAAAGTCACGTATCCCTGTTGAAGGAGAGTTTGAAGACTACGACGGGGTTAAAACGCATGTACTCCTGCATGTGGTCGACGGACGAATTCGGGATCTAGAACTCTACAAGGATGACTCTTCAAAGATAATAAAAATGCCGAAGCCAGCGGAAGTGCGACTCTTTCGCCCCGAATGCCCCTAGTCTCAGGTGCGTGGAGAAGGAGCTCCCGACTCGGCAACATTTCTTGTTGATACTTCTCAAATACAGCTTCATTAAAAATCAGAAATCTGTTGCGGTCCTGTGAATCCGTCTCCGTGCATCAAGAACTCGAAACCTGACATTGTTGACAACCCATTGGTCCAGCCTTAATCTGAAATTGAGCGGCCGATCGCCAGTGTGACCTCACAGCTCCTGCCCTCGCAGCAGAATGACAAAGTTGCAACCAAAATTTCAGCCTGATCCCGCGGAACTCGAAACTCGAAACTCTAAACTTCACAAAGTTCTGCTCGTTGAGGACGACAAGGCGCTCAGGCGCTATCTCGAAGTGACTCTCGAGCGGGCAGGATATGAAGTGTTGTCTGCGGCTGATGGACTCGAGGCTATGAAGCTCGCGCTGTCTGTCTCGGTGGATCTTGTAATCACAGACGCGATGATGCCGAATCTGAGCGGTCACGAACTCTGCCGTTTCCTGCGCAACAGTCCAAAGCTTTCTCACATTCCGATTGTCTTGTTGAGTGGGTTGGAGAAAAAGGATGCCAGTTCCGAGTCGGGACTGGCTGATGCTTTTTTAGCCAAGCCGGTTTCCGCTGACAACCTAGTTGAGTGTGTCGCGGGTTTGTTGAAAACTCAAACCTGAAGGGGTTTTCCCCAGTCTCAAGTCCCAGGTCTCAAGTCTCAAACGCCGAAGGCGTTGGCTAATTCCAGCCCAGGGCAACGCCCTGGGTTAACGAGCCGTTTCCAAAGAAAGAACCCTGAAAGGGTTTTAGCGTTTCAGCAGAACCCTTACAGGGTTTTGAGTTCAAATACGGTGCTTGGTACCCAGGGCGTTGCCCTGGGCTCGAATTAGCGAACGCCTTCGGCGTTAACCGTTTTATGCAGTGGTGGAACTGGTGCTTTCCAGCAATCGATCTAGTGGGGTGTATTGCAGTCCCTGGGCGCTTGCGACTGCCTCATATGTGCAGTGCCCTGCGTAAGTGTTCACACCTTCCTTCAAGTGCGGATCATTCGCAATTGCGTTGAGGAATCCAAGGTTCGCCAGCTTCAATGCATACGGAAGAGTGGCATTCGTTAGAGCAAAAGTAGAAGTGCGCGGTACGGCGCCGGGCATGTTTGCCACGCAGTAGTGCAACACTCCTTCAACGTAATAAGTCGGATCAGAGTGAGTTGTCGGATGCGTCGTCTCAATACATCCGCCCTGGTCGACGGCCACGTCAACAATCACAGCGCCGTTCGGCACATCTTTCAGCATATTGCGAGTGACTAACCGGGGAGCGGCTGCGCCCGGCACCAGCACCGCGCCAACGATTAGATCGGCTGTCGAGATCGCGTCGTGAATCATGTATGCGCTGGACGCGAGGGTTGAAATCTTTGAAAGAAAAATGTCGTCGAGCTCGCGCAGCCGATCCAGGTTGTTATCAATAATCGTTACGTGAGCGCCCATGCCGACTGCAATCTTCGCAGCGTTAGTGCCGACCACACCACCACCGATAATCACTACGCGCGCAGCCGGAACGCCAGGTACGCCACCTAAAAGAATGCCGGCCCCACCGCTCATCTTCTCGAGATAGTGAGCGCCAACCTGAATAGCCATGCGGCCCGCGACTTCAGACATGGGCGTGAGCAACGGGAGGGTGCCGCGGCGATCGGTGATCGTTTCATAGGCAACGCCGGTTACTTTGCGTTCCAGCAAGGCACTTGTGAGCTTCGGATCGGGAGCGAGGTGGAGATACGTAAAGAGCAACTGGCCTTCGCGCATTCGCGGATACTCCGGCGCAATCGGCTCCTTCACTTTTACGATCATGTCGGCCTGCGACCAAACCTCATCAGCGGACCCGATGATCTGCGCGCCGGCTTTTTGATAAAGCGCATCTTCGAAGCCGGAACCCTCTCCTGCGCTTTTCTCCACGACTACCTGGTGGGCAGCATCGGTTAAAGCGCGCACGCCGGCCGGAGTCAGGCCGACGCGATATTCATTGTCTTTGATCTCTTTTGGCAGTCCTACGATCACCTTCGGTACCTCCACGAGCGTGGTTAAATTGAAGTTTGAGTTATTGGTCTTTGGCCTTTGGCTTTGGTCTTTGTTTTCGGAACGCCGCTTGAAAGTAGATCGCCAGTGCAACTCAGGATGGAACGAGAGAACAAAGTACTAAGTTCTAAGCAAAAACAAAGACCAAAAACCAAAGACCGTTTTAGATATCTTCCAGGTCAATTTGTGCGCGCTGAAGCTTTCCGCTGTAGTCCACATAGATAGACTTCCATTCGGAAAAGATATCCAGTACTTGCGTCCCAGCTTCTCGATGTCCATTACCAGTCGCTTTGGTGCCGCCAAAAGGCAGATGCACTTCAGCGCCAATCGTCGATGCATTGACGTAGAAGATTCCCGTATACATCTCGTTCATCGCATGGAAGGCGCGATTCACATCTCGCGTGTAGATCGCAGCCGAGAGGCCGTAGCGGACACCATTCGCAATCTCCACTGCCTCGTCCAACGAATTTGCCGGAATCACCGAAGTGACGGGTCCGAAGATCTCTTCCTGGGCGATGCGCATGTCCGGAGCGACATCGGTGAACACGGTTGGCTCGATAAAGTAGCCATGTGCATAGTCGCCGCGCGTTAGGCGCTTGCCACCACAGGCGAGCGTGGCCCCGTCTTCGTTTTGACCGATGTCGATGTAGCCCAGGATCTTCTCGACCGCGTCAGCATTAATCACAGGCCCCATGTCGGTTTTCGCATTTGCACCATTGCCGACACGCAGCCCTTTTGCGCGTTCGACGAGTTGCTGTGAAAACTTCTTGTAGACTTTCTTGTGGACGACGACGCGCGACGCAGCGGTGCAACGTTGACCCGACGTGCCAAACGCGCCCCAGACAGCGCCCTCAACCGCCAAATCGATGTCTCCGTCCTCCATAACCATAATCACGTTCTTGCCACCCATCTCAAGAGAACAAATCGCGTTTCGCTCGGCGCAGGCCGAGGCGACTAGACGGCCTGTTTCAGTCGACCCAGTGAACGAGATCAAACGCAAAGCAGGATGGTTTGTCATCGCTGCGCCAGGATCGCCAAAACCAGTAACGAGATTGACGACGCCCGGAGGTATGCCCGCTTCTTCGCAGGCTTTGACGAGGTTGTAGGTTGAAAGGGGCGTGTCTTCCGCCGGCTTGATGACTACTGTGTTACCGCAGACGAGTGCGGGAATCAGTTTCCACGACGGAATAGCCATCGGAAAATTCCAGGGCGTGATCAATCCGCAAAGACCAACCGGCTGGCGTACGCACATTGCAAACTTGTCGGGCATCTCCGCCGGAGTGGTGAAACCGTGCAGGCGGCGTCCTTCTCCCGCGGTGTAGTACGTGCAATCGATTGCTTCCTGTACATCGCCGCCGGTCTCCTTCAAAACCTTTCCCATCTCGCGGGTCATGTCTGCCGAGTAGGAGTCCTTGTTACGAATCAGGATCTCGCCGAGTCGAAACAGTATTTCGGCGCGACGCGGTGCGGGCGTATGCCGCCAGCGGTCAAACGCTCCTCGCGCGGCGTTAACAGCGTCGTTAACATCTTCGCTTGTGGAACGCGGGAAGCGGCCAATCACGTCGCGGGTATCTGCCGGGTTCAGATTTTCAAATACCTGACCGGAGCGACTCGGCACCCATTTGCCGCCGATGTAATTGGAATAGGTTTTTGCGGAGGTTCGTGTTGCGTTGACAGTGTTGGACTTTCGCGAAGACTTCGCGAGCGCTTTTTTTGCTTGAGCCATGATTAAGTTTCGAGTTTCGAGTTCTGGGTCGTAAATACGTTCGAGTTCCGAGTTCCGTGTTTCGAGTTTGAATCAGGTTAAGCTTCTGGATCAGTTTCAAGAAGCATTACCGGAACTCGAAACGCGGAACCCGAAACTCGAAACCGTTTTACCGATACCCACACCCGATACGGGTAAGTTATTGGTAAGTAAACTGGACGATGCGTTGCACAATGCGGTCGCCGTCTCGCTGGTAGCGCGAAACGTTGAGCACGATAGGATCGCCCGGCTTCAGGGCGCTCAACATGCGTTGGAAGTCCGCGAGTGTTGTCACGTTAACGCGATTGATTCGCGTGATCACGTCGCCCTCGCCCAAGGCTGGTTGACCGCCGGCGAGGCGCACATCAGCCGCCAGCCCATTAGGATCAACTTCCTTGACGTAGAGACCGCGGATGCCGGAAAGGTGTTTCTCGGCGATCAGCTGTTGCGTTATCTCCTGAAGCGTAATGCCGAGATGCGGCAAATTAGCCTTTGGTTCCGCGTCTTTTTTGGGCGCAACGGGATCGGCACTTCGCGAAACTTGCAGCCCCGGTCGTTCACCGAGAACTACACTGGCCGAGCGCTTTTCCAGTTTGCCGTCTATGTCGCGGAGATAAGTTAACTGCGCCGGTTGGCCAACAGGGCTGCCCGCGACTTTCTGAATCAGGTCTTGAGCATTAGCGACAGGCTGACCGTTGAACTCGATGATGATGTCGTTCGACTGAATCCCGGCCTTGGCGGCGGGCGTCAATTGGCCTTCGCGAGTTTGTTGGACGTCCATCACGATCGCGCCGCGGGTTTCGTTCATGCCGTAAACCTTGGCGAACTCATCCTTGACGGAGTCGAGCGTGATGCCGAGATAGCCGCGCTTGACCTTACCCTGCGCAACGATCTGGTGATAGACAAAGTTTGCTTCACTTGCCGGTAGGGCGAACCCGATACCGTTGTAATCACCAGTCGAGGTGGCGATTTGCGAATTGATGCCAATAACTTCGCCACGCATGTTCACGAGCGGCCCCCCGCTGTTACCACGATTGATCGCGGCATCGGTTTGCAGGAACCGCTGAAAGCTGGAGAAGTAGGGGGTCTCTCGTTCTTTCTTGGAAATGATTCCGGCAGTCACCGTTTGATCCAAACCAAACGGCGAACCGATCGCGAGTACCCAATCACCAACCTGTGCCGCGTTGGAATCCCCAAGAGTTACGGTAGGCAGCTCCTGAGCTGAGTCGATCTTGATGACTGCTACGTCGGTCTCTTCATCGATCCCGATCACACGACCGCGGAACTTTTCACCCGACTGCAAGCCGACCGTAATTCTCGTAGCTCCTTCAACGACGTGTTCATTCGTCAGAATGTAGCCTTTCGAATCTACTATGAAGCCACTTCCAACTCCGCGGGATGGCCGACGGACCTGGCGGCGAAACATATCCAGCAGCGGGTTGTTCGCTTCCGGCTCTTCCTTATCGCCTTCATCTTTTTCAGCGACGTCCGGCGCGGCAGTTAGTGTTTCGATGTTCACAACTGCAGGTTCAACGCGTCGCGCAATTTCAGCGAACGAAGCGGAGAGAGCTTCCGGCGCGCGGGCAATCTGGACCTGGTTTTGCGCGATTGTGGGTCGGCCGGAAAGCATCGCGCCGATGCCGATTCCAGCAACGAGACAGGCGACTGCGAGTGCGGCAATCCAAATGCGCAACTTTCGCAGAATAGCCACGTCTTGAACGGTTATTTGGTCTTTGGGAACGTCGAACATAAAGCTTACCGCCTTTTGCGAAAACCGAAACGGGGCGCTTCCGAGGGAGTGTCGCCAAACGATAGGGCGGCGGGGTCGGGAGCGCAAATCAATGGAAGGAGAGTATAGCTAAATGGCGCGCTTGGGGCAAAAGAAGGGTTTCGGAAACCCGTAACCTGTTCTTTCACGGTCGGAGGAAAACTTTCAGCATTCCTTTCTTTCCAGCACGCTCCATCGCGAGGACGCCACTGCTCAACGGGTGTTCTTCACTGATTAGACTATCGACATCGATTGCGCCCTTCTGCAGCAGGTCAAGTGCCGGGGGAAACCTTCCACAACGTGAACCCAGGACGCTGATCTCATCCACAACCATTCGCGCAGCGTTTATCTCCGTAGTGCCCTCGAAGGTTGATTTGAGGACAAGTACGCCTCGCGGTCGCAGCAAATCAAGCGCTACCGCGAACGCCGCCGCCGAACCGGAAGCTTCAACGACGACGTCGAACTCGTTCTTCCGTTTTGCACCCTTCTTCACCGTCGTCGTCTCAACTCCCCGGCGCTCTGCGATGCGCATTTTTTCCGGGTGCTTGCCAATCAGCAACACTGGCGCGCCCGTTAACGAAATCGCCTGAGCACACAGCAAACCTAATTTGCCGTCCCCAATCACCGCGACGTTCTTGTCACGCGTAATCTCCGCCCGCTCCATGATTCCACAGGCAGCTGCAAGTGGTTCGACGAAGACGGCGTGTTCATCTGCAATCGTTTCAGGAACGGCGAGCAGATTTGATAAGGGCAGTTTGAGGTATTCGGCATGAGCACCGTCTCGACCGACAATTCCCAGCACGGTTCGTTTCGGACAATGACGAGGATCGCCGCCGCGACAAAGAACACACTCGCCACACCCGGTGTTAATCTCGCCGACCACTCGTTGACCGACGAGCTCGTCGTTGGGGGCAGCTTCAACGACGCCGACAAACTCGTGCCCGATCGTTCCTTTGAATCCAGCGTAGCCCCGCGCGATTTCCAAATCTGTGCGACAGATTCCGGAAAGGAGTACTCGCACGAGCGCCTCGGGCCCGCGTTCAGGTAAATCGATATCTCTAACGGCCAGGCCGCGTTTCTCAACTCGAAGGGCGTACATTTATAAGATGGGCTTGTGGCTTCGTAATCTGGTTTTTGGAATTTGTCCTTTGGTCTTTGTACTTAGGTCTTTGGCACGCTGAAGGCGTGTGAGTTAATAGCCGTGGGCAACGCCCACGGTTTCGAAGCCCGAATAGCTCCGACCCTGACAGGGTCGAACTTCAAATGAAGACGGGTATGACCCTTTCAGGGTCAGGATTTTGTGGATCGCTCTTCCGTGGGCGTTGCCCACGGCTACTAACTCGCACGCTTTCAGCGTGCTTCAAAACAAAAGACCAAAGTACAAAGACCAAGGGTTTGGGGTTAAAAGCTCTTCGTGCGTCCGTAAGCGTTTTGCGTGGTGAGTTCGATCACTTGTCTGGAACCGGTGACGTTGATTGGCAGGCGCCATTCAATGTCTTCTTCGCCTGACAGCACGGCGTGCACCCACCATGATCCCTGACCCACAGTCACAGTCGTCTGTCCTTTTTGGTCGAGTCGAGCGTTAACAGGCGTTCTTCCATTCATTCGTTCACTCAGAAAATCATCAAAGCGTTTGCCTGCACGTCGCTCGGTGAAATATTCATGACGCACCGCCACAATGTCCACAGGATAGATTTCAATCGGGATGTCGAGCATCACTCCACCCATGTCGGGTGACTGGCGCAGGACTACCTGCAGACTCGTTTCGCCATTTGGTTGCGCCGTCCCGGGCCCGACTTCAGCAGGTAGTTGCTTATAGACGAGCCATCCAGCCACGAACAGTGTTCCCACCAACGCCGCCCGCAGAATCATCGTGACCAAACGATAAGGAATGCTCTGAATTTCCATGTTTGCCGCCTAGTGCAAAGCTCTTACGTATGAAACCAGCGCGTCGATCTCCGCGTCCGACATTTTCTTGCTGAAAGCGGGCATTTTACCTCTACCGTTCGCGATGGAGTTGAAAACTCGTTCGTCGGAAACAGCGCCCTGCCAATCAGCATCGGCGAGGTTGCGAGCATGATTTCGTCTTCCCTTTGAGGTTTTTGACCTCCCGTCCCGGCCATGACAAGTGACGCAATACTTCGCATACGACGTGGCCGCGCTTTGCCCACGTGCATCGCTGCCAGCGTTCGCCCGGATTCTGCTACCGCCAAAAGCGAACACGACCGTACCAGCCATCAAAGCCAGGACTGACGCCGTCATCGGTAATTCTTTTCGCATGGTGAATTCTCTTTCAGTGAAACATTAGACAGGATTGAGCGGATGTGCAAGACACGGACGAACCGAATCTCTGGCCACAGATTTACACGGATAGGCACTGACAAGAATTCAAACCTGATCTGTGGTGATCTGTGTTATCTGTGGCTGATTTCAGCGCAGGTCAATCGTCCTTTCTCGAACTCCGGTTGAAAGGTTTTGTAATGCGAAGTAAGCTCAGACGTCATTGCAAACCTGAATAAGGGATAAAAACAGTTGAGCGAGATACTGCTGGACAAGTTTCGCGACGAATGTGGCGTCTTTGGTATCTACGGCCATGCGGATGCTGCACGGCTGACTTACCTCGGGCTCTATGCGCTGCAACATCGCGGTCAGGAGTCGTGCGGGATCACCGTGTCTGACGGATCCGAATTGCGATTGGAACGAGCGATGGGTCACGTTGCCGAGAAATTTGATCAGTCGCGGCTGGATCGCTTGCCCGGAGCAAGCTCGATTGGTCATGTGCGTTATTCAACTGCCGGCGAAGTTTCGATCCGCGAAGCGCAGCCCTTCTTAGTCACTTGCCAGCACGGACAGATCGCTGTCTGCCATAACGGCAACCTTCCGTTCGCGCGCGAAGAGCGACACAAGCTGGAAAAAGAAGGAGCGATCTTTTCTGCGACTTCGGATACAGAAGTGATCCTGCACGGAGTGGCGCGTTCGCGGGCGTCGAGTGTGCGCGAAGCAATTCCGGAAGTCATGCGCAACACGGAAGGCGCCTTCTCGATGCTGTTTTTGACGCCGAAGGAATTGATTGCCATTCGCGATCCCCGCGGCTTTCGCCCACTCGCCCTCGGACGACTGGGCGACGCCTGGATAGTCGCTTCAGAAACCTGTGCTTTTGATCTCATCGATGCGCGCTATGTTCGCGACGTTGAACCGGGTGAGATGATCGTGATTGACGAAGACGGCTTGCGGTCATCGCATCCGCTTGAGCCGCAGAAACACTCGATGTGTCTCTTCGAGCACGTTTATTTTGCTCGTCCTGATTCCTTAATCTACGGAAAGTCTGTGAACGATTCGCGCCACCGCATGGGTCAGCGACTAGCCATCGAGCAACCGGCCGAGGCGGACATCGTGGTTCCTGTACCTGACTCGGGAACTGTCGCTGCAATTGGTTACTCGGCACAAAGCGAAATCAGTTTTCGTTTCGGCCTCGTCCGCAATCATTACGTGGGTCGAACATTCATCGAGCCGAAACAGTCAATTCGGTCTTTCGGAGTTCGTATCAAACTGAATCCGGTGCGCGAGCTTATCGATGGTAAGCGCGTTGTCCTTATCGACGACTCAATCGTGCGCGGCACCACATCCAAGAAGATTGTCAGAATGGTTCGCGAAGCCGGCGCGAAGGAGATCCATTTGCGGATCAGTTGCCCGCCGACAATCAGTCCCTGCTACTACGGCATCGACACGCCCAATAAAGCTGACCTGATTGCGGCACAGATGTCGGTGGCGGAAATTTGCGATTTCATCGAAGCCGATTCGCTGGGCTATCTGTCTCTGGAGGGTATGATCGAAGCGACCGGCATCAGTGCCGATTCCGCCTGCGTTGCTTGTTGGAACGAGAACTATCCTACGCGGATCACTCCCAAGGCTGAGACGATGTGGGAACGTGAACATGAGGCAGCGATCACCGAAGGTTGAGCCGCAAGTTCAAAATATCTGTGCGTTTCATTTCCATAACTAACATTCTTTCCCGGAGCACCGATTAGTGGGTCGAGCGACCAAAGGATGCGGCTGCGCAGGTGCGGTGCTGGTGGTGATCCTCGGCGCCGCGGCTTTTGTAGGCGTGAAATACGTTCGGCCCTGGTTGAATGCGAGGCCTCCGGCGCCGTCGGGTGAGCTGCAAGTCCACATACTCGATGTGGGTCCGGTGAATGGAGACTCGATTCTGATCGTCTCGCCAACAGGCAAGACCGTGCTGATCGACGCAGGCGACACAGGCAAGGGCAAGGTCGTTCTTGAAGCACTGAAGCGTTACAACGTCCAACAGCTCGATTATTTCATCGCCACTCATCCACATCCGGATCACCTCGGCGCGGCGGACGAAGTCTTCAAAGGAATGAAGGTCCTCAATGTGATCGATAATGGGTTGAGTCCAACCGTTCCCGAAAGTCTTGCGCCGAAGCCAGCTGCTACTCCCGCGGGAAAAAAACAACCGAACAAGAAGCCCGATAAGCGCCCCACAGTTACGAAGTTTCTCGATGAGTACAAAGATGCTTTGACTCAAAGCGGTGCAAAGTACGAAAAGGCTGAGCCGGGAAAGACGTACGACCTCGGTGGTGGCGCGTTGTTAACGATACTCGGCCCGACTCTACCTTATTTCACCAAAGAACAGATGAAGGGCGGGGGCAATGAACCAAACGCGAATTCGATTGTCGCCAGACTCGATTATGGCGCGTTCTCGATGCTGCTCCCCGCCGATGCAGAGGAGCAAACTGAGCATCGCTTGCTGACGAAGGATCTGAACCTGCACGCGGAGGTCATCAAGGTTTCTCATCACGGTTCGAAGTATGCGACTGCTGCAGACTTTCTACAGCGTGTGAAACCAAAGGCCGCAATCATCTCGTGTGGTGAGTGGAACCGTTACGGACATCCGGCCCAGGCGGTTTTGGATCGACTGAAAGGCGCGGGAGTAAAACTCTACCGCACGGATTTGCAGGGTGAGATTACGATTACGACCAAAGGACGTGAGAACGACTTCCAGGTGAAGACTGCGAAAGAGGCCGCGAGTGATTTGTGGGTTGGAAGGGAACCACAGAAAGACGACTCATCGCGCGTTGGCTTTATCGCGTATGGCGACTTTGGCCCGCCACCGAAAGAACGTAAAGCTCCACGAGGAAGGTAGCTTTACGTCTCAAGTTTCAGGGTCCCAAGTCTCAAGTTCGCGAGCGCAACATGAATCATAAAACCTGCAACCTGAGACCTGAGATTTGAGATCTGAGATCTGAAATTTGAGATTTGAGATTGGAGTAAATGACCAGACCTGTAACCTACAGTGATTCAGGCGTTGACATCGACGCTGCCAATCGCGCAACCGCAAAGATTAAGGATCTCGCGCGTCAAACTTTCAACGAACGGACGCTATCTGAGATCGGTAGCTTTGGCGGAATGTTCGACGGCGCCTTTCCGAAATTGCGCCAGCCCGTTCTCGTGGCTTCCGCTGATGGCGTAGGTACCAAACTCAAGATTGCGTTTCTCACCGGAGTTCACGACACGATTGGACGCGATCTCGTGAACCACTGCGTCAACGACATCCTCGTGCAAGGCGCGCGCCCGCTCTTCTTCCTTGATTACATCGCCACCGGCAAACTTTCTCCGGATGTTGTCGCCGGCATCGTCTCGGGTGTCACAAACGGATGCCGTGAAAATGGCTGCGTGTTACTTGGCGGCGAAACAGCGGAGATGCCCGGCTTCTATGCCGATGGCGAGTATGACGTTGCCGGTTTTATTGTCGGCGTTGTGGATCGCGAGAAGGTGATCGATGGCAAAGGGATTACCGCCGGTGATGTTGTGCTGGCGTTGCCGTCAGTCGGTTTGCACACCAATGGCTATTCACTCGCGCGTAAACTTCTGCTCGAAGTCGCCGGATACTCGGTCGACACCAGGATGGAATCGGTTGGGCAAACTGTTGGCGAGGCATTACTGCAACCTCACCTGAGTTACCTGAAAGCCCTTGATGGTTTGCTGGACTCTGGTGCAATCAAAGGCCTTGCGCACATTACTGGTGGCGGACTCACTGAGAACATTCCGCGCATTCTTCCTCCGGGAACAGCTGTTGAGATCAAGAAAGACAGTTGGCCGGTGCTTCCGATCTTCACGCTGATGCAACAGCTCGGGAACGTGCCGGAAATGGAAATGCTCCGAACCTTTAACATGGGCGTCGGAATGGTTATAATCTGCGCCCGTCAGAACATCGATTCCTTACAGTCTCACTTCAAAGCTCTTGGCGAGCGTTGCTTTTCTATCGGGACTGTCATTCCTGGCCACCAGGAAGTGAAGTTTGCATAACGCGGACTAACTGATTCTTCCGGGTCGAGTTTCGAGCGCAAGCTGTGAAACCTCGCACGACCTGCCCTTCAAAAAACCGCTAGCCTCTGAAAGGTGAACCCCCATGCCCGACAACCCCATAACTCAATCCAAAGCAGATAGAAAGTTTGAGAAGCCTGTGTCCTGGCTCCTTGGACGTCAATTGATAGCTAGTCTGAAGTCGACCCTCCTCTACACGGCCTTCGGTAACAAAATCGACGCGCGCGACTGGATGGATGCGAAGGTGTTTCCAGCCGCGCAGCGTCCGGTTGATGAGGCCTGGAGGACGATGTACGTCCGAGATGAGATCGACCCGAAGACCGACAAGCCGGTTGACTTCACTTCGCCTCAGGGCGAGTTCTGGTTTGACTATATCTCGGATACCGGCGACGGCATGACCGCGACTTACAGCATTGCTTATCTGTGTCTCAGCGATCTATGGACGGACGTTGCAGGGACTGAACTACCGCCGGGGGATCCGGAGTACGAGAACAAGGTACTGCTAAGAATGCGAACGAAGCCGACCGATAGCGTCGCCGGATTGAAGAAACTTCCGCGCGGAGAGTTTTTGATGGTCGGCGGCGATACCAGTTATCACATGGCCGACTACGCCAGTCTCCATATGAGGTTTCAACTGCCGTTTCTTTGGGCCTACAACGACCTTAGGGAAGACAAAGGTCTGAGTGCGATCGCGCAAATGAAGCCCGAGGAAAAGGAGGCTGAACTCAAGCGGCTCCGCCCGATCTTCGGCATACCGGGCAACCACGATTACTACGACATGCTCGACGGATTTCGGCGTCAATTTCGCGAACCAACGATCAGCCGCTCCGAAGCGACCTTACATCCCCGTGACTACGAGTCCGCGCAATTGAGGATTCCCGGCTTCAGAAGATATCAGGAGACAAGTTATATCGCGTTGCGATTGCCTTTCGACTGGATGATCTGGGGCCTGGATACGGAAGTCGGAAAAATCGACGAGCGGCAGCGGGACTTCTTCAAGGGGTTGATGGCGACTTACAAACCCAAAAAACTCATCGTTTGCACCAGTGCGCCGACGACCGTCTTTGGAAAGTATGCCAACAAGGATGATGAGAAATCGGCAAAGGCATTTCTCCAGCTCGAGCTACCGCGTCCCTTCCTGCGCACTGAGAATGAGCCTCCCGTTGATGCTGCCGATGAAGTCAAGAGGAAGAAGGATCCTACAGAGAGAAAACTGAGCGACGATGAAATTAGACTCGATCTGGCCGGGGACGTTCATCATTACGCGCGCTACTGGGGACCGCCTTCGCCCAACACTCAGCCTACCCGGACGCACATTCCCCCAAAAGTTCCAAAGACGAGGACAAACTATGCCTCAGTGATGTCCGGCCTGGGTGGCGCATTTCATCACCCCTCGACTACCACGGTTGATGAAATCCGAGAGCAAGCGCTCTATCCAAACGAGGATGATTCCCGCAGAGCGGTGGCAGGCGAGATCTTCAACCCCTGGCGCGTAATGAAAGGTGGCGGGGTTTGGTTCGTGGGTGGACTGGTGGCTCTAATCCTTGCCTTTGCCGCGATCGCGGATCGGAGTAGTCGGCCCGCAATTCATAACTTCAAGCTGTTTACGGGGCTGGGCATCACTGAGCGGGACCGGTACGCGCCTACAGTTCGTTCCCCTGAAGAAGCGCGGAAGGTACAGGATGATATCAAATCATCACTCGTGACAAGTGTCCTTGGTATCGACACCAAGCCCTGGAAACCGATTCCGATTGAAGATGGCTGCGGTGACAAGGACCCAGTGTATCTGTGGGGCAAGTGTCGAACCCTATGGCCTGCTGAGTACATCTGGGGCTTCTGGATGGTTATGTCCACCTTGCCGGCTCTGCTTGTCGCGATATTCCTGATGAGCCGTCATTACAAAGCCTGGAAAGACAGGGTAGAGGTTGATATTGACGCTCGGAAGCCTGGAGATGCCGACGCTCCGGAAGCTTTCAATAACGATGTGCATTTGAAGAGAGTTAATTGGACGATCTGGTTGTCCACTAGCGTGATTGCTCTGATGGTGATCGTCTCAGTGCTCCTGATCATGCCCTACCGCAACTTCATCACTCCGTTTGGCAACAGCCTGCTAGTGCTTCTCTCAATCATTTGGGCCGCCGGAGCGACTTATTTAAGTCTCAAGTACAGCGACTGGCTTTTCGAGCAAGCCTCGAAGCGCTCGATTCGCCGTCGCGATTGGGCAATCACCTGGGTGCTAACGGCGTACGCATTTGGAGGACTCGCAATCGGCCTTTGGGTCTTCGGCAAAAACAATCCTGCTGCATACCTTGTGGCTGACATGGTCTTCGTGCTCGTGGGAACTGCGATTCCTGTTTTGTTGATCATCCTTGGCTGGAAAATGGGAGGTGAGCACCAGAAGGGGATCGGCAAAGTTGGCATGGCTCTCGTAGGACTTTGGCACGGACTACTGCAAATCGGCGCCGCAATTTTCCTGATCAAAAAAGGCACGTGGTTAACATTTCTCTTGTCAGTTGCCCTGGTTCTCATCTTCTGGTGGGTTGGAAGAGCATTAATGGAGAAAAACTGGCGCGCGTGGCTGACACTTTCATTCTTTGTCTTCGGCGCCGTTATGTTGGTATTGCCGCCGCTCGTTTATGACTGGCTGATTGAATACGGTCCGGGTTTCTTCAGTCAGGACACGTTGAAGCTTATCTTCTGGCCCCACGTTTCTGGAGTCGCAGTACCATTCGCAAAGTATGAATGGTGGGGAAGCTTCGACGGCTGGTGGCAACTAATTCCCCTCGTGATTGCCGGCGTGTTCGGCGCTTTCCTGAGCTGCGTATGGCTGGGGTGGTACTTCGGAGTCTGCCTGGCATTTCATGGTCACAACAACGAATCTGGTGGGGCGGCCCGGATCGAAAGGTTCAAACAGCTGGTCCGTTTCCGGATAACGCCAGACAGCATAACGGGGTATGTGATTGCCGTGGACGACCCGAAGCGCGATGGCAAGTTGCTGGATCCGCACCTGGTTGATGTTTTTCATCTGACCAGGAACCCATAGGGAACTAGCCTCGACCGCTGTTTGGACTGACCTTATACTGCGAACCTCGTGAGTAATTTTGATCCTGGCAGGACAAGCGTTGGCTAACTCCGGCAAGATCTGTCGCCTCGGAATCTTGATCTCCGGCCGCGGCTCAAACATGTTGGCGCTTGCAGATGCTGTTCGCGAGGGTCGCGTCCCGAGTGCCGAAGTCGCTGTCATCATTAGCGACCGCGCCGATGCGGTGGGGCTGGAGCGAGCGAAGGAGCGCGGCTTACAAACCGTCGTGGTTGAACGGCGTGGCCGCAGCCGCGAAGAACATGATCGTGAGATCGCGGCGACGCTGCGGGAACACCAGGTTGATCTCGTCTGTCTCGCCGGTTACATGCGTCTGCTCTCGCCTGAGTTCGTGAACGCCTTCCGCGGACGCATCCTAAACATCCATCCGAGTCTGCTTCCCGATTTTCCCGGGCTTCATCCACACCAGCAGGCGCTGCAAGCGGGCGTTGAGGAGAGTGGTTGTACAGTTCATCTTGTTGATGAAACTCTTGACGGTGGGCCGATCATCGCGCAGCGACGCGTGCCAGTGCTGGTTGGCGACACTGAGGAGACGCTAGCTGCGCGAATCCTGGAACAGGAGCACAAGCTTTACGCTGAGGCCGTTGGGATGGTTATTAATCAACTAGGCTCACGCTGAAAGCGTGAAAGTTAATAGCCGTGGGCATCGCCCACGGAAAAGAGTCTCTTCAAACAATTGACCCTGGAAGGGTCAAACCTCTCGATAGGTTCGACCCCTTCAGGGTCGGAATACTCTTAGCGTTGTGAACCGTGGGCTTGCCCACGGCTATTAACTCGCACGCCTTCAGCGTGCTAAGACCAAAGGCCAAAGACCAAAACCAAAGGCCCAGCTGTTAACTGCTAGCTGTCCGCTGTCTGCTACTCGCTGTCCACTACTTGCTGTTCGCCGTCCGCTGTTAGCTGTTCGCTCAACCCTACGTCTTCGTTTTAACCTTCACCTTCGGCTCAACATTGACGTCAACGTCCACATCAACATCAATGTCCTTATCTTTGATCTTGATTCCACGCCCACCACTCATGCCGCGCATCTCCAGGGCCCAGCGTGCTTGCTTTCGGACGTCGGCATCGGGGTCGTTCAAAGCGTTCTTCAGCGGACCGACTGCTCGACTGTCGCCCTTCAATCCGAGGGCCCACGCGGCCTGGGAACGCACTTCAGCGTTTGGATCTTTTAAGGCCCCAATTAAGGCATCTACGGCACTGGAATTACCCTTCAGACCAAGTGCCCAGGCAGCTTGAGAGCGGACTTCATCAGCGCTCGCCGTCAAGGCGATAGTCAGAGGTTCGACGGCGCGATTGTCTCCTTTTAGACCGAGCGCCCACGCTGCTTGTGATTGCACTTCTTGATTCTGATCTCGCAGTGCCAGTATCAGCGGCTCAACCGAGCGCTCGTCACCTTTCAAGCCGAGCGCCCATGCGGCCTGCGAACGCACGCTAGCGTCTGCATCCTTCAGAGCGATGGTCAACGGTTCAACCGACCGATCATCGCCTTTCAATCCCAGCGCCCACGCCGCCTGCGATCGCACCTCAGCGTCCGCATCGCGGAGAGTGATAGTCAGTGGCTCAACAGCGCGGCCGTCACCAACCAATCCCAAAGACCATGAAGCCTTCTCGCGCACACGCGCTTCCGGATCGCGCGTAGCTGAGATCAAGGGTTCGATCACGCGCTCCTCGTGAATCAGGCCGAGAGCGAACGCCGCATTCGCCCGGGCCTGCCAGGCGTTGCTCTTCAAAGCGCCAATAAGTGGTTCCACCGCTTCGTGGCCGATCTGCGAAAGCGCTACAGCCGCCATCTCGCCTGGCGTCGTCTTATTGTCGCCCTTGCCCCAAACTCCCTTTTGGTCGCAAACGGGTTGAGCTACGGCCGTGTCATCGCTGAGCAGCTTGATGAGATCAGGAATCGCGGCGGCCGCGCGCGCTTTGCCGAGGGCACAAGCGGCCTCGGCCCGTTCCCGAGCATCTGCGGAACTGAGTTTCTGGATGTTTGCTCTGACGCTGGGCGAACTCTCGCTTGATGCTTTCTGCGCGACAAGGCTTCTAGTGTTTACGCCGCGGACGACGTAAAACGAACAACCAATCCCACAGAAGACGATGGCTGCGGCAATCGACAGTAGTCTCATTTTCTTTTCCTCGAATTGTGGTGAAATATCAATAAACAGACACTAAGAGGCGCTCTATCTGGCAAACACCGCGGGCGAAGGATTTGTGCCGACAAATTTGGATGTGCTGGCACTTTGGGTTGCCGGCACACCGAAGGGCAATGGCGCTTTTGATTCAGCAGGACACCGACCTTGGGTACCTTTGCACCAGGAGCACCTTCGATAGTTTGCGTGATGGAGGATGGCGCGTTTACGCGCCATCCCGCAGGGCTGTTAGTCCAGCCGTTTTACGGCTGGTTCGGCGCTAGAAGGATCACTGTGGAGGCCGTTTCAAACGGCCTTCTCC
>Ga0134127_10001347_pt1 | contig 18402 bp, 18 predicted proteins | sample KB31753_FD_96459 | JGI IMG/M metagenome (GOLD analysis project Ga0134127, IMG submission 96459) | Terrestrial soil microbial communities with excess Nitrogen fertilizer from Kellogg Biological Station, Michigan, USA - KB3-175-3 | ecosystem: Environmental > Terrestrial > Soil > Unclassified ... | reverse complement strand
CTGGCGCCGAATCTGTACATGCACTGGGCGCTCTACGGAGCAGCGCATCAGCAGGGAGTTCGTACGCTGCTGGACGGTGTCGATGGCGACACCACCGTGTGCCACGGTCTGGACTATGTGAGCGAGCTCGCTCGGGCGGGCCGAATGGTGACCCTCGGTCGAGAGGTCGCGGCGTTGGCCCGTCGTCACAGAGCGTCGCCGATGAGGATCCTCTGGCAGTTTGGCCTTTCGCCGCTCGTGCCGGCCCCATTGCGGCAGGTCTGGCGAGCGGCTCGAGGGCGTTTCCGGGCGCCGGGGGAAAGCGACACGGTCATCCATCCGGCCTTCGCTGCGCGCCTGGGCCTGGCCCACCGGATTCGCGCTCATCACGGAAACCAGGGCGCCCCGACGCGAACCGCGCGCGAAGGGCACTGCCGTGGTCTGACGTCGCCACTGCTTCCGTATGCGCTGGAAATCGGTGACAAGGCCGCCGCGGCGTTCTCGCTGGAGCCCCGCTACCCATTCTGCGACCGGAGATTGATCGAATTCTGCCTGGCGCTACCGCCCGAGCAGAAGCTCAAGGATGGATGGACTCGCGTCGTCATGCGCCGGGCGATGGATCAAATGCTTCCCGCGGAGGTGTGCTGGCGGGTCGGCAAAGCGGATCTGAGTCCAAACTTCAAGCGTCGACTGTGGGATCGCGACCGCGCCATCCTGGAAGATGTGATCGTGAGGGATCCTCAGGTCATCGCCGGCTTCGTCGACATCGCGGCGCTGCGCGACGTATATCGCCGCTATATGTCGCACCCCATGACCGAAGGCGATGCGCTCACAATCCACAATGTGGTGACCCTCGCTCTTTGGCTTCGGCGGACAGGGCTCGCATGAAGATTGCCGAACCTCAACGGAGCGGGACGGGGAGTCTCGATTCGGGGCAGGCTGTTGCTGAAGTGCACTTCAACCTTCGCGACGTACACGAGAAAGGGGAATACACCATGCAGAACGAGGCACGCGAAAAGAAGGCGTACACGGCGCCGGAGCTCGTCACCCACGGGACCGTCGAGGAGATCACCGCAGACCAAAACAAGGGCTACGGACTGTCCGATGGGTTCCTGTTCATGGGTAACCCGATCAAGAACATCAGCTAAAGGCCCGAGTCCGGTCTTGAGCCGGATTGTCTCGCGGGACGGATAAAACGCGTGTACTCGTACTTCGCCTACGGCCTGAACATCGAGTCGGAACTCGCGCTGCCCGAGCTCGACGTTGGGGGGACGGCAGCGCCCGACGTCGTGATTCGTCTGGGGCGGGTCGGTCGCATGCCTCTGGAGCTGGACGCTCAGGGTGACGGTATTTGGGCTGATGCCGATGAGGCATGCCGGTTCATGCACGGTGTCGGGGCGTGTCGGGTTCGACACGGGCGCGAGATCATCGTCGAGCCCGTCGCCGGCGCGGACGAACGAGTGGTTCGCCTGTCGATCCTGGGGCCTGCGCTCTCGCTGTTGCTCCACCAGCGCGGGTACTACATTTTGCACGCGAGCGCGGTGCAGTCCACGGAGGGGGCCCTGGCATTCGCGGGCGGGTCTGGATGGGGCAAGTCCACTCTGGCGGCGACACTCGATGCTCGGGGATACGCCCTGCTGGCCGACGACTTGACTGCGTTGAGCGTGAGCAACGGGCGCTGCATGGCCTTCCCCGGGTTTCCCCAACTGAAGCTGTGGCCGGAGGCGGTGGCCTGGCTTGGTGAGGTTCCCGAGGCCCTGCCCAAGCTGCATCCCGAATTCGAGAAACGCACGTGCCGAGCAACGCAAGCCTTTTCGCACCGAGCCCTACCGTTGCGACGCATCTACCTGCTTGCCGAAGGCCCTCGGCTTGGGATTGAGCGGCTGAAGCCTCACGAAGCATTGATTGCATTGATGCCGCACTGGTACGGGTTTCGATTTGGTGATCGGCTACTCCGGGCTGGCGACGCGGCCGCCCAGCACTTCCGGCAGTGTGCGACGCTGGCGAATTGCGTAAGCGTTCGCCGATTGACGAGACCCCGGCAGCTCGAGGCCCTCGCCGATGTGGCGTGCCTCGTCGAGGCGGACCTGGCCCAAGAGCGTGAGCGAGCATTCCTCCTCGAGCGGCCGACGCCTGGTCAGCATCGCAGCGCGAAGCGCATCCCGGGAGCCGATCCGGCGGTGGTGAGCGAGTTCGCTTTCTGACGAGAGCGTTGTCCCGACCTTTGGACACGCTATTGAGACCAATGCGCACCTCGATGACCGCCCAACTCCGTTGGACATTGCGGCTCGTGTGGGAGAGCGGTCCCGGCTGGGCCGTGGCCGGCGCCGCGATTGTCGCCGTACAGGCCATGCTTCCGTTGGCGGCTCTCTATTTCACCAAGCTCATCGTTGACGCGGTGGCCCTGACCCTCTCGGAGGGCGCCGACTTCGCGCGTGTGCTCTTCCTCATCGCCATTGCCGGAGGAATCGCGCTGGCGAGCGCCCTGTGCCGGGCACTGGCCGCGTTCGTCAGCGAGGGACAGTCTCAAGCGGTCACCGATCACATATACGATCTTCTGCATGCCAAGGCCGTCGAGGCCGATCTGGAGTACTACGAAAATTCGCAGTACCACGACCGGCTCCAACGCGCGCTCCAGGAAGCGGCCTTCCGGCCCACGCACATCGTGAACGGGCTCATCCAAGTGTTGCAAAACGCCATCACCCTGGCGGCGATCGCCGGTCTTCTCTTCTCGTTTTACTGGGGACTTGCCGTCGCCCTGCTCGCAGCAGCGATACCCGGAATCATTCTGCGGGCTCGGCAAGCGGACCAGAGCTATCGCTGGCAGCGAGCACAGACGCCGACGGAGCGGCGCGCGTGGTACTTTCACTGGCTGCTCACCGGGATTGTTCACGCGAAAGAGATTCGGCTCTTCGATCTGGGAGCCCTCTTCAGACGACGGTTTCGCGAGACGCGCGCCGGTGTGCGCCGTGAGCGACTCGAGCTCTCGGGCAGACGTTCGGCCGCCGACTTGATCGGTCAAGCCAGCTTGATTCTGGCCGTCTTCGGAAGCTATGCGCTCATCGCCTACCGCGCAACCCGGGGGGCCATCACGCTCGGTGATCTCGTCATGTATTACCAGGCTTTTCAGCGCGGCCAAGAGTATTTGCGAGAGCTATTGAACGGTCTGGCGGGCCTCTACGAGGATCATTTGTTCGTCCAGAGCGTTCATGAGTTCCTCCACCTCGATCGCAAGGTCTTCGAATCGCCTGCCGCCAAGCCAGTCCCCCGACCGATGCGCGCTGGTCTGGTATTCGACCGGGTGAGCTTTCACTACCCGGCCGGCGCTCGTCCGGTGCTCGACGACGTTTCGCTGACGATTCGCCCCGGTGAGAGCGTCGCGCTGGTCGGGACCAACGGGTCGGGGAAGACGACCCTGATCAAGCTCCTCTGTCGTCTCTACGACCCGACGAGCGGCGCGATCACGGTCGATGGTGTCGATATCCGCGACTTTTCGACAAGAGAGCTTCGCCGTGAGATCGGGGTCATATTCCAGGACCATGCGCAGTATCAGATGACCGCCAAAGACAATATCTGGCTCGGCAACACCGAGCAGGAGCCCGATCTTGATCAGATCGTCGCAGCCGCCCGCCGTTCGGGCGCCGACCCGGTCATTCGGGGCCTACCTCGCGGCTACGACACTTTCCTCGGCAAGTGGCTCGAGCCAGGCGAAGAGCTCAGCATCGGCGAATGGCAGAAGGTAGCGTTGGCGCGGGCGTTCATGCGCAATGCTCAGATCGTCGTGCTCGATGAGCCGACCAGCGCGCTCGACGCCCGGGCAGAATATCAGCTCTTCAGACATTTCAGGCGCCTGGCCGAGGGTCGGACCACAATTCTGATCAGCCATCGACTCTCGACTGTCAAGATGGCCGATCACATTTATGTGCTTGATGCGGGACGAATCGTCGAAGGTGGCACCCATGACCAATTGATACGGGCTGGAGGCCATTACGAATCCATGTATGAGACGCAGGCCCGGCAATACCGGTGACCCGATGGGCTCCTCGCTAGACCAGCCGAGAATCGATCGACAGCTCCCGGGCGAGACGTTGCTTCGTGCCCTGGGCGTCGACACCGCACGGCCGTGTGGCTCGCTGGCCGATCACGAATGGGACACCGCAATTCTCGAGTCAGTCCGACAGGGTGTGATCCCGCTACTCTTCCGGCAAGTTCGGATCGCCGATTCGGCCGGTGATGTTCCAGCGGGGGTGGTCGCGCGGTTGCGTCAGCTCGCCGTGGCGGGTGCGGCGAAGAACTTGAGGCTCTACCGCGAGCTCACGGACGTGCTCGGGGTTCTCCGGCGCTCGGGCATCGATGTGATCGTGCTCAAGGGGGCGTATCTGGCGGAAGCGGTGTATGGAGACTTCGCGTTGCGGTCGATGACTGACATCGACCTGCTGGTCAGGAAGCGCGATCTCGAGGCGACCGAGTCGATCCTCATGGCCGGCGGCTACTCCCACCGCAGGCAACCTCATCAGGATGAGGACTATTCGCAGTGCCAGCATCTGCATCCACTGGCGAGGGGGGACGGACCGCCGGTCGAGATCCACTGGACAATCGAGAGTCCGACCGAGCCGTTCGAGATCGATATCGAGGGGCTCTGGGAGCGTGCGCGCCCCGCAAGGGTCGCAGGTGTCGATGTGCTGGTCTTGTCGCCGGAAGATCTGCTTTTACACCTCTGCCTGCACACGAGCTTTCATCATCGTCTCGCGCTTGGGCTCAGGGGGTGCTGGGACATTCTCGAGACGATTCGCCGGGAGAAAGCGACGATCGACTGGGGACAGGTGGAACGACGTGCGCGGGGTTGGCGCGTGGAGAAGTACGTCTATCTCATGCTCAGGCTCGCCAAGGATCTTCTAGGAGCTCCCGTGCCGGAGCCCGTATTAGCCGGCCTGACGCCGGGTGGGCTCGATCCGCGAGTGATGCAGTTGGCCCGGACCGAGGTTCTTGGGCAGGCATCGGAACGTTCTGTGTTTGCACCATTCGCGAGAGTGTCGGGATCGACCCGGATTCTTGAGAAGGTGCGATGGCTTGCAAGAGCGGCGTTCCCTTCGAGGAAGATACTCGGCCGTATTTATCCCGCGTCTCGGAGTTTACGAACACCCTATCCCTACTACCTTCTGCGTTGGCACGATCTCATCAGGCGCTCCGGCATGGCGGTTTGGTGCATGGTGCGTCGTGACGAGGGGTTCGAGGCCATGATCCGACGTGAGCACGAACGTGACGTCTTGATGGAGTGGCTCAAGCCGGCGTCACTCTGAGACGGACGTCCGCTCTCCTGAGGTCTCCCACCCAGGGAGAGGCGGGTTCAGCTCCCCCAGCCCAACCAGACGAAGAGCTGGCCGGGCGGGAAGGGCACGCCCAGCCCCTTCTCGAACAGGCCGTACACGAACGCAAAGCCGGCGAGACTCAGGCCGACACTGAGGGGCCAGCGCTCGCGGGCCGCGCGCAGGTAGAGCAGCGTCGTGACGAGCGTCGCCAGCGAGAAGCCGACGAGCCAGATGGCCGCGTACATCCCGAGAATCCATGCGCAAATCGCCAGGGTCCGGCGCGCTGAGTCCGGCGGCTCGGCGGCGGGGTCATCATCGCCGGGGGCCGGGGCACGCGGGGCGCGGAGGCCGCCGGCGACGTTGACGATCGCGAGTACGAGCGACGCCGAGGCGATCGTCCAGGGGAATAGTCCGGCGCGAGCGTCGAAGCGGCGGCTCGTCCAGAGCGCGGACGCGAACAGCAGGACCAGGCCTGCGTTGAACGCCGTCGCGCCGTCGAGCCGCCAGCGGATCGGCGCCGGCCCCGTCGCACCGGGCTCGGCGGGCGCGGCGCCGCGCCGGCGCTGTTGCACGATCGGAACCGCCAGACCAGCCAGGATGATGGCGAGAATGATCAGCACGCCCGGGCGAAAGAGCCAGCCCAGACCGTAGTTGTCAGTGGAGAGGAACAATCGGTTCTCAGCCAGAGGACCGAGCACCAGGCCGAGCAGCAGGGGAGGCCGTGGCCAGTCCAGGCGCGACATGATCCAGCCGAGGGCGCCGAACGCCAGCACGACGCCCAGGTCCTCGAAGACGTTCTTCTCGGCGAACGCGCCGACGTACACGAGGATCATGATGAAGGGGACCAAGAGCGTGCCGCGGATCTGCGTGATCCGCGCCAGCGGGCCCATGAAGACGAGGCAGACCGCGACGGTGATGATGTTCGAGACCACGATGGTCCACACCATCGCCAGCGTGACCGCCAGGTGCCCCTTCGGCGCCGGGGTGAGCATCGCCGGGCCCGGCACCAGCCCCTGGACGAAGAAGGCGCCCATGAGGATCGCGGTCGCGACGCTCGCCGGCACGCCGAACGCCACGGTGGTGACCAGGCTGCCGCCGAGCGAGGAGTTGTTGGCCGCGCCCGGGCCCAGCACGCCCTCCACCGCGCCCTTGCCGAACCGTTCCCGGCCTGACGAGCTCTGGACGGCGTGGGCATACGCGAGCCACTGGGTCGTGGCGGCGCCGAGGCCCGGAATGATCGAGATGAACGTGCCGAGCGCGCTACAGCGAATGACCAGGAGCCAGTGCCGGAAGGTGTCGCGAACGCCTTCCCACACGCCGCCGACCCGGCCGACATCGAGCTTCGCGATGCTCGAGCCCGCGGTCGCCATGTCGATGAGCTCGGGGATCGCGTAGAAGCCGATGGTGACCGGCACGAGCCCGATGCCGTCCCAGAGGAAGAGCTGCCCGAAGGTGTAGCGCTGCGTGCCCGTCACCGGGTCGAGCCCGATCGTGGCGAGCCAGAGGCCGAGCCCGCCGGCCAGGAGGCCCTTCAGCAGCGCCTCGCCGCTCAGCGAGGCGACGAACGTGATGCCGAGCAGCGCCAGCATGAAGAACTCCGGCGAGCCGAGCGTGAGGACGAGCGGCCGCACGACGGGAATGGCGAGCCCGAGCACGACGGCGCCGAACAGCGCCCCAATCAGCGAGCTCATCATCGCCGCGCCCAGCGCGCGGCCGGCCTCGCCGTTCTTGGCCATGGCGTGACCGTCTACGATCGTGGCCGCGGTGGTGGGCTCGCCCGGAATGCCGAACAGGATCGAGGTGATGTCGCCGGTGGTGGCGGTGACCGCGAGCATGCCCAGGAGGAAGGCGAACGCCTCGATCGGCGTCATCTTGAACACGAACGGCAGCATGAGCGCCAGGGTCGTCGGGCCGCCGAGCCCGGGCAGGAGGCCCACGACGAAGCCGAGGGCCATCCCGATCAGCATCAGCCCGAAGGTCGGCCACGCGAAGACCTGCGCGAGCCCGGTCATGCTGGCGTGGAGGAAGTCGATGATCGGGCTCCTTTCAGCCGGGGATGCTATCACGGGGCTCCACGCGCCTCCGGCTTGACACCGCCGGCGCCCATGCTAGTTTAACGAACGTCCGTTAGATAGGCATGGCCGCCACCGTTGTCGCCACTCACGAGCGAGCCGATGCCGCCGAGCGAATTCTGAAGGCGGCGATCGCCCTCTTTCGCGAGCGGGGCTATCACGGCAGCTCGATGCGCACGCTGGCGCGCGCGCTCCGGATGGAGGCGGCGAGCCTCTATTACCACTTCGCCTCCAAGCAGGACATCCTGTTCGCGATCCTCGACCGCACGCTCGATGATCTCCTCGACGGTGTGGGGCGCGCGGTGGCGGCGGTCGACGGGCCGCAGGCGCGGCTGCGCGCGGCCGTGCGCTTCCACGTGCTCTTCCACGCCCACCGCCAGCCCGAGGCCTTCCTGAGCGGGAGCGAGCTGCGCTCGCTCACCCAGGCCAACCTGCGCCTCGTCCTCACCCGCCGCGACGAGTACGAGCGCGTGTTTCGCGGGCTCCTGAGTGTCGGCGTCCGCGCCGGCGTCTTTCAGGTCGCCGACGTGCGGCTGACCGCGATGGCCATCCTCACCATGTGCACCGGCGTGGCCACCTGGTTCCAGGACCGGGGCCGCCTCGCCCCCGAGGCCATCGCCGACCGCTACGTCGAGATGATCCTGCGCAGTGTCACGCGGCACCCAAAGGGGTCTTTGTCATGACCGTGGACGCGCCGTTTCGCGACAAGATCGAGGCCCAGGACGCGCCGAAGATGCCCCTGGAGTACCAGGCGCTGCTCAAGCGCGTGCTCAGGATTCAGGCCGACTGCGAGATCGGCGGGCCCCATCTCTACGTCGGCCAGTGGCTCCTCACGGCTCCGTCCGCCGACGACCAGTGGATGCTCGCCAAGGTGGCCGGCGAGGAGATCGACCACTTCCGCAAGATCAACCGTCTCCTCAACGAGCTCGGCGAGGACGCCTCCGAGCTGATGTACGCCGAGAAGTCGCGGCGTGACCTGGAGGCGTTCCGCCAGGCCATGCCCACCTGGGCCGACGTCGCCGCCTTCGGCTTCCTCATCGACCGGGTGGGTCAGTATCAGCTCGAGGAATTCGTGGACTGCTCGTATCTGCCCCTCGACCGCACGCTGCCGCGGATCATCCAGGAAGAGAAGACGCACGTCGGCTACGGTTATGTGAAGATCCGGGATCTGGTGCGCACCGAGGAGGGGCGCGCGCAGGCGCAGGCGGCGATCGACCGCTGGTATCCGCGCGGGCTCGACATGTTCGGGCTCGCGAACTCCCGCCGCGCCGCGCGCTATCTGCACTGGGGGCTCAAGCGCCGGCCGAACGAGACGGCGCGCGCCGAGTACATGGCCGAAGTGGCGCCGCTCATCGAAGGGCTGGGGCTGACCATCCCCGACGCGACGGCGGGCCGCCACTTCCAGTGAGGGCGGTGCGGTCCACGGGCGCTCGCACCGGCGCCGGCGTGGAAGTGCGCGCCGCAGGCCGTCGCGGGGCTGGGGCCCCGCCGGCCGAGGCGGGCTCAACATCAGGGAAGTGCGCGCCGCAGGCCGTCGCGGGGCTGGGGCCCCGCCGGCCGAGGCGCGGCTACACATTAAGGAGCGAAGGGTATGAGTGGGGACGCGCTCGAGAACGCCATGCGCGAGGTGGTGATCGCCAACCGTATTCTCGCGAACGAGCGGGTGGTCGATGCCTACGGCCACGTGAGCGTGCGCCATCCGCTCGATCCCACGCGCTACCTTCTCTCGCGCTCGCGCGCCCCCGAGCTGGTCGAGCGCGGCGACGTCATCGAGTTCGATCTGGAGGGCAAGGCGGTGAGCGGCGACGCGCGCCCGCCGTACCTCGAGCGCTTCATTCACGGCGCGATCTATGAGGCGCGCCCCGACGTGCAGGCGGTGGTGCACGCCCACGCCGAGGCGGTGCTGCCGTTCACCATCGCCACGACGCCGCTCCGGCCCGTCGTGCACATGGCGAGCTTCGTCGGCCCGCGGCTGCCGGTCTGGGACATCCGGGACCGCTTCGGCGACACCAATCTCCTGGTGGTGAACATGACGCAGGGGCGCGATCTGGCGCGGGGGCTGGGCGCCGAGCGGGTGGTCCTGATGCGCGGGCACGGCTTCACCGCGGCCGCGCGCTCGCTTCAGGAAGTGGTCCGGATGGCCGTCTACCTGCCGCTCAACGCCCGCGTCCTCGCCGAGGCGCTCCGCCTGGGCGAGGTGAAGTACCTGTCACGCGGAGAGATCGAGGCGCACGCGTCGATGAAGCCGGACGATCCCTCGATGTACCGCGCGTGGGAGTACTGGGCCACGCGCGCGGGCTGCGGCGATCTCCTCAGCGGACGCCGCTGAGCCGGGGCGCCGAGGGCTCGTACATTCGCCGGGCGTTGTCGTAGAGGATCTTGCGCCGCGTCTCCATGCTCAGGTCGTCGCGCTCGGCCATCTCCCGCAGGTTCTCCGGAAAGTCGTGGTCCCAGTGCGGCACGTCGGTGGCGTAGAAGACGATGTCGTTGCCGAGCCGCCGCACGACCTCCGGCACCGATTTCTCATCACCCTCGGCGGCGAAGTAGAGCTGGCCGGACTTCAGATATTCGCTGGGCTTGCGCCGGCAGAGCGGCGCTTCGACCGCACCGCGCTTGGCCCATTCCTCGTCCATCCGATCCATCCAGAACGGCACCCAGGAGCAGCCGGCTTCCATGAAGCCGATCCGGAGCTGCGGATACTTCTCGGGCACGCCCTCGAAGATCATCCCGGTGAGCTGGATCATCTGGGCGACCGGATGCGAGAGCGTGTGCACCTCGATGAACTTGTCGAAGCCGTCGGCGCCGAAGTACTGCGGGCCCCGCACGGTGGCGTGCACCGCCACCATCGACCCGAGCCGCTCAGTCTCCGCGTAGATCGGATGGAACTCGGGATGGCCGAGCGGCAGGCGAAGGCCGACCGCCGGCGCGAACGCGCCGCACATGCCGAGCTCGGTGACGGACCGCCTGAGCTCCTTGACCGCCTCGGACACGTCCTGGAACGGTAAGAGCGCCACCGCCTTCAGGCGCGGGCTCACGCTCAGGAATTCCTGGTGGACGAAGTTGTTGTAGGCGCGGCAGAGCGCGACGGCGAAGTCCGGCTCGCGCACCCAGCCGATGGCGAGACCGCCGGTCGGGTAGAGGATGGTCGACTCCAGGCCGCCCTCGTCCATGATCCGGAGCCAGCTCTTCGCGTCGTTGACGCTGCTGCCGAGCTTGCCGCCGAGAGAGCGGTCCCACCCATCCTCGGGATAGTAGGACCGGCGGCCGGCCCACGCGCCGCGCTCCCCGTAGCTGCCCTCGAGATACGGGCGAAGCTGCTCGGTCGTCTCGGTGATGTGCCCGTCGGCGTCGATGACTGAGAACTGGCCCATGGTTGCCTCCTCGGGTATTGCGCCCCGCCCTTGACAGCTCGGACCCGGGCTCGGTATCAAGCGGTCAGTTCGCCGTGCCCGGCGCCGAGCCACCCGGATTCTGGCCGACGCCACCCGGCAATGGCAAGCCCGAGAGGAGCCACGTGATGAGTCGCGCGACGGTGTTCATCTTCGCTCCGGTCGAGGAAGCCCGTGACAGCCACAAGAAGCTCGAGGGGGAAGGCTGCGAGCTGCGGCTCGGCAAGGCCTCCTGGGATACCCCGCTGGGCAACAGTGAGCCCGAGATGATCGGCATGACCCGGGGCGCCCACGCGCTCATGGGCACGTCGATCCGGAACGCGCCCATCAGCCGGCGGATCATGGAGAGCTCGCCCGATCTTCGGATCGTGGCCAAGTACACGATCGGTGTCGACGACGTGGACGTCGAGGCCGCGACCGAGATGGGCATCCTGGTCTGCCACGGGCCGACCGAATCGAACTGGGGCGGTGTCGCCGAGGGCACCATCACCGCGATGCTCACGATGCTGAAGAAGGTGAGGGAGCGCGACCGGCACCTCAAGGACGGCAGTGGCTGGCGCGATCAGAAGCTGCAGGGCACTTATGTGGGCTCCCGTCCCGACGGCTACGCGGGCATCACGCTCGGGCTGATCGGCCTGGGCCGCATCGGCAGCCGGATCGCCACGCTCATGCGGCCGTGGAAGATGCGGATCCTGGCCGCCGATCCCTACGTGCCCGAGAGCAAGTTCGTGGAGCACGGCGTGACGCGCGTCGACCTGGCGACGCTCTTGCGCGAGTCAGACGTGGTGAGCTTGCACGTCGTGCTCACGCGCGAGACCCGGCACATGATCGGGGCAGCGCAGCTCGCGCAGATGAAGCGCCACGCGATCCTGATCAACACCTCGCGCGGCCCCTGCGTGCAGGAGCCGGCGCTGATCGAGGCACTCTTGAGAGGCCAGATCGGCGGCGCGGCGCTCGACGTGTTCGAGGAAGAGCCGCTCGCCCTCGACAGCCAGCTGCGCAACCTGGGCGACCGGGTGCTGCTCTCGCCCCACATGGTCTCGTCCAACGTGGGCAGCGGCCTCGGTCCGGGCATCGAGTGGGCGACCGAGTCGGTCCTGCGCGCCCTGCGCGGTGAGGTGCCCGACAACGTCTACAACAAAGACGTGATTCCGCGCTGGGAACGCCGCTTCGGCGGCAAGAGCGTGGGATAGTGGGTCGAGGAGGATCCGATGCCGCACATCCCCTATGTCGATCCGTCGTCGGTCACCGATCCGGAAATCCTCGGCTATCTCGAGCGCGCGCGCCGCGAGGGAACGCCGCGGCCGGAGAGCCAGGCGATCCGGGCCAACAATCCGAGCGTCATCCGGGCCTTCTCGCAGGCCTGGGAGCTGACGTTCCGCCAGGGCGTCTGCGACCACGCCATCAAGGAGCTCTGCCGGGTCTACGTCTCGAAATCTATCGAGTGCGAGTACTGAGGCGTCCAGCGCTCCGTCCAGGCCGGACGGAAGGGGCTCACCGAGGAGAAGTACGACGATCTCCTTCACTTCGCGGAGTCGCCGAAGTTCAGCGAGCGGGAGAAGGCGGCGCTGACCTACGCAAGCGCCATCGTCTGGAACGCCGAGATCGCCGACGAGGCCCTGTGGGCAAAGCTGCATCTGCACTTCTCGAATCCGGAGCTGGTCGAGCTGGGCTTCTTCATCGCGCTCACGCTGGGTCAGCAACGATGGATCAAGACGCTCGGCATCGGGCACCACGAGGTGCTGGCCGACACGAACGCGGGGCTCACGCCGACGCGCACGGCGACGACGGGCGCCTAGCCGATCGAGCGCCGTGACGATCTCGCGGGGCGTCCTCGTCGTCGCGCTCGTGCTGGCACTCCTCGGCGCGCCCCGCGCGGCCGACGCGCAGCCGCCGGAGCGCACCGTCCGGGTCGGTTTCCTGGTGCCGGCGTCTCCGAGCGACGATGTCGAGGGCTTTCTGGGCGGCATGCGAGATCTCGGCTACGTCGAGGGCCGAAACCTGGTCGTCGAGTACCGGGCGGCTGGCGGAAAGAGCGAGCGTCTCGACGACCTCGTGGCCGAGCTGATCCGGCTCAAGGTTGATGTGATCGTCACCGGCGGAACCCCCGCCGCGCTCGCCGCCAAGCGGGCGCGCACCGTGATTCCGGTCGTCATCGGCGCGATGGGCGACCCTGTGGAGAGCGGTGTCGTGGCCAGCCTGGCTCGACCGGGCGGAAATATCACCGGACTTTCCCTGCAGACCAGCGAAGGGTTCGCCGGGAAATACCTCGAGCTCCTCCGTGAGGCGGTACCGAAGGTCTCGCGCGTCGCGATCCTCGGGCGGCCGTCGGCGAGAAGCCCGGTTCAGGCGATGGAGCAAGCGGCCAGGTCGCTGGACGTCCGCGTCCAGCTCATCGAGGTCGACCAGCCGGGCCAGCTCGAGGGCGCCTTCGCGGCAATGACCGCCCAGAATGTCGGCGCTCTCGTCGTCACCCCCAGCCCCTTCAATGTGACGCACCGGGACCGGATCGTGAGCCTCGCGGCGAAGCATCGGCTCCCCGCCATGTACGGCCTCACGGCGTTCGTCGACGCGGGCGGGCTGATGGCCTACGGCGCGAGCCTCCGCGACCTGTTTCGACGCGCCGCGACCTACGTCGACAAGATCCTCAAGGGCGCCAAGCCCGCAGATTTGCCAGTCGAGCAGGCGACCAAGTTCGATCTCGTCATCAATCTGAAGACGGCCCGAGCCCTTGGCCTCATCATCCCGCCCTCGCTGCTGGGGCGCGCCGATCGGGTCATCGACTGACGACGGGCTCCGCGAAGAGCTCGACGCTCTGGCGGGTATTGTCGGTCAGCGCGAACACCTCGTAGAACTCGATCTGCGGCGGCATCCCGTAGCGCTCGACGATCCCGTCGAGCCACGGCCCGCTATAGAAGGTCTTCGCGTCCGCCAGCGTCTGCCACTGGTAGACGCCGCCGGCCCAGCCGCTCTCGCTCCAGATGAAGTGCTTGCTGATCAAGCCTCGCACCTGCTGGAATCCGGGCGCAATCTTGTGAAAGTGCTCCCGGCAAGCGTCGTGGTCGATGTGCGGCGGCAGCTTGTAGCGCACGGTGGCCGTGATCATTTGGCGTCCTTTCCCTTGGGCTCGTGCACGGTGACCTTGATCGAGACGACTCGGGCTGGCGCCGTGTCGGCTTCCCAGAGCCGGCGGTATTCGAGTCGCAGCGTGCCCTCGCCGGCCTGGGTCGGCGCGAAGCGCCAGGTCTCGGTGCCACCGGCGCCCGCGGCGCCGGCGCCCTTCTCGAAGGTCGGCGCCCCCTCGGGCTCCAGCATCGGCGTCGACTGCTGCGCCAGCGCCCAGCGATAGCCAGTGGTCGGATTGCTCGGCAGGCGCACCACCAGCTGCTGGTTGCGGGCGAGCGCCACGCTCTCGCCCGAGTTTGCGTCGGTGACGCTCAGCGGCTCCGGCGGCGGCTTCTTGGAGGCGCACGCGCCGAGGGGCAGTGCCGCCATCGTGGCGGCGAGCAGGATGAATATCCGGCGTCCGAGATTCTGGCTCACGCTCAGCGCTCCTGGAGCTTCGGCATGACGCGGCCGGCGAAGAGCTCGAGCGTTCGCGACGCCTCCGCGTGGCCGATGCCGCCGAAGTTGATCTGCATCGAGGGCTCGAATTCCCCGAATACGTCCCGATAGTAGCGGAGCTGCTCGACGACGTCCTCGGGCGTGCCGATGAGCGCCTGGCGGTCCTGCAGCATCGACTCGAGGGTCGTCGCGGCGATCGACTCGACCATCTTGCCGTAGCTCGCGTACTGGGCCGCGTCGTGGCTCGCCCACGAGGCCACGGCCTCGCCGAAGACCTCGATGTACCGCTCGACGCGCGGGCGCGCGCCCTCGACCGCCTCGCGACGCGTCTCGGCCATGTAGCAGTGCAGCGAGCTCTGCACCTGCTCGGCGCCCGGCGGGTGGCCGGCTTCGCGCCACGCCTCGCGATAGGCGCGCACCATGTCACGCACCCTGGCCACGCCGCCGACATAGGGAACCATCATCACGTTGTAGCCCCGGCGCCCGGCCCAGATGAACGACTCGACGGAGGCCACCGAGGCGATCCAGATGGGAGGATGCGGCTTCTGGAGCGGTCGAGGGTTCAGGTGGACGTCGCGGAGCTGGTGAAACTTGCCCGCATAGGACACGCGGTCCTCGCTCCAGAGCCGGGTGACGATGTCGATGCCTTCCTCGAAGCGGTCGCGGCTCTCGTCCATCGAGACCCCGAACACCTCGAACTCTTTCGGGATGAAGGCGCGGCCGAAGCCGACGTCGAGCCGGCCGTTGCTGAGGTTGTCGAGCACCGCCAGCTCGGCGGCCAGCTTGACCGGGTGGTTGAACGCAGGAATGACCGCGCCGGTGATCGGCCGGATCCGCGTCGTACGCGCGGCCACCGCCGCCAGGAACACCACGGGGTTGGGCGAATGCCCGCCGTAGTCGAAGAAGTAGTGCTCGACGGTCTTGACAGAGTTGAAACCGAGCTGATCGGCGCGCTCGGCCAGGCGCAGGCACTGCGCGAAGTACTCGGCCGTCGAGTAGTCGCTCGGCCGGAACGACGGAAAGAAGTTGAGGCCGAACTTCATCAGCGGGCCGCGACCGGCTCCGTCCGCTCGGCGAAATGCGGCATCACTTCCCGGGCGAAGCGCTCCATCGCCCGGAGCGTATCGCGGTGGCCGAGCTCCCCGAAGTTGAAGTAGAGGATGACCTCGGAGATGCCGCCCTCCTCGCACCGCTTCAGCACCTCGACGCAGTGCTCGACGTCGCCGGTCACGATGCTGCGGTCGCTGACCTGATCGGGCTTCATTGCCCGGAGCCGCTCGACGATGTCCACGAAGTAGGCGATGTGGGGCGGCGCCGTGCGCCGGTCGCTCGGGAAGACCGGCAGGATGCTGTGCAGGTAATGGAGCAGGCGCTCGCGCGCGCGGTCGGCCTCGTCGCGGCCGTGGGCGACCGACACGAAGTAGCTGCACATGACCTTGGGGTCGGGGTGGCCGGCCTCGCGGGCCATGCGCTTGCTCTCGCGCGCGGCCTCCTGGACCGAGCCGAACAGCATGGCGGCCGCGAACGGCGCGAAGATCGTGTTGACGCGGAGCCGCGCCGCCAGCTCGATCGACGGCTTCGAGAAGCACGCCACGTACACTTCGGGGTGCGGCTGTTGCACCGGCCGGGGCACGATCGTGAGCGGCTCCGGCGTCGAATAGTAGCGGCCGTGGAACTCGAAGGGCGACTGCCGCCACGCCGCCATCATGTACGCCATCTGCTCGTCGAAGACGGCGCGGCTGTCCGCGAAGTCCGCACCGAACGGCGTGTACTCGCCCTGGTCGTAGCCGCGCCCGGCCGAGAACACGGCGCGGCCGTTGCTCAGGAGATCGAGCAGATTGAACTCCTCGACCATGCGCAGCGGGTGATTGATCGGCAGCACCACCGTGGCCGGCCCGAGCTTGAGTCGCTTCGTGCGGACGGCGACGTTGGCCAGGAACATGGTAGGCGAGGGCAGCACGCCGAAGCGGCCGAAGTGATGCTCGGGAACCCAGGCGCTGTGATAGCCCATCGCCTCGGCCTCGACGCACTCCTCGACGACCTCCAGGAGGAACTGGTTGGGGTCACGCCGGTTCGGACCGTACGCCGGCGGGTTATCGGTCAGCGTGAAGTAGCCGAACTTCATGGTGCCCTGTCGGTCGCGCGCCTAGCCGAGCGGGCCCTGATAGACCTGATCGACGTACGTGTCGGAGAGCGGCTCCAGCGTCTCTGGCCACACCGCCGGCACCGCGCGCCGCTCCGAGGCCGGCCGCACCTTGCCGTCCCAGCCGACCTGCTCCATGTAGTAGTAGAGCTGGACGCAGTGTCCGTCCGGGTCGAGGGCGAACGCCGAGTAGTCGATGCCGGGATAGAGCTCGGGCGGGATCGAGTCGACGAACGTGACCCCGTTGGATTTCAGGTACGTGACGGCCTCGCGCAGCTGCGTGTAGCTCCCGACCTCGGCGCCGAACGACATGCAGGTCGTGTGCTCGGAGAGGCCGAGCGTGCGCCGCAGCTCGCGCGGGAAGAGCCCCACGCTGTGATGCTCGGTGCCGGCGCGCAGGAAGACGCAACGGGCGCCCCGATAGACCGTCTCTTCGCTCTTCACGAAGCCGAGGTGCTCCACGTAGAACGCCTCGGCGCGCGCCACGTCGGCGACGAACAGCCCGACCGGCCCGATCTTCGTGATCTTGAACGGCCGCGGCAGGAGCACGCCCTCTACCTCGTACGTCTCGGCCGCGGCTTCCCGCGTGCGATTGCCGCCGAAGACGTCCATGCCCTTCTCGAACGCCTCCGCCACCTCGGCGATCTCGGACACCTGCGGCAAGGACGGCTTCTCGCGGAAGCCGCGGTAGTACATCTCGGTCGGCTTGCTCAGCTGGTTCCAGCCGATCTGCTCGATGCCGTAGTAGAGCTCGATGGTGTGACCGTCCGGGTCGTACACGTAGACGTGCCAGTTGCTGCCGGGCATGTCGCGGCCCACGCGCTGGATGGGAACGCCCCGCTCCTGGAAATACGTGTGGGCGTCCATGATCTCCTTCAGGCTGCCGCACTGCCAGGTGATCTGGTTCACCGTCACCTCGGGGGCGAACTTCCGGTCGGGCCGGTGGTCGAGCACGCGCTTGTTGAACAGCACGAACGCGTGGTGATCCGTCCCGTAGCGCATGAAATAGCCGCGCGTGTCGCCGAGGTCGCCGCTCTTCGGCGCCCACGGCATCTTGCCGAAATCGAGGATGTCAGAGTGCCGGAAACCGAGGAGCCGTCCGTAGAAGTCGAGCCCCTCGGTCATCTTGACCGCGTTGAAGCCGAAGTGGCCCAGCCGGCGGATCTTGAAGGGCCGCGGCATGAGCACGCCACCGACGCTGTACCGAGCGGAGCTGGATGCCATTGTCGTCCTCCTCGAGTGTGAAGGCCGGGCTCAGCCCGCGCCCTTCTCGATTCCGGCAGCCCGGTCGACCGACGGCGAGCCCGGCCCCATGAACACGACCGCCAGGGCCAGGACGCCGAGGGTCAGCACGAACTCGAAGCCATTCTTGCTGATGAAGAACCCATTGGCCAGGTGCACCTTGAACAGAGCGACCGCCATGTCGATGGCGAGCCCGGCGGCCCAGAAGCGGGTGAGGAACCCGAAGAAGACGCAGATGCCGCCCACGAACTCGGTGATCGCGACGACCCACGCCAGGGGAACATGCGGCTCGATGCCCATCCTCTGGAGCGTGCCGGCGAAGCCGGTGACCCCGCCGCCGCCCAACACCTTCTGCGCTCCGTGCAGCACGAAGATGACGCCCAGGAGGAGACGCAACATCAGGACGGCCAACCGCTGCAACCCCTCGAGCCGCTGTGGCACGGATGCCCTCGCTTTCCATCGGGCCGATTCGGGCCCGAGCTCTGGGTGCGTGCGCTGCTCGACGATGCCCCGGACGGCCCTGAGGATGCCTGCGTCGGGGCCCTCGCCGCAACGGTAATCTGGGCGATCATAGCGCCGTGAAAGGCAAAGGCCTCATGGCCGCTGTCCTGTTCGTCGCGCTTTCGGTGAGCGGGGCGGCGTTCTGCGCCGACGAGGTCGAGGTGGAGCTCGTTGGATTCCTCGGTCATCTCCCGGCTGGAGGG
>Ga0134127_10001342_pt1 | contig 18432 bp, 12 predicted proteins | sample KB31753_FD_96459 | JGI IMG/M metagenome (GOLD analysis project Ga0134127, IMG submission 96459) | Terrestrial soil microbial communities with excess Nitrogen fertilizer from Kellogg Biological Station, Michigan, USA - KB3-175-3 | ecosystem: Environmental > Terrestrial > Soil > Unclassified ... | reverse complement strand
CGCGCATTGCGCCCCGTAACCTCACGAGAGCTCTTTTGGCCGGCTTGGACCACAAAAGGATGCCTGCCCTGATTTCCAATGACTTGCGAGTTTCCAAGATGGGAGGTTACTGGGCAGGGAGCCCTTTAGCTCCGCCGTGGGCTTCTTCGGCACGCGTCCGAAGTAAAGAAGGTAACCGCTCCGCACGAGTCTGCCCCACTGTTCTCCCTCTCCCTGAGGGAGAGGGCCGGGGTGAGGGGAAAAAGCACGTCGATCTCGGCCCGACACTACCTCCGCACCCATGAGCGCCGAGGCGAAAGCATTCAAAGTGGATTCACTGGAAGTCCGCGTCTTTGCGAGCCAGTCCGACTTGGCCCAAACGGCGGCGAGCGCAGCGCAATCGGTCTTGCAGGAGGCCATCGCGAAATCAGGCGGTGCGGCGGTGATCTTCGCAGCGGCCAATTCGCAGATTCAGTCGCTCGCGGCGCTCGTCGCACTGGGTGGCATCGACTGGTCGAAAGTCACCCTGTTCCACATGGACGAATACCTCGGCATCGACGCCCGGCATCCGGCCAGCTTCCGCCGCTTCCTGCGCGAACGGGTCGAACAACCCGTGAGGCCGAAGACCTTTCACTGCATCGAGGGCGAGGCGCTGCAGCCGCTGGCCGAGTGCGAACGCTACACCGGCCTGCTCGCGGCGCAACCCATCGACCTTTGCCTGCTCGGCATCGGGGAGAACGGGCACCTGGCATTCAACGATCCACCGGTCGCGGACTTCGCCGATCGCCACACCGTGAAACTGGTGAAACTCGACGAAGCCTGCCGTCAACAGCAGGTGGGAGAGGGTCATTTCCCGAGCCTGGCCTCGGTGCCCCAGTACGCCTTCACGCTGACGATTCCCGCATTGTGCGCCGCGCGCCGAATGTTGTGCATCGCGCCCGAGCGCCGCAAGGCGCAGGCGGTGCGCGACGCCCTGCGCGGGCCGCTCCAGCCCGCCTGCCCGGCCTCCTGGCTTCGGCGGCAATCCCACTGCACACTGTTTCTCGACACCGAATCCGCCAGCCTCCTTTGAGGCGCCTCTACCGCATTGCGCCCCCCAGAGCGTTCGTTTAGTCTGGCGCCGCATGTTGTCTCGAGTGCTGCGCCGTGGATGGATGGTGCTGTTCTGTCTCTGCTGGTGCGGGTGCCCCCGGCCTGCGGAGAACCAGTCGGATGAACAGAAAAACCGCCACTACGTCGCCGCCCGGGAAAAGCTTGGCGCGTTGGACTACCCGGGCGCCATCGAGTCCTTTGAACGGGCGATCGACGACAACCCGCGCTCGGCTCTGGCTCACTTCGAACTGGGATTGCTCCTGGAAACCCGCGAGAATGATTTCGCCGCCGCTCTCTATCACTACAACAAGGCGCTCAAACTCCGGCCTAACGCCTACCCCGCGGACAACATCAAACAGCGCATTCCCGGCTGCAAGCAGGAGTTGGTAAAGGCCGACGCGCTCGGCACGATGCAGCCCGGGGCGATCCGGGAGGCCGACCGTTTGCGCGATGAGAACCATGCGCTGCGAAAACAAATCCTCGCGCTCCAGGCCCAACTCGCCGGCCGGCCCGCCGGTCCGACAAACTGGCAAGCGGCATCCGGCCCCCGTGCCGCCGGTGGAACGGAGCCAGCCAGCGGTGGCTCAGCGGCTCGCCCGGTGGGCGGGCGGACGCCCGGGGCTTCCTCCATCGGCGATCGCGCCGGCGCGGCGGTCGCCGGCAACGCGACACGCCCGCGCGCTCACCCGGTCAAACCAAGGGAAACTCCGTCGTCGATCGCGCGTTTATACGGGGTGCGACTCGAGGCCTTGCTCGCGGCGAATCCCGGCCTCGAACCTCGCAAGCTCAAAGTCGGCCAGGCGCTGAACGTGCCCGGACCGTGAACTGACTCGATGCGTTACAAGATTTACTTCCTGGTGGTCACCGCGTTCTTCGTGACGATGAACGTCCTTCTGTGGCGCTCGGAATTCAGCGCGCGCGGGCGGTTCGGAACGCCGCTGCCGCCCGAGGCCGTCTGGGAAAAGGTCCTCACGTCGCCGGACTTTTCACACCTCGAAGTCCGCCACAAGGGCGTGAAAATCGGCCTGGCGCACTGGTCGGCGCAGATTAGCGAAGCGCCCGCTCCCAGCTTGCTCAACACCGACGAACTGCCCCCGGAAGGCATGATTAAGCGGGTGACCGGCTACGCGCTTCATTTCGACAGCACGGTGTCGCTGGACGACCTCAGCCGGTTGCGCATTGATTGCAGACTCGATCTCGCCACGAACCAGTCCTGGCAGGAATTCTCGCTCAAGCTGGCGCTCAAACCCGCTCCTTCCACCTGGGAGTTTCACGCCTCGGCGGCAAAGGGGACCTTCCGCTTCCTGGCTGAGGACGAGGAAGGCCGGCGGGAACAGACCTTCAAATTCAGCGATCTGCAGAACCCCGAAAAGCTGGCCCGGTCCATCGGCGGCCCGCTCATGCCGGCGATGCTCACGGCGCTGGGCTTGCCCATGAACGCGCCGCCCGGGGGCAAGCCGGCGGGCGCAGCCAATCTCTCGCTCGGCCTGGCCTGGGAAGCGCGCAACGACTGGCTCAAGCTGGGGCGCAATCCCATCCGTGTCTATCGCATCGAAGCCAAATTGTTCGAGCGCTTTCGCGCTGTGTTCTTCGTCAGCCCCATCGGCGAGCTGCTCCGCGTGGAACTGCCGGACGAAATCGTGCTGATGAACGAGGCGCTCATCAATCTCTGACGAAGCGCCGATGATCGAACTGCTCCACCTCGTCAAGCGATTCGGCGACCTCGTCGCCGTGGATGACCTCAGCCTGACCGTCAACAAGGGCGAGTTCTTCGCAGTGCTGGGACCCAACGCCGCCGGCAAGACGACCACCATCCGCATCCTGACCGGCCTTCTCAAGCCAACTTCCGGCCGGGCGCGCGTCGCCGGGTTCGACGTGCAGACCGAGCCGCTGGAGGTTCGCCGGCGGATGGCTTACGTGCCGGATTTTCCGTTCCTCTACGACAAGCTTACCCCGTCGGAATTCCTCCGGTTCACGGGGCAGATGTTCCGGATGGCCGACGAACCCATCCAGGCAAAGGCCGCGACGCTGGTGGCCCGGTTCAATCTCGAGCAGTACATGCACAAGCCGATCGAAGGCTTGTCGCACGGCACGCGGCAGCGTGTGGCCATCGTCTCGGCGCTGTTGCACGACCCGGACGTGTTCGTGATTGACGAACCCATGGTCGGGCTTGACCCGCATCATGCTCGCGTTGTGAAGGATGTCCTCAAGGAGCGTTCGTTGGCGGGCATGACGGTCTTTCTCTCGACCCACCAACTGAGCGTGGCCGAGGAGATGGCCGATCGGATCGGCATCATTCACCAGGGCCGGCTCATTGCCCTCGGTACTCGCGACGAACTGCGCCAGCAGAGCGGCGCGGCCGGCGCCCTGGAACAAACGTTCCTGGCGCTGACGGCTCAGGAGGCGAACGGGGCCGAGGAGCGAAAGATGGTGGCAGGAGCAGGGGTGAGTAAAACGTAAAAACGCGCGGCCATTCCGGAGTCGCAGACCGGGCTGCTCGACCTTCAATTCTGGCTTCGGGTTGCATCCGGAGACGGCCATCAAAACCGAAATCCGATGGCCGAAATCCCAAAGAAACCCGAAGCCCGAAACGCTCATGCCGACGTTTGTTCCCCGCAGCCCGGCCGCATCGAACTTCGGATTTCGGATTGTCTTCGGACGTCGGACTTCGGGCCGCATTTCCATCCCTCACGTTCTCCGCAAATGTGCCGATGTCCTTATCAGTAATTGGCCTACCATTGACGGCGAGCCGACCAGACTTATATTGAGCATAGGCACATGCAATTGGTTAGCAGCGATTACAAGAAAGTGGCCGGCGGCGGTCTGCTAGGTGTCAGCTTTGAAGGCTGACTCATACGTGCCAACTCCTAGCGTTCCGTCGCAGCCCGGCGACGGAAATGATTGAGGCAATGCGAATTTTTCGGGGAGAGTGGCCGTTGGCTTCCAGCCCACGTTCGCGGATCCCCTTGGCGCTTCCCGGGAGGCCCGACCGCGTGCTCAGCGTCCTGGCGCTGTCGGACCAGATCCCGGACCGATTCCTCTCCGAAACCCTCGCCCAGACGCTCCGCGCCGAGACCGGTGCCTCGGTGCTGCTCGTCCATCTGGATCGCCCGGGGGTCAAAACCACCCTGGGGGACTGGTCCAGGCTTCATCCGACGGTCAATGGCGACTTCGCGTTGACGCGTCATGTCGAGCAGACCGAAGGGGGGATCGGCATCCTGCGCGTGCAGGTCAGCGACGAACCAAACCAGGCGCAGTGGATTCCCTCGCTCGTCGCGCATTGCTCGCAACACTTCCACTACGTAGTCCTCCTGGTCGGTCTGGACTTGCCGATGGCGCCGCTCTTTGCCTGCTTCGCCCAGTCCGACCGCACCTTTCTTCTTCTGCGCACGGTGGCCGAGGATTTCTATCAACGCGACCTGCTGCTTCGCGAGACGCGGCTTCACCCGCAAGCCGCCCAATTCAAACTTCGCACGATTGTCTGCCGCGAACGCGGCGAGGAACGGACCAACGAGTTGCTCAAGACCCAGACCAGTTCGATCCACGGCTACCTGCAGGACTGCCCTTCACGGCTGGCTGCCGAGGGGCTTCGCCGCTGGCCGGAACGGATCTTCAACGCGGACGTTCGGCGCCTGGCACGCGAGATCAGCCGCCGCCGTGTCGGCCTGGCCCTCTCTTCGGGCGGCGCGCGCGGACTGTCGCACGTCGGTGTCATTCAGGTGCTGGAGGAAAACGGAATCGAGATCGACGTCGTCGCCGGCTGTAGCATGGGATCGTATGTCGGCGCGGTCTGGGCGTACGGCTTCGACGGCGTGGCGATGGAACGCCTGGCCCGCGAGGTCGAGCACAAGTGGGGGCTCCTGGAAATGATCGACCCCTTCCTGCTTCCGCGCCGGGGCTTCCTGCGCGGGGAAAAGATCAAACGCCGGCTCAAGCGCTCCATTGGCAACGCGCATTTCTGCGAGATGGTCCGCCCGCTGCGCGTCGTGGCGACGCACCTGCACACGCTGGAACGCATCGTCTTCGCCGGCGGAGAAGTCGCCGAGGCCGTCCACGCCAGCAGCGCCATTCCGGGCGCGTGCGTGCCGGTCGAGGTCGACGGCGAACTGTTCATCGATGGCGGCATTGCCGATCCGTTGCCGGTGGACGTCCTGGAGGAGATGGGCATCGAACGCATCATTGCGGTCAACACGATTCCGCCCGCCTCCTTCCTCCGGGAACACCTCGACACCGAGCGCGAGCGCGCCGAACGCCTTGGCCGCCGCGGCAACAAGTTCAAAATGTTTTTCCACCGGCACTTCAACTATTTCGCTCCGGGCAATGTGCTCGACACGCTCCTGCGCAGCTTCAATGGCGCGCAAATGCGCGTGGCGGAGTATTCGTGCCTCTCCGCAGACCTCGTGCTACGTCCGCTCTCCTACGACGGCCGCTGGCACGACTTTCGCCGGCCCGGCAAATACATCGCCATCGGCAGGCGCGAGGCCGAGGAACACCTCGAAGACATCAAAGCTCTCGTCCACCGAAAGGAACCGTTGCATGAACACACGCCCGCTCACCACCCACTGGCATCGGCTGAATAAAGAGACCGTCCGCCAGCTTCAGGTCGTCAAGCTGCGCCGCTACTTGCGCGACGTCGTCGCGCCGTTCTCCGCTTACTACCGGGAAATGTTTCAGACCCGCGGCCTGAGCGCCGAATCATTCCGCTCGGTCGAGGACCTGGAACAGTTGCCGCTCACCACAAAGGCCGATCTCGTCAGTTCCCCCGAACATCCGCAGCGCGCCCGGGACTTCCTGCTCATTCCTGATGAACGGATTCTGACGCGCCGGGCGTCCACCGTCATGCGCGCGCTCCTTCACGGCCGTGAGTCGGTCAAGACCGGCTTCGAGCGCGAGTTTCGGCCCATCTTCATGACGAGCACCACCGGCCGCTCGGCCGATCCGGTCCCATTCCTCTACACGCTGCACGACCTCGACGTGCTTCAGACCGCGGGCGGACGTCTCATGCAGGTTTGCAATGCCCGAACCGACTTCCGGCTCGTGAACATGTTCCCCTACGCGCCGCACCTGGCGTTCTGGCAAACGCATTACGCCTCGACGGCCTTCGGCATCTTCACGGTCGGCACGGGTGGCGGGAAGGTGCTCGGCACTGACGGCAATCTGAGGCTCATCCAGAAGATCCAGCCCGACGTGCTCATCGGCATGCCAACGTTTCTCTATCACGTCCTGCAATACGCGGTGGAGGAGGGGATGCGCTGCACCAATCTGAAGCGTCTCGTGCTGGGCGGCGAGAAAGCCGCCGAAGGCATTCGCCGCAAGTTGCGCAGTCTCGCTGCCAAACTTGGCTCGCCGGAGGTCGACGTGCTGGCCACCTACGGTTTCACCGAAGCCAAAATGGCATGGGCGGAATGTCCGTTCCCTGCCGACGGCTCCCCCTCCGGCTACCATCTCTATCCCGATCTCGGCATCGTGGAAATCGTCGATCCGAAAACCGGACTCGTGCTGGGCGAAGGCGAGCCGGGCGAGATCGTTTTCACCCCACTCGAAGCGCGGGGCAGCGTCGTCCTCCGCTATCGCACGGGCGACCTGGTCGAGGGAGGGCTCGTTTATGGGCCGTGCCCGCACTGCGGCCGCACGATGCCGCGGTTGCTCGGCAAGATTTCCCGCAGTTCCGAGTTCAAGGCGATGCAACTCGACAAGATCAAAGGCACCCTCGTCGATTTCAACCAGCTCGAGACCATCCTGGACGACGCACCCAGCGTCATCTCGTGGCAGCTCGAAATCCGCAAAGCCAACGACGATCCGTTGGAGCTGGACGAACTCGTTCTGCACATCCGCAAGAACCCCGACGTGACCGACGAGAAGGTCGCGCGCGAGTTGAACAGCCGCTGCCTGGAGCGCATCGAGATTCGCCCCAATCGCATTGTGTTCCACGACGCGGACGAAATGAACGAACTGCTCGGCATCGGCCGGCTGCTGAAGGAACAAAAGGTCGCCGACAACCGCCCGAAAACGCCGGCTGTCAGCAGGACCCAATCCGTTTCCACCGCGCCCCCGGACACGGAGGTGAGCACCGTCACTTCCGATGCCTCCGGCGCTTCCAATGTTGAGGTGAAATCATGAACGCTCCCAAACTGGTCATCATCGATGGCGTCCGCACGCCCTTCTGCAAGATGGGCAGCGAACTCGCCCGCGTTGGCGCGGACGAGCTTGGCCGCATCGCGTCGCAGGCACTGCTCACGCGGACCGGAGTCAACCCGGCGATCATCGACGAAGTCATTTTCGGCTGCGTCGGCCAGCCGGCAGAAGTAGCCAACGTCTCCCGCGTGATCGCCTTGCGGGCGGGCATCCCCGAGCACGTGCCGGCCATCACGGTCCACCGCAATTGCGCTTCCGGCATGGAAGCATTTACCCAGGCGTACGAGAAGATGTGCGCCGGCCGCGGTGAAGTGTTCCTCGTCGGTGGCACGGAAAACATGTCGAAATATCCGTTGCAGTACTCCGATGCGGCCGCAGCGAAATTCGCCAGGCTGGGCCGCGCCAAAACGCTCGGCCAGCGACTCGGCGCGTTCCTCAAGTTCCGCCCCTCGGACCTGTTCAATCCGCGCGTCACACTCCTGCAGGGCCTCACCGACCCGGTCTGCGCGCTCAACATGGGCGAGACGGCCGAGATCCTGGCGCGTGAGCAGGAGATCGGCCGCGACAAGCAGGACGCCTTTGCCGTCGAGTCGCACACCCGCGCCCTGGCGGCACGCGACAAACTGGCCGAGGAGATCTGCCCGATCTATCCGCCGTTGACGCGGGAAATCGTCACGAACGACAACGGCCCACGCAAGGATTCCACGCCGGAAACGCTCGCGAAGCTTCGTCCGGTGTTCGACAAACGCCACGGCACAGTCACGGCCGGCAACTCCTCGCAAATCACCGATGGAGCTGTTGCATTGCTCGTGATGACGGAGCAGAAGGCTGCGCAACTTGGGCTGAGCCCCATCGGCGCGCTCACGGGCTACGCCTACGCCGGCTGCAACCCGCAACGCATGGGTCTTGGCCCGGTATTCGCGATGGCCCGGGCCGAGGAGAAACTGGGCATGACGCTCGACCACGCCGACCTCATCGAAATCAACGAAGCCTTTGCCGCCCAAGTACTCGCTTGCCTGCGCTGTCTCAAGAGCGACGAATTCGCCCGAAAGTTTCTGAAGCGCGAGCGGCATCTGGGCAAGATTGAGAAGGACCGCCTCAATGTGAACGGCGGCGCGATTGCCCTCGGCCATCCCGTCGGGGCCTCCGGGGCCCGGCTCATTCTCACCAGTCTCAAGGAACTGGCCCGCCGAGGCCAGAAGCGAGCCCTCGTCAGCCTCTGCGTTGGCGGCGGCCAGGGCGCAGCCATCTGGCTCGAACGGATGTGACAGCCTAACTGAATGAACCGATGAAGACTTTCAGCGCCCCCCTCACCCCGGCCCGCTTCCCCTATAAGGGGAAGCGGGAGAATCGCCGACAGGCATCACACTTCATGCCTTTCTCGTCCGTGCCATGATCACCACCGAAACCACCAAAACCCCTGCTCGCCCGGAGCCCGTTTCTCCGGTATCCACTTCGCCCATGACCGAACGGATTCGTCGCAACATCACCGAAGACAACGTTTGCGTGCTGACGTTCGACCGGCCGGACTCCGCCGCGAACATCTTCGACCGCGACACGCTGGACGAATTGGGGAGGCATCTCGACGTCATCGCCGCCAGCCCGAATCTCAAGGGCGTTGTGCTCACCAGCGCCAAGCCCGCGATCTTCATTGCGGGCGCGGACCTCGGTTCGATTTCCAAGTTCACGCGCCCCGAAGACCTCAGCGACCTCATCGAACTGGGCCAGCGCCTCTTCAACCGGCTCAGCGCACTGTCCATTCCTACTGTCGCTGCGATTCATGGCGCGTGCGTTGGGGGCGGTTACGAGATTTGCCTGGCCTGCGACGCCCGCATCGCCTCGCCGGATAAGGCCACCAAGATCGGCCTGCCCGAGACGCAACTCGGCATCCTGCCCGCCTGGGGCGGCTCGACGCGCCTGCCGCGGCTCATCGGCGTGCCCAAAGCGCTCGACATCATCCTCGCGGGTAAAACTCTCGCCGCAAAACCCGCGCTCAAATGCGGCATGATCGACGATATCGTTCCGCGCGAATACCTCATCGACAAGGCGAGGCAAATGATCCTGACCCGCGGCGCGGCCCTGGGCGAACGCAAGAGCGGTTTGGGGAAATGGCTGCTGAGCACGGGGCTTGGCGCCCGCCTCATTGCCTGGCGCGCCGAAAAGCTGCTTTTCAAGAAAACCCGCGGCCACTATCCCGCGCCGTTCAAGGCGCTCGAGGTCGTCACGCGAGGCATCTCACGCTCTGTCGAAGAATCCCTAACGCTGGAGCGCGACGCCATCGTCGAGTTGGCCCGTGGCGAAGTCGCCCGCAACCTCATCCGCATCTTCTTCCTGCAAGAGCGGGCGAAAAAGCTCTCCGGCCTGCCGGGCGATGACAAACCGAAGGTCGATCGGGTGAAACAGGTCGCGGTCATTGGGGCCGGCGTCATGGGGGCCGGCATCGCCCAATGGGCCAGCGCGCGAGAGATTTCAGTGATCCTGCGGGACATCAATAACGACGCTGTGGCCAAGGGGCTCGCGAGCATCGCCAAGCTCTTCGAAGCCGGCGTAAAGCGCTATGCCTTCACGGCGGTCGAAGGCCGCGCGGGCATGGATCGCATCGCCCCGGCTGCGCAGGATGTTCCATTGACGGGCGTCGACTTCGTCATCGAAGCCGCCGTCGAGAAAATGGAGCTGAAGAAACAGCTCTTCGCGCGGCTCGACGAATTGGCCGGGCCGAAGACGATCCTCGCCACGAACACCTCCGCGCTCTCGATCAGTGAAATTGCCGCGGCCACGAAACACCCCGAGCGCGTGGTGGGCATTCATTTCTTCAATCCCGTCCACCGCATGCAACTCGTGGAGGTGATCGCCGGCCGCCAGACTTCGCCCGACGTCGTGCGACGAGCGGTGAAGTTTGTCCAGCAGCTCGGCAAGCTGCCGGTGGTCTGCAAGGACAGCCCTGGGTTCCTCGTGAACCGCATCCTCATGCCATACCTCATCGAGGCCGGACGCTTGTTCGCTTCCGGCGCGCGCATTGAGGACATCGACGAGTGCATGCTGGACTTCGGGATGCCGATGGGACCCTTGCGCCTCATCGATGAAGTCGGTCTCGACGTCTGCAATCACGTCGCCACAGACCTCGCGAGCAAGTTCAGCGACCGCATGGAGGCGCCAGCCGTGCTGGCCCACATGGTGGAGGACAAGCTGTTCGGCAAGAAGAGCGGGCTCGGTTTTTACCTTCACGTCAAAGGCGACCGCGAACCAGGCGTCAATCCCGATATCGACAAGTATCACCACAACACCACATGCGCGAAGCTGACCCGGGATGAGCTCCAGTCGCGAATGGTCCTGCTGATGGTGAACGAAGCAGCGCGTTGCCTGGAGGAAGGAGTCGCCGCCGAGGCGGCAGATGTGGATTTCGGGATGATCATGGGCACGGGTTTTGCGCCGTTTCGGGGCGGGCCGTTGCGCTATGCGGACGCCACAGGGATCAAACAACTTGTGGATGACATGAAGGCCCTGGCCGGAAAGGGTGAACTGCGCTTCACGCCGTGCAACCTCTTGCAGACCATGGCTGGAGCGGACCGAACATTTTACAACCAATAGATTTGCGCCGATAGTAGAAAGTAGGAAGACAATGAGCACGCTGAACACCGCTCCGCCGGAACCCGAGATCAAGCCTCACGCCGAAGAGGCCGCATCGGTCATCGATACCTCGAAGATGAACGAGGGGCAGCGCGCTGCGCTCGAACTCACCGAGGCCGCCCGCGAAGTGCCTCGCGACAAACAGAGCTTCGGTGCCGGGCTGTACATGGGCCGCTGCGATTTCAAGAGCGTCTTCCCATTCCCCGAACAAAACCCGACGGACAAGGACCAGGGGGACGCTTTCCTCCAACGGCTGGAGAAGTTTCTGAAGGAGAAGGTCGACCCTGATGCCATTGACCGGACCGGCGAAATTCCCGCAGACGTGATTGCGGAGTTGGGCCGCATGGGCGCCTTCGGCATCAAGGTCGCCACGCAATACGGCGGCCTTGGCCTGTCGCAGACCAATTACTCCCGCGCTGCCATGCTGCTCGGCAGCTACGACGCCAACCTCACGGCCCTGATTTCAGCGCACCAATCTATTGGCGTGCCGCAGCCCCTCATCCTCTTCGGCACGGAGGAGCAGAAGAAAAAGTTCCTCCCCCGCGTCGCCACGGGCGAAATCTCCGCCTTCGCGCTTACCGAGCAGGGCGTCGGCTCGGACCCGGCCACGATGACCACCCGCGCCGAGCCGTCGGCCGATGGAAAGTATTTCACGATCAACGGCGAGAAGCTTTGGTGCACCAACGGCGTCAAGGCCGGTGTCATCGTCGTCATGGCGCAGACGCCGCCCAAGGTCGTCAATGGAAAGGAAAAGAAGCAGGTTACCGCGTTCATCGTGGACATGGACACACCTGGGGTCGAAGTGACGCACCGCTGCCATTTCATGGGCTTGCGGGCGCTTTACAACGGCGTCGTGAAGTTCACCAACGCCGTCGTCCCGCGCGAAAACATCATCTGGGGCGAGGGTAAGGGCCTGCGCGTCGCGCTCAGCACGCTGAACACAGGCCGCCTGACATTGCCCGCCGCGTGCACCGGAGCGTCGAAGTGGTGCCTGCGCGTCGTCAAGAAATGGGCGAACGAACGCGTGCAATGGGGCGCGCCCATCGGCAAGCACGCCGCCATCGCCGACAAGATTGCGCGCATGGCCGCGAACACGTTCGCGATGGAGTCGATGACTCTGCTTGTGGCCAGCATGGTGGACCGCGACAAGAAGGCCGACATCCGCCTCGAAGCTGCCATCGCCAAGATGTGGGGCACCGAGGAAGCCTGGCGCATCGTCGATGACACGATGCAGATCCGCGGCGGCCGCGGATACGAGACTGCCGATTCGCTGAAGGCCCGCGGCGACGAACCCGTCGCGGTCGAGCGCGCCATGCGGGATTGCCGCATCAACACCATTTTCGAAGGCAGCAGCGAAATCATGCGCCTGTTCATCGCGCGCGAGATGCTCGATCCGCACCTGAAGGTGAGCGGCGCCATCTTCGACACGCGCAAGCCGCTCGGCGAACGGCTCAAGGCCGCGATGAAGGCCGGCCTGTTCTACGCGGGCTGGTATCCGAAGCAATGGCTGCCGTTCAGTTTCGGCGTGCCGTCGGGTGTGCCTGGAAAGCTCGCATCGCACCTCCGCTACGCTTCCAAGGCCAGCCGCAAGCTCGCCCGCCGCTTGTTCCACGCGATGGTGTGGCACGGTCCGAAGTTGGAGCGCGAACAAGTGCTCATCGGCCGGTTCGTCGAAATCGGCGCCGAAATTTTCGCCATCACGGCCACCTGCTCGCGCGCTGCGTCGCTGATGAAATCGAGCACGGAAACCGAGGCGGCCGAAATCCTCCAACTCGCCGATTATTTTTGCGCCTCCGCCCGGCTGCGCATCAAACGGCACTTCGACGGCATTGGGAGCAACACTGATCGCCAAGGCTACAAGGTTGCGCAAACGGTCCTGAATTCACACGTGAAGCCGCTGGAAGAGGGCATCGTGGGCGGGTGACACTCCGGCATCCGAAACGGCAGAACTCCGAGAACGCTAACGCAACCTTTGGGTGACGGAAGGCCAGCACCCATTCTACGGTCGAACAGCTCGGCCCTGCAAACCCTCCGGGCAGCTGGTAGTGGGCTACTTTGAAAATGGGATTTTCCAGCCTTCGTTGATTTCGTAGGGTTTGCGAATGAGAAAACAGCCAGCGAAACCGAAACGGCCAAGCGACCCTAATATGCGAATGGCTTCCGTGATGCAGGATGTCATTGCCATTTCGGGCAAACCAATTACATCCCCCAGAAGCAAAGCGCGCCAACGGCGTAAGAAGTAGGAGACAGTCTAATACTTTCAGGGCGTTTCGCGGACACAGCTGGACACAGCTGGACAACTGATTTTTGCTTGGCTTGAAAAGCCTTGTTATCATTCTTCGCTTCCAGCAATTCATTCCGCGCAGGCCAGAAAACCTGACACGCGGGCCACCATTTCGACATATGAGCAACGATGCGACATTTCATGCCGCCTTCGAGGAAGGCGTTTCGGTCACGGTCAAGATTGACTATACTGCCTTTCAGAAGTCGCCACGCGGCGTGAATTGGCTTCAGGCGGAGTGGGAGGGACGCCCAAGCCCGAAGATTATCCCACAGTATGTGGAATGGATGCACACGGTCATGTGCCAGGTAGCAAATCGGGTCAATGACAAGATTTGGTATGGTTACGAGCCTCCCGCTCCCGGCCTCCAACCGCTGATATTCGTTTACTATCCGGATGGTAGCTACGAGCAGAAGAAGCCTTCGTCCAAACCAAAGTAGCCCACTACCGGGCAGCTCATTGGATTGCACAACAGCCGAAAACATGGTAACATACTAAGTATTAGTCGGATGCAATCAATGGTCGGCCCAGTCGGGGTCAGTCAACCGCAGTCAAGCCTATTCACGCTAACCATTGGCAACTAGACACTTACGTCAGCTAGCCTCAAGAGAACGCGAGCAACGTCGGCATCAATCTTGAAACGGTTGAGTAATGCACCCGAATCGGTACCGCGTAGGAAGGCTTCGATCGCAGATAACCCAGGGTAGCTCGTTCCTCCCGAAAACGCCTTTGCGTTCAGGCGTAGTGTAGAAACAGTTCCTCACCGCAGATTCTCCTCCAACAATCGATACGCCCGTTCGCGCATGTCGGCGGGGAAGAGGTGGCCGCAATCGGGGTGAATGACTTGCAGGCGATCCGGTGCGCCATACAACCCATAGACCTGCCATGCCGCCTTCGCCACGTCGTCCACGCTCGTCCAGCGAAAGTTCGAGTCGCCGATCGGCGCGTTGATGAAACAGGCGCGCGGAGCCAGGGCGCCAATCAACTCGTGGAAGTCGAACGGGATTCCTGCCAGACGCCCCGCGTAGTTCGTCAGCGCGGGCATGTAGCGGAGCTGGCACCAGCCGCGCTCGGGCTGCCACACCTTCGGATCGCCTTTGTAGTAGTCGACGAACGAATCCAGTCCGCAGCTCGAGACGACGACTTTGATGCGTTCGTCGAACACGGCAGTGAAGATGCTGTTGTGGCCGCCCAGCGAGTGGCCAATCGTGCCGAAGCCCCGGTTGGTCCGCACGAATGGCAGCGCCCCCAGCAAATCCAGCCCGCGCATGTTGTCCCAAACGCCCTTCAACGTGCCGCTCTGCCAGCCGAGAGCGCGGATGTCGGGTTGGTAATTGGCGAGCATCGGGTACGGAGGCGCAAGCACCACGAAGCCGCGCTTCACGAGTTCCACGCCATACTCGTCGTTAGGCGACTCGCCTAAACCGACGACGACCTTTTGCCCAGCCTTATGGGTCTGGTGCAAGGCGAGCACCGCCGGCAGCTTGGTTTTCTTTTTCTCCAGCGCCGCCTTGGGAATCAGCAAGTAAGCCGGCACGCGCGAACCCGGCTCGGACGCATAACTGATCTGGCGCCGAACGTAATCGCCGCAATCCACTTCTTCCTCAATCTTGACGTCGAGCGGGACGCGCTTCTCCTTTCCTGGCATCGGACCCATAATCTTTTGCATCCCGGCCAGGATTTGAGCGCGCCGTTTCTGCCAGTCGGCAGTGGTCTTCACTTCGAGGACGTCGCCATCGGGCTTGGCATAGCAGAGAAGGTTGGTGCGCGGGAGACGCTCGGCGGCGATGCCAGTGAAGGTCGCGGCAAGGAAGACTGCGATGGCAATCGGAGATTTCATCGTAACGAATCACTCATTACTGTCGCCTGACGACCCTGCGACCCGATTCGAGAGCCCGAACAGCCGACCGGGCGTAGTTGCCTGCGTTGTCCTGGGTTTCAGCGGCCTTCTTCAGTGCGGGGATGGTTCTGTTCGTGTGATCCGGAAAGGCCCATTCGAGCGACCACACCGCGCTGGCGCCAACGACGCTTCTGTTCGTTCCCTCAAGCGCGCCGATCAAAGCGGCGACGGCGGCATCCGCATCATGCTGGAACTCGCGCAGGGCGCGGGCAGCGTCTCCCGATATTTGGTAATCGGGACTCTGCAGGAGATTGCTCACCACGCTCACAGCGCCCGCCTTCGACCCCGCAACAGGATCCACGCGGTTTAGCGCGTCGGCGGCGCTGAGGCGCACGTAGGGGGACGCGTCCTTCAGTGCATTGACGAGCGGAGGCGCCACCAGCGATGCCGCCTCTGGATAGTATTTCAATGCGAGCGCGGCGTTGTTTCGCAGGTTCCAACACCAGCCTCCATCTTCCACCGCGCGGATGAATTGGGGCAGCAACTTTTTCTTTTCCTGCGCGGGTAATTGGTTCAGGAAAGCTTTGTCATCCTCAGGCTGAGTGAAGAAGGTGACCGCGCGGGACCGCACCCAGGGGTCCTCGTCCGAGAGAGCGCGGGCGACCGCAGGCCAGGCAGGGTGTGCGTTCGTGCCCATCCGGCAGAGCAAATCGGCTACGATATGTCGCGTGCCGCCCACGGTTTTCGGCGGCGGGGCGGGAAGCAGGCGCATCAAGCCGTTGGGTAGAGACTTCGCCAGTCGGTCGTAAGCGTTTCGATACTTCGGAGCACGGTTTGCAGCCAGTCCTCTCTCCAGCACCCGGAGTCCTTCCGGCCCGAAATCCCGCCATCGCTGGACTTGTTCCTTGTTCTGGGTTTCGGAAAGCGACATCCCATACACGATGTTCGTGACCCATTCGCTTTCGCGCTTGCCGTGAAACATTGGATCGCGCGGCACAAGCGCCACGAAGGCCAGCCCGCCAGCCAGAACAACGCCGAATCCGACGCCTGCCATGAGCCGCCAACGGCCCTTGCGCGCACGCTTGGCATCTGTGGTTTCCTGATTCATCGCGTTGCCCGAACCTGTGCCGCGCGGCAGAGCTTGAGGATGCCGTAGTCGTATTTGCCGCGCAGCGCACCATAGACGGGGCCGAGCTTCTCCATGCCTTCCTTGGCGAACACGGCAGCGACTTCGGCCTGAATCTCGGGCGTGACCCACCGCGAGATGTCGACGGCTTCGCCGGCTTCGAGACCGTCCGCAAGGTGGCCCATCACGGTGCTGAACTCGATCTCGCGCTGCTTCGCAATCGCGGCCACCGAATGGCCCGCGCGGTAGAGTTGCAACGTCGCCAGCACCGTTCCGGTGAGTTTCGAGCCGCGCGGGGCAGGGGCGCGCGGCGACTCGAAAGCCTCGTCGGCAAACATCTGGCGCGGGTTCGCGGCGAGGAAGCCGGCGATCTCACGAAGAAACACCGCGCCGAACTCGCGCAGTTTCGCGTCGCCCACTCCGTTGATTCGGAGGAATTCGCGGTCGGTCGCGGGGTAGTTACGGGCCATCTGCCGCAGCGCCACGTCGGAGAAGATGATGTAAGGCGGCACGCCGCGCTCGTCAGCGAGGCGCTTTCGCAATGCGCGCAGGAGGCCGAAGAGCTTCTCATCGCAGCGGATTTCGCCGGCGCGCGGAATCTTCGTGGACTCCGGCGCCTTCATCGGCTTGGTAAGCTGGACGGGCTTGCGCTCGCGTAGAAGCCGGCGACCGTCGTCCGTGAGTTCGATCACGTTGAAACGCTTTTCATCCTGCCGTGCGAGGCCGAGACGGATCAGTTCACGGCCGATCGCGCCCCATTCAGGCCGTGCAAACTCCCTGCCGATGCCGTAAGTCGAGAGCTGTTCGTGGCCCCACTGGCGGACCTTCACCGTGTCCGCGCCCGTGAGCACTTCGATGACATGGTTCAGCCCGACACCGAAGCCGCTGCGTTCACGAATGCGATAGACGCAGGAGAGAAACTTCTGCGCGGCGATTGTGCCGTCCCAGGTCTCGCGCGGGCTGAGACAGTTGTCGCAGGCACCGCAGTTGTCGTCCGGGAACTCTTCGCTGAAGTACTCAAGCAGAGCCGCGCGGCGGCACCCTGCGCACTCCGCGTAGTGGAGCATTTGCTGGAGTTGCTGCTCGGCAATTTGGCGTTCCTTCGGGTCGGGTTTCTCGGCGATGAACTGTCGCTGCTTCACCACGTCGCCGGCGCTGAAGAGCAGAAGACATTCGCTCGGCAGACCATCGCGCCCAGCGCGGCCCGTCTCCTGGTAATAGCCCTCGACGTTCTTTGGCAAATCGTAGTGGATGACAAAACGGACATTGGGCTTGTTGATGCCCATGCCGAAAGCAATCGTGGCGCAGATGACGCGCACTTCGTCGCGCAGGAACAGCTCCTGGTGCTGGGTGCGGTCTGCCTTCCCCAGGCCGGCGTGATAGGGCCGTGCCCGAACCCCATCGGCCGTAAGTTTCGCGGCGAGCGCCTCGACGCCTTTGCGGCTCTGGCAGTAGACGATGCCGCTCTCGTCCCGCCGGGCGCCGACGAACTCCAGCGTCTGCTCGTAGGCTTTTGCTTTGGGGAAGACGCGGTAGGTGAGGTTCGGGCGGTTGAAGCTGGCGACGTAACAGCGCGGGTCCCGCAAGTGCAGTTGCGTCAAAATATCGCCGCGCACGCGCTCCGTGGCCGTGGCGGTGAGCGCCATGAACGGCACATCGGGGAAGAGCGGGCGCAACGTCGCCAATTGGCGGTACTCGGGCCGGAAGTCGTGTCCCCATTCGCTGATGCAATGCGCCTCGTCCACCGCGATGCCACTGACCTTCCAGCGCTTCAGGTCCTCGATGAAGCCCGACAACAAGAGCCGCTCCGGAGCGACGTAGAGCAGCCGAAACTCGTCGTTGTGCAAGCCGCGCAGCCGTGGACGCGATTCGCCGGGGGCCAGCGACGAATTCAGAAAAGTTGCCGGGATACCGCTGGCCGTCAGCGCGTCGACCTGGTCCTTCATGAGCGCAATGAGCGGCGACACCACAACGGTCAGGCCTGGCCGCATCAGCGCCGGGAGCTGGAAACAGAGCGACTTTCCGCCGCCTGTCGGCAGAAGCGCGAACACGTCGCGTCCAGCAAGGGCATCGCGGATGATCTCCTCCTGGAGGGGCCGGAATGACGTGAATCCGAACCGGTGCTTGAGCGTATCGAGTAGATCAGCCGGCGCCGGGTTCATGTGGAATCGAATTGTTAGCCGACGCTCCGCAACGAGGCAACGGCATTCCCTTGCTGTGGTACAGATCGGGTGCAGGACAGATTTCTTCGGATGCAGAAGATGCGAACAGGAGAAAACGGAGGAAACGGAGAACGAAGCCTTTATTCTCTGTTTTCTCTGTTCGCTCCTGTTCAACTCCACGACGGAGGCT
>Ga0134127_10001341_pt1 | contig 18440 bp, 17 predicted proteins | sample KB31753_FD_96459 | JGI IMG/M metagenome (GOLD analysis project Ga0134127, IMG submission 96459) | Terrestrial soil microbial communities with excess Nitrogen fertilizer from Kellogg Biological Station, Michigan, USA - KB3-175-3 | ecosystem: Environmental > Terrestrial > Soil > Unclassified ... | reverse complement strand
CCGACATGGACGTCCATCCGAAAGAACGCAAACCGCGGGCGATCGGGCAGCTTCCGGAAGAACGCGCACTCATCGAACGGATCATCAGCCGCGGGCTGGTAGACGTGCACAGAAAGCTGGAGCCCGACAACGCGGAGTTGTTCACGTGGTGGGCGCCGTGGCGCAACATGAAACCGCGGAATATCGGCTGGCGGTTGGACTACGTGCTGGCGACGCAGGGTCTTGCCGATCGCGCCGCATCTTGCGTAGTCCAACGTGAGTTCGGAACCAGCGACCACGGGCCCGTGGTCGCTGTCTTTGCCTAAACCGAATCCTCGGCTGAACGCTTGATCCGTTCCATGCGTTCGCCAAGCCGCTTCAGTTCTTCACGATCGAGGACCGCACGCGCGCCCTTGAAGAGCTCGTCTTCCTCTTCGTCCATGTGATGCTCGACATTCTCCTTGAGCACCTTGACCTTCGCCTTCCACATATCGGTGTCCGGCGGGACGTCGAGCAGCTCATCAAGGAGAACATCGGCGACGTGATGTTCCTCGTACCCCTCGAGCACCGGTTCGTGCGCTTTCTTTTCATCGCGAAGGCGTGGGTAGAGCACTTCTTCTTCCATCCGCTCATGCGCGACCAATTCGGTACGAAGGTGGTCCAACCGCTGTTCGCGCTGCGCGCCTTCAGCTTCCAGCGTTTCCTCGAGCAGTTTCCTCAACCTTTTGTGATCTTGTTTGATCAGATCCAGTGCGTCCATGGCGGCTGCCGCTGCAACGGCTATGCCTCGACCTTGGACCATGCGTCAGCGAGCTCATCGCCGGACGCCAGATGATTCAGCGCAAAGTCGGCTTGCCGAAAGGCTTCGCGCAGGAGGCCCGCGTCCAGCGGACGGTCGGCATCGCGGCATCGTCGGACGGCTTCGACCCGGACGAGCGCAAGCGCGGCTTCCAGGCCGCGGACAATTGTCAAAAATCCGCGGCCCTGGTACGCGGTCCACGACGCAAACGCTTTTGCGGCGAGATATCGTCTCAGCGGCGCCTCAAAACGTGCCCAATGAGGGGCGACGTGGCGGCGATAGCACTCGGCAAGGCCATGAGTATCCGGTTCAGGCCGCCATTCATCTGGTACGGCGTTGAGCACCTCGAGGTAGTGTGCAAGGCTCGCGTCGAGCGCCTCAGGAATGGGAGCGTGGACGCCATCGAGAGGCAATCGCTCGATCGCGTCCACGATGGCGGCACCCGTTGTTGGGGACACTGTGCGGACGATCCGTGCATCGCGTTCAAGCGTTGCGATGACACTGTCGGGTGAAAGTGTCTCGTCGGCGCACCGCGCGACCATGTGACGCTCCCATGCCGTGTAGCTTTGCGCGTCAGCGAGACAGTCGGGCCGAAGAAGCGGCGGCCAATCGTCCGACGTGACCACCAGACCTTCGTAATCTGCCTCGGGAAACGCCGGTGGGCTCGCGACGATTTCGATCCCCACATCGTCGCGGAACAGCGAGGCAGCCGCGGTCGGACAGAAGTGCGTCAGCGAAACGAATGTCCCGCGCGCATCGCGCACCGCCAGCCGCGGAAAATGGCGGCACGTCGCGGGCAGCATTCGCTCGCCGAGGTCGCGGTGAATCACGCAGAGCCCTGAGGTACGGTGGTAGAACACGCAGTCGCCGGTTGCGGTTCTCGCAACCATCGCCGCGACGTCGTCCGGCAACTGGTCCTCAACGATTAGCGCCGCCTGATGTTCGTCGAGCCCCGCCGGCGCGACCTTACCCGCGCTCAGCGCTTCATCCAGTGTTCTGTAGAGTGGGAGCTCGACCGGTACGTCCCAGTCGGCCGTGCAGCACGCGCCCGAATGGCGGCATCGGTAATCCGAATGAATGCTGAGCGCGTACACGGCCATTACCGCGAGCATACCTGAGGTCCGTCGTTTGCAATCCGTAGTTGCATGAGAGTGTTCACATTGCTGGGCTGTTTGTTGTTCTTGAGCGGCACCATTCAGGGAGGTGCGCTGCCGCACAGCGCCCCTGTGATCAACGAAGTGCTCGCGACGCAGGTTGCTCTCGATCGAAGCGGCTTCTCGCCGGGAGAGATCGATGGCAGGGCCGGCCGCAACGTGCAACGCGCGGTCGCTGCCTTCCAGCAATCGCACCAGCTGCCGGCGACAGGGCAGATGGACGACCGGACCTGGAAGGAGCTGGCGATGGCAGGCGGGGACGTACCTCCGCTCGTGGAGTACGCGATCACGGACGCGGACGTCGCCGGACCATTCACGCCCGACATTCCCCCGAAGCTTCCCGACCAGGCAACGCTGGACGCATTGAACTATCGGACACCCCTCGAAGCGCTCGCGGAACGTTTTCACAGCAGCCCCGCGTTGCTGCAGAAGCTGAATCCCGGCGCCATGTTTCAGCGCGCAGGGGAGCGCCTGATGGTGCCCAACGTGATGACCTCTTCAGTCGAGGCACCGGCGTCGTCATCGAAGGCGGCTCCTGCGCCGGCGTCGGACATCACCGTTGCCGTTACGAAAAGCACGAGCGCGCTGACGATTGAGGATTCGAGCGGACGCGTTCTGTTTCATGCACCCGTGACGAGCGGAAGCACCCACGATCCGTTGCCAATCGGAACGTGGAAGGTCAACGGCGTTCAACGCAATCCGAAGTTCCACTACAACCCGGAGCTGTTCTGGGATGCCACGGCTGGCGATCGGAAGGCCACCCTACAGCCCGGCCCCAACAACCCTGTGGGTATCGTGTGGATCGACCTGTCGAAGCCGCACTACGGCATCCATGGGACACCTGAGCCGTCGAACATCGGCCATGTGGAGTCGCACGGATGCGTCCGGCTGACGAATTGGGATGCGGATCGGGTCGCGCAATGGGTCAAGCCGGGGACCAAGGTGGTGTTTCGCCAATGAGGCGCATCGACCGGAGGCGGCGCGAACAGCTCCGCAGGCGCGTCGTGAACTTCAGCGTCAGCTTCGCGCTAGGCGCCCTGGTGGCGACGCTGCTGAGTGATCGTCTGCAGCGACAGGCAACGGGCCGGTCGATAGAACCTGTGGCGATTGCGACGAGCGGCGAGATCGAATCGACCACAGGCGCGCCTCGAGTTCCTGCCGTCCAGGCGGCCGCGCCATCGATGGCGGAGGCGATCGGCGCCCTTACCCGCCATGACCTGCTCATCCCCGTCCAGGGCGTGACCGCCAATCAGTTGAGAGACACGTTTGACGACTCCCGCGCCATTGGACGGCGCCACGACGCCATCGACATCATGGCACCGCGCGGCACGGAGGTGCGTGCCGTTGAAGACGGCACGATTGCGAAGCTCTTCACGAGCAAGGCAGGCGGCCTGACGATCTATCAATTCGACCCGACGCAGACCTTCTCGTACTACTACGCGCATCTCGATCACTACGTTTCCGGGCTGGCGGAACACCAAACCGTGAAGCGCGGACAGCTGCTCGGATACGTGGGCAGCACCGGAAACGCATCGGAAAGTGCTCCACATCTGCATTTCGCAATTGCACGCCTCGGCACGGATCGCGCGTGGTGGAAGGGCGATCCGATCAATCCGTATCCTCTGCTCATGAAGTGAGTTAAAGGAAAAGTACAGAACTTTTACAGTCGGCTGCCCCTGGCGTTGTTATGGTGCTACGGCCCTTTTCCGATAACAACACAGCCGGAGGACGAAACTCGTGGTGCAGCCGACGCTCATGTATGGGCGCAAGTATCAGCAGGGAGTGAACTGGGTTACCGCCGTCGCGATGGCCGCGTTTCACGTTGGTGCTGTCGCGGCATTTTTCTTCGTGACGAAAGGCGCGGTGCTGGCGGCGCTCATTCTCTATTTTGTCGGCGGCATGCTCGGCATCGGCATGGCCTACCACCGGCTGCTGACGCACCGTGGCTACAAGACCTACAAATGGATTGAGTACTTTCTGACCTTTTGCGGGACGCTGGCGCTCGAAGGCGGACCGATCTTCTGGGTAGCCACCCACCGCATCCACCACCAGAAGTCCGATCGTGAAGGCGATCCCCACACCCCCCGCGAAGGCACGTGGTGGTCGCATATGGGATGGATTCTGACCGGGGAAGGACTGCACCACGACGCCGCGGTGCTCGCCAAGTATGTTCCCGATCTCTGTCGCGATCGCGTCCACGTGTTCCTGTCCACGTGGCACTGGGTATCTAACGTGATCGTCGGCGTCGCTCTCCTCGCCTTTGGTGGCATTCCGTACGTGCTGTGGGGCATCTTCTTCAGAACGACGTTCGGCCTGCACTGCACCTGGCTGGTGAACTCGGCGACGCATATCTGGGGATCACGCCGCTTCAAGACGCGTGATGACTCGACCAACAACTGGTGGGTTGCGCTCATCACGTTCGGCGAGGGGTGGCACAACAACCATCACGCGCATCCGGTCTCGGCTCGCCACGGTCTCGCCTGGTACGAGCTGGACCTCAACTGGATTGGCATCAGCACGCTGCGCCGTCTCGGGCTGGCGTGGGACCTCAAGGTCGCAAAGGTGGCCCAGACCACGCTCACGGAGGAGACGGTCGTCGGCGCCGAAGAGGCGGTCGCGTAGCGCAATTCAAAATTCACAATTCAAAGTGCAAACACGGAGTGTTTGCAGCGAATGGGGTGAAGGCGCCGCGCTTTTCACCCCTTTTTCACGTACGGCTATTGTTTGAATTTTGCATTTTGAATTTTGCATTCCTAGAATTCCCCCATGACTCGGCGTCAGAAGGCGATCGCGTTTTTCGTCGCCCTGTGCGTACTGCTGGTCGCGGGGGCGATCTCGCTGAATGTCGGCTGGATCGTCATCACAGCCGAGGGCGCGCCGCTCGGAGTTCTGATCTTCGGCATCATCACCTTCGGCCTGATCATCGCCGGACTCATCGTCTACACGGTGTTTCTGGTGCTCGAAATACGTCGCAACGAGGAGCACGACACGTTCATCAACGCCGTCACCCACGAGCTGAAGACGCCAATCGCGTCGATCCGCCTCTACCTGGAAACGCTGCAATCCCGCACGCTCAGCGAGGAGCAGCGCCGCGATTTCTACGAGGTCATGCTGGCCGACGCCGATCGGCTGCACCGGACCGTCGATCAGGTGCTCAAGGCGGGTGCCGCCGGTCAGAAGCCGAAGGTGATCGCACGAGCCCCAGTCGATATGGGATTGCTCACGCGGGAATGCGTCGACCTTGCGTTGCAGCGCCACCACCTCCACCCGAGTGCGATCGTGGTCGAATCGCACGACCATGGTCCGTTGATGGTTCGAGGGGACGCCGATGAACTGCGCAGCGTCATCATCAACCTGCTCGACAACGCGGTGAAATACTCGAGCGAGAGCGTCAGGGTGATCGTCGGCGTCGCGGCCCCCTCGCCCGGTACCGTCTGGGTTCGGGTGCAGGACCGTGGCGTTGGAATCCCGCGCAAGCAGTTGAAGCGCATCTTCCGGCGTTTTTACCGTGTTCAAATGCGCGGCCTGAAACAGGTCAAGGGGACGGGCCTGGGGCTGTATATCGTCCGTTCGATCGCGCGCACCCATGGCGGCCGCGTCTTCGCCCAGAGTGAAGGGGAAGGACGCGGCGCCACATTCACGCTGGAATTGCCGCGTCTCATCTCATGAGTCGAATCCTCGTCGTCGAAGACGAGCAGCACATCGCCGACGGACTGCGTTTCAATCTCGAGGCCGAAGGACACGACGTCACGGTTGCGCCCGATGGCGAGCAGGCGCTCGCATCGATTCTCGATGATCGCCGCGCCTACGACGTCGTCGTACTCGACGTGATGCTGCCCGGCCGCGATGGGTTCGCGGTCGCCTCGACGCTGCGGGCCGCCGGACAGTTCGTGCCGATTCTGATGCTCACGGCTCGGGGCCGTCCGGAAGACGTGCTTCGAGGTTTTGAAGCCGGCGCCGACGACTACCTTCCGAAGCCGTTCGAGCTGGCTATCCTGCTGGCGCGCATCAACGGTCTGCTGCGTCGCCGCCTCTGGAACGAGGCACAGATTGGTGGCAATTCCCCTGCAACCCCCGACACGTACACATTCGCAGGGCGCACGCTCGACTTCACCGAAATGGAAATTCGTACGCGAGGGACGTCTTATCGGCTGACGCGCATGGAGTGCGAGCTGCTTCGATATCTGGTCACGCACCCGCGTCAGCCCGTCTCTCGCGGGACGCTATTGGAGAATGTCTGGGGTCTCCACGAGGAGACCGACACGCGTGCGATCGACAACTTCATCGTCCGCCTGCGCAAATACCTCGAAGACCAACCCGACTCTCCACGATTCCTGCAAACGGTCCGCGGCGTCGGCTACAAGTTCGTCCCTGACGCGCACTAGGCAGTCACGTTGCGGTTGCCCGCGGGATGCGGAGGCATCAGTTGCAGCCCAATCACTCATCACAAATCGCGAATCACAAATAGAATGGCCGCATGGCTGCCACCGACACGATAGAGGCCGAGGGGCATCTGATCGACTCCGGCCATCTGTCGGCAATCTTCGACAAGATCATCGAATACCGGGCTCAATACGAAATCCTCAAGTTCGACATCGGTCGGACCAATGACGACCCGTCCCGCATCGAGATGCGCATCAGCGCGACCGACTCACATCAACTCGACGAACTGCTCCAGCAGCTGACGACGTGGGGGTGCCACCCCGTGCGGGAGCGCGATGCGCTCGTCAAGCCCGCCGAGAAGGGCCGTTGCGTTCCAGACGACTTCTATTCGACGACCAACCATCGCACCCAGGTGCGGGTGAGTGGACGGTGGCGGGAGGTCGAAAAGCAGCGGATGGACGCCGTTATCGTCATCGAGAACGCCCGGCCAATCTGCCGCAAGCTGCGCGACGTGAAAGCCGGCGACTCCATCGTGTGCGGGCACGAAGGCATTCGTGTCACGCCGGAATTCCGTGAACGCGACCGTCTCGGTTTCGCCTTCATGAGCAACGACGTCTCCTCCGAACGCCGGGTGGAGGGAAGCGTGGCGCGAATCGCCGCCATGATGAGGGAGGTCAAGAAAGGCAGCGGACGAATTGCCGTTGTCGCCGGACCGGTCGTCGTGCACACGGGCGGCGTCGAGCATTTCGCGGAACTGATTCGTGGCGGCTACGTCAACGCGGTCCTCGCGGGGAACGCGCTGGCGGTTCATGACATCGAGTTCGCCCTGTCGGGCACATCGCTCGGCATCGACCTGGTGGCGGGCGCGCCGGTCGAACAGGGACACCGTAACCACATGGCCGCGATCAACACCATCAACCGCGCCGGCGGCATTCGGGCTGCGGTCGAAGACGGTGTGCTGAAATCCGGCGTGATGTACGAGTGTGTGAAGCACGGCGTGGAATACGTACTGGCGGGCAGCATCCGTGACGATGGACCGCTGCCCGAAACCGAGATGGACCTGATCGCGGCGCAGGAACGTTACGCCGAGGTGCTGTCGAACAACGTCCAGCTCGTGTTGATGCTCTCCTCGATGCTCCACAGCATCGGGGTCGGCAACATGCTCCCCTCCTGGGTGCGTGTCGTGTGCGTCGACATCAACCCGGCAGTGGTGACAAAGCTCAGCGATCGCGGTTCGATGCAGACGGTAGGCGTCGTGACAGACGTCGGCCTCTTCCTGCACCGGCTGGCCGAAGCGCTGCGCTGAATCTGCCACGTTGCGTGTAGCGTTCGATTGCAGACCGAACTACCGAACCCACAAACCACCGACGGCGTCTAAAGCTTGGAGGTGCTATTCTCAAGCCATGGGTAAGCGCATTTTCCTGTTCATCGTGACCAACATCGCGGTCGTCCTGACGTTGACGATCATCCTGAGCATTCTCGGGGTGGGGCGCTACGTCGGGCCGGGTGGCCTCGATATCGGCGCGTTGGCGGTCTTCAGCTTTGTCTGGGGCATGGGTGGCGCCTTCATCTCGCTGGCGATGTCCCGGTGGTTGGCGAAGATGGCGACGAGGGCGGTCATCGTGAACGGGCACACCGGGGATCCGCGCGCTGATCGCGTCTACGCGATGATTGCGGGGCTGACACAGAAGGCTGGTCTTCCGATGCCCGAAGTCGGCATATACGACTCACCCGAGGTCAATGCGTTCGCCACGGGCCCCAGCAAGAACCGCGCGCTGGTCGCGGTGTCCACAGGTTTGCTCCAGTCAATGCGCGACGATGAAGTGGAGGGCGTGCTCGGCCACGAGGTCACGCATATCGCCAACGGCGACATGGTGACGATGACGCTGCTCCAGGGAGTGATCAACGCCTTCGTCATCTTCTTCGCGCGGTTGATTGCGTATGTGATTGCGAACCGCGGCGATTCGCGCGAACGCGGCTACAGCGGCGGATCGTATATCGTCGTCTTCGTGCTGCAGATCGTGCTGGGGATCCTCGGGTCGCTCATCACGAATTGGTTCTCACGCCAGCGTGAATTCCGCGCCGACCGCGGTGGAGCAGAGCTGGCGGGCCGCGAACGGATGATAGGCGCGCTGCGCCGCCTGGCGGCAAACCAGGAAGCCGTTGACACGCGGCATCAGGCGCTGGCGACGCTCAAGATCAACGGGGCGCGAAACTGGACGACGCTCTTCACCACGCATCCGCCGTTGGAAGTGCGCATCGCCGCTCTGGAGAAGATGTCCATCTAACTACCGCCCGATTACAAAGTTCATCTGCGCGTCGACGTCGCCAACGTTGACGTTGGTCTGTTCCGGCTGCTGCGCGAGTTGGTCTCCGCCGCGCAGCTCGACCTCCAGCCGATACCGCCCGGGCGGAACCTTGATCGTGTAGCCGCCGTTGTTGGCCGTCGTGGCGTCGTAGTGCTGCTCGGTCGTCGTGGCGATCGCGGTCACGCGCCGGCCTTCGAGGGGCGTTCCTGACGAGTTCGTCACGGTGCCGGAAATCGTCCCGGAGGGATTCGACACTACGCTCCCGCCGACGATCGGCCTGCCATGGCGCGCTTCAACGCAGCCGCTGCTGAGCGCGAGAAACAGAACCATTGCCAACGTTGCACTTGATCGCGTCATATAAAATCTCCGCGCATTGCCGTGCAATGCCAACGCCATGCATACGACGCTGATTTCAACGGATGTGCTCGCGGAAGACCTCGTCAACCCTTCGTGGCTCATCGCGGATTGCCGCTACAACCTCAACGATGAGTCATGCGGCCGCGGCCAGTACGACGCGGGACACATTGCGGGCGCCGTGTTCGTCGACGTCGCGCACGACCTCGCCGGACGCCGGACGGGAACCAACGGGCGCCATCCGCTACCGTCGATCGAAGACATGGCCGCCACGTTTGGACGATTCGGAATTGCGGATGACACTCAGGTCATCGCCTACGACCAGGAAGCGGGCGCATTCGCCAGCCGATTGTGGTGGATGCTGCGCTATCTGGGGCACGATGCGGTCGCAGTGCTCGACGGCGGTTTTGCCAAGTGGACGCGCGAAGGACGATCCGTTCGCGGCGGCGTTGAAACGCGGCGGCCGGTACGTTTCACACCGCGGCCGCGCCACGAAATGCGCGTTACGGTTGACCAGACATTGGCGCATCTCGGCGATCCGTCAGTCGTGCTGATTGACGCGCGCTCGCCCGATCGCTATGCGGGCAAGCCCGACCCACTCGACACGATCTACGGCCACATTCCTGGCGCACGGAACCGGTACTACCGGCATAACGTGACTGGTGCGGGTACGATGCGCACCGGCCGAGAGCTCAAGACTGATTTCGAAACGGTACTCGCGGGTAATCCGGCCAGTCAGGTAGTCATGTATTGCGGATCCGGGATAACGGCATGCCACAACCTCCTGGCGATGGAGCACGCAGGCCTCCATGGAGCGCGTTTGTTCGCGGGCTCCTGGTCCGAGTGGGAGTCAAATCCCGAGAGGCCGGTGGAGAGAAGCTAGAAGGTCGACCTTCTACGTTCCGACGACCGTCACGGTGAAGCCGTGCTGGTTCGGCGCGGCATACTGCCGGTGCTGACGAATGCGAGCATATGGGACCTTCACCAGCACGCTCGCCTGCTCGTCTGGCTCCGGCTGCACGTGAATGGTCTGTTCGGTGCGGCTCGACGCGAGCATCGCCGCCGCGTCGACATCCGCGAATCCGACGATGCAGACCTCGCCGGTGGCAAGCTTGTGGGTTTCATAGCTGCGGAACCGGCGTTCGGCGAAGAGCGGCGCGTTCGGAAGACCTGGTGAATAGGTAAACCCGTAGACGCCGCCAGGCAGCGCGTTCACTCCCGTCCCTTCTTCGGCAGACGACACAATCCGCACCTGATGACTCGTGCGCAATGTCTCCTGTTCGAGCGTAGAGGGTGTGCTCGCGTAAATGACTCGGCTCATAGCGCGCGATTATAACGAGTCGACACGACCTATCGGAGGCTTACGCGTTCACGCCTACCGGGCAGCTCACGCCGGTGCCGCCGAGACCACAATACCCTGCCGGATTCTTGGCGAGATATTGCTGGTGATACTCCTCGGCGTAATAGAACGGCGGGGCATCCGCAATTTCCGTTGTGATTCGCCCGAAGCCCGAGTCGTTCAGCCGGTCCTGAAACAGCTGTCGTGAGGCTTCCGCGGCGCGCTTCTGCTCCGGCGAGAACGTATAGATCGCTGATCGATACTGCGTGCCGATATCGTTTCCCTGCCGCATGCCCTGCGTCGGATCGTGGTTCTCCCAGAAGATCTTGAGCAACGCGTCGTACGAAGTGACTTTCGGGTCGAACACGACGAGCACGACCTCGGCATGACCGGTCATGCCGGAGCAAACTTCCCTGTAGCTGGCGTTCGGCGTGTATCCGCCGGCATATCCGACGGCGGTCGAATAGACGCCGGGCGCTTCCCAGAACTTCCGTTCGGCTCCCCAGAAGCATCCCATCCCGAACACCGCGCGCTCGAGCCCATCCGGGAACGGAGGCACGATGCGGTGGCCGTTGACAAAATGGACCTCCGGTACGGGCATTGCCTCGTCACGCCCTCGTATCGCTTGCTCCGGCTGTGGCATTCTCAGATTCATGTCGCTCCTGTCGGTTTCGTACAGTCTATCTTCAGCCCTCGACCGTCAAATGGGTAATAGTCGGCATTCGGCAGAGATGGACGAGTAACGGGTCTTGGTTATTCATTTCACCGCGGATCGTGGCGATGCACGTTTGCGATTGGATCAGGTGCTGGTCCGGCGCATCACGCAGGTTTCAGGTATGTCCCGATCTCGCGCGCAGCGATGGATAGCCGGGGGTCTGGTATCGGTCAATAGGACGCTGGCCGGCCGGCCATCGATGCATGTCCGTGAAGGAACCGCCGTCGAAGTGGCGCTCCCCATCCGGTCGCGCCTGCGCCAGCGCGCCGCCGCGGAGCCGGTGCCGCTCGATGTCCTTTACGAAGACGACGCGTTGATTGCTGTCAACAAACCCGCAGGGATGGTCGTTCATCCATCATTCCGCAATCCGTCAGGAACGCTGCTCAACGGCGTGCTCTGGCGGGTTCGCGACAGAAAAGACATACGCCCCGGACTTGTCAGCCGTCTCGACAAAGACACGTCGGGCGTGGTCGTGGTTGCTCTTTCACCGGGCGTGCACGCTCGCATTCAACGCGATGTGCACGCTGCCCGCGTCACGAAGGAATACCTGGCAATCGTCCGCGGCACGCCGCAGCCACTCGAGGGCCGGATCTCGTTGCCGTTGCGCCGCGATCCCGCGGATCGTCGCAGGGTCATCGCCGATCCGGCGGGTGTTCCAAGCGAGACAACGTATTCCGTCATCGCGAGGGGCGACGGGTATTCGCTCGTGGGCTGTCGGCTCGGGACGGGCCGCACACACCAGATTCGGGTGCACCTTGCGTCAACCGGTTCGCCGGTCGCCGGCGATCTGACCTACGGTTCACCTGATTCGATCATCAGCCGCCAGGCCCTGCATGCCTGGCGGTTTACATTTCCGCACCCGCGAAGCCGAGAAATTGTCAAAATCGAGGCTCCGTTGCCCCGGGACATCTGCTGTGCTTGGCGGGATCCTTTACAATTGCATTTACTTCCCCCCGACGTATCCTGTAACACTTAAGGTCATCAGCATGGGTGCACAGAAAATCCGTATACGTGTCCTCGCCGCTTGCTTCGCCGCGTCCTCGATCTCGGTCCCCGCAATTGCGCAAAACTCAACATCTGCAGCGTCGGTATCCTCGGCGCTCAGCCGCATCAGCATCGGTAATTTCGGAAAGATCAACGACCACTATTTCCGGGGGTCGCAGCCGAAAGGTTCGGACTACAGGGACCTCGCCGCGCTTGGTGTCAAGACGGTGATTGACCTGCAGAAAGACGGACCGTCGAACGAGTCCGGCCTCGTCACTGCCGCCGGGATGAAGTTCGTCCGGATCGGAATGACGACGTCCCAGGCTCCCACCGATGTGCAGATAGCGCAGTTTTTCGACATCGTGAACAACCCGGCGAACCAGCCCGTATACGTGCACTGTGCAGGAGGGCGCCATCGGACAGGAACGATGACGGCGCTCTATCGCATGACCTTCGATGGATGGAATGCCGCTCAGGCCTACGGCGAAATGAAACAGTATCGCTTCGAGGGGTTCCCCGATCACCCGGTGCTGCGCAACTACGTGTACGCGTACAGACCGACGCCTCCGAAGCAGCCCGCCGTCCTCGCGACGAGCATCGTCAGCACGAAGTAGGCTTCGCCTGAACAGGTATCGGGTATCACACCTGATACCTGATACCTTCTAGAGCGTGTCGCTGACACGCCGCGAATTTCTCTGGGCCACTGCGGCCGCCACGCTGTCGTTCCCCGCGATGGCGCAGGAGCAGCGCGAGACGGCCGCGGCGGGCTCCCGCTTTCAACATGGCGTCGCGAGCGGCGATCCGTTGACTGATCGCCTGATCATCTGGACGCGCGTGACGCCGCGCGACCTCTCGAGCACACAACCCATTCAGCTGCGATGGCGCGTCGGCACCGATTCCGAGTTGCGCGCCATCGTCTCCAGCGGCACCGTCGCCACGAGCGCTGAGCGTGATTACACCGTGAAGGTTGATGTGGGTGGTCTCATGCCGGGGAGACCCTACTTCTACGCGTTCGATGTCGACGGTGAACAATCGCCGATCGGACGCACCAGGACGTTCCCGGCCACGGCCGATCGCATGCGGTTTGCGCTGGTGTCGTGCTCCAACTACCCCGCCGGTTACTTCAATGCGTATGCGGCAATCGCCAGGCGGCTGGACCTCGACGCGATTGTGCACGTCGGTGACTACATCTACGAGTTCGCCGAAGGAGAATACGGCGCCGGAGCGGCAATCAACCGGGTTCCGCGGCCGGCGCACGAAGCCATCGCGTTGGCGGACTACCGTGCGCGATATGCGACCTATCGCACCGACCCGGATCTGCAGGAAGCGCATCGGCTGTTCCCGTTCATCGCCGTCTGGGACGACCACGAGCTCGCCAACGACGCCTGGGCGGGAGGCGCCATCAATCACAATCCGGAAAAGGGTGAAGGCGATTGGATCACGCGTCGGGCCGCCGCGTACCAGGCGTATCTCGAATGGATGCCGATTCGGGAAACGTCGGGCCCCGCGATTCATCTCTATCGCACGATCCGGTTCGGCACGCTTGCGGATCTCGTGATGATCGATACCCGCGCGCTCCGCGACAAGCAGGTCGCCAACAGTGACGCGGCGGGGTTGGCGGATCCGAAGCGGACGTTGATGGGCGCGGCGCAGGAAGCGTGGATGTTCGAACAGCTGCGCGCCTCACAACGAGCCGGCACCTCGTGGACGGTGCTCGGGCAGCAAATCATGTTCTCGTCAATCACGCTGCCGGGCACGCGGCCGACCAACACCGACCAGTGGGACGGCTATCCTGCTCAACGCGAGCGCGTGCTCGACTTCATCGAACGCGAACGGATTCGCAATGTCGTCATCCTGAGCGGCGATGCGCACAGTTCATGGGGCTTCGACGTGCCTCGCTATCCGTGGAACGGCTATCAGCCCGCTTCGGGCGCTGGATCGCTCGCCGTCGAACTCGTCACGCCGGCGATCAGCTCGCCTCCGCCCCCGATGTTCACCTCGAGCAGCGGATCGGATGCGACCGCGGCCCTGCGCGTTGCCTTTCCACACCTCAAATACCTCGAAGGCGCCCATCGCGGCTTCATCGTGGTGGAGCTCACGCGGGATCGGATGACCGCGGACTGGTTGTTCTCGCCCGATGTACGCGTCCGCTCCGACGCAGAAATCGCAGGGGGACGCCTCGTGTGCGAGCGGGGCTCCCAGCATCTGCAAATGGCTTGAGACCCGAGTCAGAACCTGATCGTCCTCACAATCTTGACCGACCCTTTGCGATCAAGCGTCTGCAGCGTCGTCTGATCGGTCCAGTTGTGCGTGTAGACGAGGAAGATGTCGTTGCCCGGCCTGGTGATCCACCGGAACCGGGCCTGCCATCCAAGCTGGCGCGTCACGCTGTCGAACTGAAGCCGATTGACGAGCGACAGAAACGGGTTGAATTGCGTGTTCACGTCGTTCAGCCACAACCGCGTGGTGAAGCGCCCTTCGCGCAGGGAGATTTCGTTGAAATCACCGCCGACGTTGAGCAGCCAGCCGCGGTGCGGTCTCAGGCTCAACGTGCCCGTCACCTGTCGCCGTTGTCCTGAGTAGAACGCGCCGTCTTCGTAGGTGATGTTCAACGACACCGGACGGCTGGTCGTCGTCTGTGCCTGGTAGTGGCGCCGCAGAAAAGAATACTCGCCTCCCGCGGGCAGAATCACACCGGGCGAAATCTGGAAGTCGCGCGGCAGGCGTTCGTAGAGCGACACCAGATGGAATTCGACGAGATCGGTCGAACCGAGATCGGCGCGGAACAACTGCATGTCGTCTCGTCGTGATTCGAGGCGACCTTCGAGATCGAAGATATGGTCGAAATTGCCTTCGAAGGAGAACCGTCGAAGATATCGCCCGTAGCGGCTGCGTTCGGTGTGGACCGTGTATCGGATGCCCGGAGCAATTTCACGATACGCGCGGCGATCCACGAAGCCAACAGCCGGATCGTACCCATCCTGCACTTCGCGCACGAACAGGCGCCAGTTGAATGGATCGTTCGGCATGTTGATTCGTGCGCCGAATGCGGCCCCGCCGCGTGTCCCTGGACGCTTCGTCGTATTCAGATAGAACCCGCTGACCTCGAGCACCTCCTTGCCGAACAGGGTGGATGTGGCCAGCGCGAAGTCGACTCCGGCCGTCTGTCGCGATGGATCGGATGCACCGCTGCGGTTGGTGACCAGCCCGCCGACGTACGATTGCCGCCAGAACCGCCGCTGCGACCGGAACACCGTGAAGTCCTCGCCGGCCACGCCGCCGCGATCGCGCGTTCGCACGTGCAGCGCACCGACGTCGAACGCGCCCGCGTGTCCGGTCAGCTTGGCGCCGTAATCGATCGGCTGCGGCACCCCGGAGTCGTCAAGACCGATGCGGCGGCTGAAGAACGGCGTGATGGCATTGCCCGTTTCGCGCGAGAACACGAACAGGCTCGCACCCTCGAGGAAAAACGAGCGTTTCTCGGGAAAGAAGAGCGGGAACCGCGTCAGGTTCACCTGCCGCTGATCGACTTCGGTCTCCGCGAAGTCCGTGTTGATCGAGACATTGGCGCGCAGGCCGGGCGTCACGTTGTAGGCGATGTCACCGCCAATGGCTCCGGTCTCGACCGAGGCACGAGCGCCGCGGCCTGGCGCCGCTGACGAGTTGCCGACGACGTAAGGCAGTAGATCCAGACCAAGGCCCTGACGAAGTCCCTCGAGCCCCTGCAGGCGGCCGGCTGCGGGCATGTAGGTCAGGCCCTGATTCCGCGCCCATCCAGTCCAAAGTGTCTCCTCGATCTTGCGGCGAATGGTCCGCTGGAAATTGATTCCCCAGCTCGGCGCATCAGGCTTGAAATTGATGGTGTTGAACGGTATTTCGATCTCGGCGCTCCAGCCCCGCTCGTCGCGGGCCACGCGCGCGAGCCAGATGCCGTCCCACGAACGATTCACACCGGCGGCGTTGCCGTTGCCGCTGCCTGCACCCGCGAGCACGAGACCATCGCCCATAGCCCCCGACGGATTGATTTCGAAGTAGTAGCCCGACCGGCCGTCGGAGTACGTATCGATCGCCATCATGAATCGATCGTCGGCGCCGATCGATTGATCGCGCTGCATCTGGTTGCCCATGACGCGACTCGGCTCGGAATCGAAACAGATCACGCCAATAAGCATGCGTCGTGCGTCATATAAGACACGGACCTCGGTCGGTTCAGTCGCCGCATCGCCCGAGTTCGGGTCCTGCTGACGGAATCCGGACGCGGGCATCGCCCGCTGCCACGCGTCCTCGGTAAGGCGCCCGTCGAGAACGATGTGATCGCCGTCGCTGAGTCGCAGTGCGGTCATCGCAGGCGGTTCAGCCGCCTGCGCGGCCACGAACCGTGGACAACTTCCGGCAATGATGATCAGGAAAAGCAACCGAAGGGGTTGAAGGCCACCAGATGGACGATTCACGTTCGCGGCACAGTACCTCAACAGGCACACAGGCACCAACGATGCAGATTTGCTTGACCGCCATACTGTTTTGGCGGGAGCGTGATTGAAGTGATGCGAAGAGTTTTGACGCTACTCGTTGTACTTCTCTTGACTACCCAGTCGTCTTCCTCGCAGACGCCAACGGGAGGCGACGTCACGCGCTCGACGCTCGACAACGGCCTCCGGGTGGTGATCGTTCGCGATCCGCTCGCGCCGGTGGTCACCGTGATGCAGAACTATCTCGCCGGCGCGAATGAAACGCCGCCTGGATTCCCGGGCATGGCACACGCGCAGGAGCACATGGCGTTCCGCGGATGTGCGGGCGTGACCGCGGATCAAGTCGCGGCCATCTTTGCCCAGCTCGGCGGCTTCAACAACGCCGACACACAACAGACAATCACACAGTATTTCGCCACGGTGCCATCCGCGGATCTCGAGGTCGCCTTGCACGTCGACGCCGCGTGCATGCGCGACGTCATCGATTCCGACGCCGAGTGGAAACAGGAAAAGGGCGCGATCGAGCAGGAGGTCGCGCGTGATCTCTCCGAACCCACCTACAAGTTCATCACGCGGCTGAATCAGGTCATGTTCGCCGGCACGCCGTACGCGCATGATGCGCTCGGGACACGCGAGTCGTTCGAGAAGACCACCGGCGCGATGCTCAAGGCCTTCTATCGCCAGTGGTATGCGCCGAACAATGCGATCCTCGTCATCGCGGGCGACGTGGATCCCGCGGGAACGCTGGCAAAGGTCAAAGAGCTCTACGGGTCAATTCCACGTCGTCCCCTCGGCCGTCGACCGGCGGTCGTGCTACGGCCCGTCAAGCAGGAAAGCTTCACGCTGGACAGCAATCTGCCGTACACCCTCGCCTTCATCGCCTACCGGCTGCCCGGTACTGACAGTCCCGATTTCGCCGCCGCACGCGTGATGGCCGACGTGCTCGCGAGTCAGCGCGGCGATCTCTATGCCCTCGTGCCGGCGGGCAAGGCGCTCTATGCGCAGTTCGAGCTCGCGGAAACCTATCCGAAAGCGAGCGTTGGGTTCAGCGTTGCCGCGCTGCCGGCGTCGACTGCTCCGACCGGTATCGTCGCCGACATGCGGTCGATTGTCGCCAACTACGTACGCGACGGCTTTCCCGCGGAACTGGTCGACGCGGCCAAGCGATCGGAAGTCGCCTCGGCGTTGTTTCGCCGCAACTCCATTTCCGATCTCGCTGCCGTCTGGTCGCAGGCGCTTGCCGCGGAAGGCCGCAACTCGCCGGACGATAACGTGGAGGCGATCAGGCGCGTCACGGTTGCGGACGTCAATCGAGTGGCGATGCAGTTCCTGAAGGATTCCAACTCCATTACCGCGACGCTCATTCCGAAACCGACGGACGACGCGGCCTCTGGAAAAGGTTTCGGCGGCGGCGAGCAGTTGACGGCTGCGCCCACCAAACCGGTGAAGCTGCCAGCGTGGGCGGAAACGGCGCTTGCCTCGATTCGAGTTCCGCCGGTCAACGCGAATTGGACCGACACAACGCTTCCAAACAAATTGCGCGTGATTGTCAAAAGCGATCCCACCAGTCCCACCGTGACCCTGCTCGGCAACGTGCGGCACGAAGCGGGTCTGCAGGAAGCGCCGGGCAAGGATGGCGTCTCGGACGTACTCGACGAGTTGTTCTCCTACGGCACCGCCACACTCGATCGGCTGGCGTTTCAAAAAGCGCTCGACGACATTGCGGCCAACGAAAGCGCGGGCTACGACTTCTCGCTGCGCGTGCCGAAGCCCGATTTCTCCCGCGGCGTCGAGCTGCTGGCCGACAACGTGCTCCATCCAGCGCTGCCATCCGACGCGTTCAACATCGTCAAGCAGCAGACCGCCGAGTATCTGGAAGGGCAGATGAAGAGTCCCGGGTATCAGGCGGATCGTGCAATGAAGGTTGGCCTCCTCCCTTCCGGGGATCCCGCCCT
>Ga0134127_10001340_pt1 | contig 18442 bp, 10 predicted proteins | sample KB31753_FD_96459 | JGI IMG/M metagenome (GOLD analysis project Ga0134127, IMG submission 96459) | Terrestrial soil microbial communities with excess Nitrogen fertilizer from Kellogg Biological Station, Michigan, USA - KB3-175-3 | ecosystem: Environmental > Terrestrial > Soil > Unclassified ... | reverse complement strand
ACGGCAGGTCGAGTCCCTTCGTTGTAGGCCGAGTATGAACGATCCACCAACTGCGTTGGTGGGATTCGGGAAAGCAGGTCGAGTCCCTTCGTTGTAGGCTGAGTATGAACAATCCACCAACTGCGTTGGTGGGGTTCGGGAAAGCAGGTCGAGTCCCTTCGTTGTAGGCCGAGTATGAACGATCCACCAACTGCGTTGGTGGGATCCGGAAAGCAGGTCGAGTCCCTTCGTTGTAGGCTAAGTATGAACAATCCACCAACTGCGTTGGTGGGATTCGGGACGGCATATGCTCATAATTCCTGCGATTGATCTTCGCCGCGGAGAATGCGTTCGGCTTACCCAGGGGCGTAAGGATGAGGTGACGTCGTACGGGCGAGACCCGATCGCCGTCGCACAAATGTTTGAGGCCGATGGAGCCCGGATGCTGCATGTCGTCGACCTCGACGGCGCGTTCGGAGACGAACAATCCATTAATAGGCTTGTCGCAAAGCGCATTATTGAGTCCGTCGGAATCCCCGTACAATTTGGCGGTGGTTTGCGAGCAATCGGTGATGTTGAAGATCTGCTCGGGGCCGGCGCGAGCCGCGTCGTTATCGGAACGCTGGCCGCCGAATCCCCGGAGACGCTCGCAAGTCTGGTTGCGAGTCACGGACCTCGCATCGTGGTTGGTATTGACTGTCGTGACGGTCAGGTTATGACACGCGGGTGGGAACAGCATGGGTCGGTCGAGGCGCTGGAACTGGGCCGGCGCATCGCGGATCTCGGGGTTGAGAGGATCGTGTTTACGGACGTTGCTCGCGACGGGATGCTAACCGGACCAAACATCGAACAGACCTGCTTGATCGCTCGAGAGACCGGCTTGAAGGTCACCGCTTCGGGCGGAGTCTCTTCTCTCGAAGACCTCGATCGCCTTGCAGCGGTGAGCGACTGCGGTGTTGATAGCTTGATAGTCGGTAAGGCGCTTTACGAGGGCCGTTTCACGCTCAAGGATGCATTAATCCACCTGCGAAAATGACTGCGCTGAGGTTCCGTCGCGTCTTCCCGCATCTCCAGTCTCCAGGCGTTGGCCGGTGTCTGATCACTCGAACTCGCGAAACGCAAACCAAACCAGTCCAGCGCTTCGGTGTAATCCAATTCCTCTGTTGAAGCGAGCGCCTTTCTGAACCACTCTTTCAAGTCCGCCCCGGCCACTTCCTCCGCGGTCCTCCGGAATTCTTCAGGCGTGAATCCCCGCGTCCCCGAATAGCGTTTGTAGGCGAGCCTCATTACATCATCCAGACTCTTTCTGCCGCCGGTCGCCCTCTGGATTCTCGCATCCAGAAGGAATCCAACGATCGGTCCCTTGACGTAGTAGCTGACCTTTGTAGCGGCATCCCGGCCAACGCCAGAAGTGCCCGAGTTCCACACGTCTAGCGACGCCTGCTCGAGTGTTTGCAAAAGCCGTCCGGGCGACGTCTGAAGCTGCCCGATGTTAGACGACAACCGCGCAAGAAGATCTCCCGCTGAGCAGAGCCCGGCCCTCGCGACCACCAGGTCGCCAAAGTATGTAGTGAGACCTTCAGAGATCCACAGGCTGCTGGTGTTCGGGGGCTGCTCGTAGTCAAACGGTCCCAGCTCAACGGGGCGGAGCCGTTTGACGTTGAATGAATGAAAGTATTCATGGCTGACGAATGCCAGCCAGCGAACGTCGGGGGTCGTAATCCTCGCCGAGCTTGCGGTCAGCAAGGTGGAGTTCAAGTGCTCGAGGCCTCCGCCTCCCTGACGAAACACTGTCAGGAAGACATATCTCTTGAACGGGAGGAAACCCCAGAAGGTTCGGGTCTCACGAACGATCTTCTCCAGGTCCTCCGCGGCGCGCTTACTGTCCCACTTCCCAATCTCGCCGGCGTCCACCACGTAGTGCCTCGCGCCGCCTATCTCGAACTCGTTGACAACCAGGTTGCCGGCGACGACCGGTGAATCAGCAAGAGTGTCATAGTCAGGGGCACTGTAGTGATTCTGCAGACCGCCTCGCGCTGGATCGAGCGAGGTCATTGATTGCTTCCAGGTTGAGGGTAAATTCAGCCTCACCTGATGAGGGCGGCGGACCCTCTCAACAAGCGTGATAAATGTAGCAGGCCCGTTCAACACCGCCAGATCGCCGCCGACCCAGTTGGTAGTGACCGATCGCCCGGTGCAAAGAAGCCGGTAGGACACGATGATCTGAGCCGCGCCTCCTGTCTCGATCAGCCAACGATTCGAACTGGGTTGCCTCACCGATAGCGGCGCGCCTTCCGTGGTTCGCGCGACGAAGTCCTGTACGCGGCTCGCGTAATTCTCAACTCGATAGAACCCCGGTGACCAGACCGCCATCATCAGCTCGATCGTCGCACGCTTGCCTGTAGGTACACTGGCTTCGATGAGGGCGATATGCGTATCAGGCGCGGGAAAGCTCACCGTGTAGACCAGCGGTTCGAGTTTATCGGCTAGAGCAGGTTGGGCCGCCGTAACCAGCCAAACCAGGAGACCAACAAGAATTATGCGCGACTTCAAGTGGGAGGGTTTATTCATCGCAACCTCAAAGTAAAGACTCCGACACACTTCATCGTTAACTCACTCACGCCGTTTTCTTTTCGCGTCGAGCAATCTACTCGCAAGGGGCTCAGCGTCCTTCGCAACGCTGATTGAAGAGGCTGTTGAAACCTGATCTGTCGCTGCGGGCAACTGTTGTGTCTGAGGTTCTGAAGCGTCTCCAACGTCACCCAGCACGACCCGGGATCTCGCGTCCTTCAGTTTGGCGATCGAAGCTGATACCGCCGAATCAACACTCGAGATCGAACGCCGACGCAGCCGCGCATCAATCCATACCCGCGCATCGGACAGCTGCTTTCGAGTGATAAGAACGCGGCGCACTCCCACGTCAAACGGAAGCAAGATTAGCGCAGCGAGAATAAGCGGTTCCCATATCTCGTGTGGGATCGTTTTCGTCGAACGCCGCGAGAATAACTCAGCGCTCGATGAGTCACCAGCTCGAATGATGTGTCCTCCGGTGATCTCACTAAGCCGCTCAAGCAGGCCCTCGTCCTGCGACGCTATGTTGAATTCCGGCGAATAGGAATTCACGGCGCCGGCAACGGCTCCCTGCTCACCCTCTGCTTCGGAAACGCTCACGAGATATGCCCCGCGAGCTTCTGCCGAGAACGAGCCTTCATATTGCCCGGCCGCGGTCTGATCGAGAGTGATGTCCGCGGTCGACAGATCGGGTCCGATGATGCGGGTTTGAAGACGCAGATTATTTCTCGACGCCCCTTGCGGGGTTGCCGCATCAACCGAAATACGACCTCGCCCCGCGGCTATCTCTATACGAGGAGTTAATCCGCCGGCCGATTCGGTTCGTAAAGCGTCCCTGAAGACCTGCGTCCAGAACTGCCCGAAGCCCTGCCCGTTCATCCAGCTCGCCGCCCAGCGAGGTTTCGCGTCCGACGTAAACGCAGCCGCTCGGCCCAACCCGTACTGCCACACCGCGTATACCGGATCGTCCTTGTCTGAAATGAGCGATGTGATAGCCGGCGATTTGAGCGAGTCGCGCTCGGCCGTTCCGATATAACCGCCCAGCTGCGGCGCCGAAGCCCAGTCAATTCCGTTCGTTGCCTGGGCCGGCCGCACCAGCCGCGGCGAAAACGGCTCCTCGATGATCGTCGAGCGCGACGCGAGCGAGGCCTCTCGTGTGAAGATCCGCGGCAGATTCTCCGGCCGGTCGACGGCATAAAAACGACCGCCTCCAATGCCGGCTAACATTGTCATCAGTGGAATATCGGCATCGTCACCGACCGCGACCGATGTAAGCGTCATTCCCGAGTCTCGAATCGAGCGCGCGATACCGCTAAAGTCGCCGTTCTCGCTTCTTCCATCTGAAAGCACGATGATGTGCTTGATCTGAGCATCGCTCGCTTGCAGCCACTGATAAGCGGTCCGCAACCCGGGATACATATTCGTTCCCCCGACCGCCTGAATTGATTCGATCTGACGAATGATCGCTCGCTTATCTTCGACCGCGGTGAGGTTCACAACCGAAGACGATTCGCTGTCGAAAGCAATCACTCCAACAGAGTCGCGATCCGATAGGAAATCCACTGTGGCCGAAGCGGCCTCCTGAGTAAGTAGGATCTTTGTGCCGGCCATCGAGCCAGACTTGTCGACCACCAGCACGAGCGCCAGGCTCGGCAAATGCTTTTTCTGGCGGACGTCGAGCGAGACGGGCAAAGCCTGCTCGATCGGCGTCTTGTAATAACCGCCTGGACCGAAGCTGTGCTCGCCGCCGATCATCACGAACCCGCCGCCAAGGTCTCGCACGTAAGACTGAACCATCTTCATCTGCTCGGTAGTCAGCGATGACGCCGGGACGTTGTCAAAGATCACCAGGTCATAGTCCTGAAACCCGGAGAGGGTCGTCGGCGTCGCGGCGGCCGCGCGAATATCAGCCGCAAAGACTCCCTCTGCGAGCACGCGGACGATCCCCGGTGCCGGCCGCTCGTCCCCGTACAGATAAAGCGTCTTTGGCCGGCCTTCAACTATCGCGAATGCGTCGCGCGAGTTGTTCTGCACAAAACTGTCGGACCCGATTGCTTCAATCTCTGCGCGAAAACTGTAGAACCCTTTTCGCTCGAGTCGCTGAGGCAGCACGAACACATTCTCGCCCGAGCCGGCGAGGTGAATATTTCGCTCGCTCATCACCGATTCGTTTCGATAGACCCGCAGGGTTGCGTCGGCGTCTCGAGTACTGTCAATGGTGACTCTCAAGTCGAAGGCCTCGCCCTCGGCGAGCTTTTGCGGGACCTCTAAATCGCGGATCGCGAGCTCGCCGCGCGACTCACCGCTGCTGGTGATAGTGCCGATCGCGCGGGTGTAGACTTCGACATCGAAAGCTCTAAGCAACTCTGCTTCTGCTGACGAGCTTTCCAGGTTTTCGTTGCCGTCCGAGATCAGGACCAATCTTGGGGCGGCGTCTTCAGGCACCAGTGCAACTGCGAGTCTCAGCGCAGCGGCGATGTTTGTGTAGTCACGCGCGGGGTTCGAGCTTATTTCGGTTATACGCCTGCCGGCGAGCGCTTCCTTGCGAGTGGGCGCGAGTTCAACCGAAGGCTCGCGCGCGAATGCGACGATGCCGACATAGTCTCGCTCGGCGGCGTTGGCGATCTCGCCGTTGATCAGGTCGAGCACCTCCTGGCGGCTGTCTTGCCGGACGCTCGCTGAGACATCTACCAGAAAAATCAGGACAAGATCGCGTGAGGTTGTTCGGAATCGCAACCCGGCTAGCGCGATTACGATCAGGAGAAGCAGCAGGAGCCGTGTTGCGACTCCGATCCAACGTCGGGTTGCGGACAAACTTGCGAGACTATTCCGAGCGAGAAGTACTGCAAGCGGAATCAAGCAGAGGAGAAGAAGCGCCGGCGGGTTGGTGAAGTCGAGCCTCATCAGGAAAAATCGCAAAGCCCGTTCAAGCGATCCTCCGTTGATATGCCCACCACTCGATCATCAGCACCGCAAGAGCGAACATCGCAATCCACCGCCAGACTTCGCGCTCGGACTCAAAGGCACTCTGCTGACCTTTTGCTTCGCCCATCCTTGTATTGATCGAGTCGCGCGGCGTGATGTTTGACTCCGCTTCGCTAAGCAAGCTCGCAGCGAAAGTCGGTCCACCGGCAACGTTGTACGTCCCCACCTGCTGCGTATCGGCAAAAACAACCGAGCCATCGCGGGACGCGACCTCACGAGTATCGCCGTCGGGTGTGGTGATGCTCGCACTCGGAGCCGGAATGCGGATGGTCACCGGCTGACCTGCACGCACCGCGCGCTCAGCCGCGGGTGAGTCCCTTCCCGAAAGCCAGGAGACCGCATTTGCAAGCAGAATCGGAAATTCGACTTTTAGCGGAAGATCGCTTCGCGCAAGTTCGAAGCCGATCAAGACAATCCTTCGGCGCCCATCATCGCCCGCCCAGATGAGCGGATCGTTACCGGCGCTGACGATGGGTTTGAGCCACGATGCAGTTTCGCGGGTCACCAGGCTTTCGACGTGCAAATCGGCATAACTCAGAAAGGTGTTAACCGGATGTGAGCGCTCGATTGAGGTGATCTCGGTTTGCTCGCGGCGGCCGGTCGCGCGCCACACGCTGCCGGCGTCCGGCGGGTTGATTGTGAGTAGCGGGCGATTGCTCTCCAAAAGTGCGGGGCCGTCACTTACAAGACAGTCGACGTCGCCCGCGGTCGACCCTGCGCCGATTCTGGTCGCTGCGATATCGGAGTTGGCGGCAAGCGCCTCCATCAGAAATGGGTTGTCACTGATGACCCCAACGCGAATCGGCTGAGCACTAGTGAGGAAAACATAAGCGCGGTTGTCGGCCGTTAGATCGTCATCGATGTCGAGCCGCAATTCCGCCAACGCACCGTTGCCGGGCGCCGCCTCAAACACCAGCCCGCGTCTGTCGTTCGCGGCCAGGTCCAGAGTTCGCGCATCGATCAGCGTGTCTCCAACTCTGAACTCAACGCCGAGCGCGCGGGGCCGGGCGCCGAAGTTTGCAATCGAAGCGAACACTTCGCGGCGATCACCGGTCATCGAACGTGAGTTCAAAGCGATTATGCCAATATTGTCGGGCCGCGTTCCGACCCGAGCGAACCGCACCGGGCCGAAATGCGAATCCGACTGTGTTCGTGTAATTTGCGAATCGCCTGCCGGAGCAGACGATCCACCGCCGTCGCCGATAACCACCACGCTTGTGTCGCGTTCGCTTATGGCGATTTGTTCGGCCAGTCTTAGAGCATCAGTGAGGTTGCCCGGGGCGTCGGTCTCTTCTATCTGGGCGACAGCTTCGGTTAATGCGGCAAGGTCGGAAGTGAGCGGGCTGCGCACTGTAACTCGGGCCGAGCTCTCGATAATCGCGGCTCGATCGCCTGTGCTGAGGCCTGCAATCATTTCTCGGGCGAGTTGTTTAGCGCGGTCGAGTCGGGAGCCGCCGTCTTCGTCGCGCGCGCTCATGCTTGCGGTCGAGTCGATGATGATTACCGTGCTTCCCGTTGCTAGAGCGCGAGTAGTAACCAGCGGTCGCGCCAACGCGAAAACGAGCGCGATCAAGGCGAGCAGTTGAAGCAGCAACAACAGATTTCGCCTGAGCTTCTTGAAGGGGGCGTTTGCTTCTACTTCTTCGAGGGCTCGAGACCACAGTAGAACACTCGGTACCACAGTCCGCTTTCGCTTGAGCTTGAGCAGGTAGAAAAAAATGATGATCCCGGCGAGCAGCAGCCACCACAAGGTAGTTGATGACAGGAGTCTCATAGCGGAAGGGGATTATAGCATTAGGGTTCAGGGTTCGGAGTTCAGGGTCGGAGTTCAGGGCCTTTTCTATTTGCGATTTTCTATTTGCGATTTTCTATTTGTCATCATTTGTCATTTGTCATTTGTCATTTGTCATTTGTCACTTGATATTGGAGCGGCCCCGCGTGCTCCAAGCTATCAAATAAAAAATAGAAAATCGCAAATAGAAAATCGCAAATAGAAGAGGTCCTGAACTCCGAACCCTGAACTCTGAACCCCGAACCCTGAACCCTGAACTTTATTAACCATTATTCCGGCGCTACCATCAGGACATGCCCGAAGAGGCCTCACCGATCAGCGATCCGCAAGCCAGTGATCACCCCGCCGTCGCCGAGGCGGTCGTTTCAAAACCGCAGGCGGCGGCAAGGACGCGATGGGCTGAGACGGTCTTCCTGCTGGTGCTTTGCGTCTACGCGACTCTGGCGGTGCTCGCAAATCGATTCGCTTATTTCGCCTGGGACCTCTCTCTGGCGCGGCGCATTCAATCGATATCGGTTCCCGGTTTTGAAGAGCTGATGACTGGGGTATCGATATTGGGAAACGACTGGATTCCGTGGTTGCTGGTAGTTATCGCGGGAGTCGCCTTGATCTGGATTGGGCTTCGCGCTGAGGGCCTGTTATGCATGGCGGGCGTCGGGCTTGGCTGGGTTGTAACCCATCTGTGGAAGTTTTTGATCGGACGGCCTCGTCCCACCAGCGACCTTGTTAACGTAACCGGAATCTTTAGTTTCGAGAGTTTTCCTTCAGGGCACGTCGTCTTCTTCGTGGAGTTCTTCGGATTACTCTTCTTCTTTGCTTATGTGCTGCTCAAGCGTGGAGTGTTGCGTCGAGCGTCGTTGCTCGCGCTCGGACTGCCTATCGCGCTTGTGGGAGTATCCCGAGTCTATCTTGGTGCGCACTGGCCGAGCGACGTAGTGGGCGCATATCTTGCCGGCGGCATCTGGCTCATGTTGATGATCGAGACATACCGGCGAATTCAGGCGAAGAGACGCAGCCAAAAGTGAGTTCAAGGCACGCATACCAACAAAGCTCAATCGGAAACAACGTGCCTGTTCATCTAGCTGGATGGGCTCTTGAACTTCTCATCGTCGATTGAGACGTTGTGTTTGATCTCCCTCAGCCTGGTTATCACTCTAACCGGTCCCTCGGAGCGAATGACAAAAGGCAGTTTGATTCCATCTACTTCCCGATAGTCCTCGAAGTAGTGCTGTACGGGCGCCTTGCCGTAAACCATATCCCGGCGTGTTAGGAGACCGGTCTCGGCATCGAAATACAACTTTTCGGGATTCCCGCTTTCCGGTATCGCATCTACGATGTAAACCTCGCGGTTGTTTATTCGTTCGGCGCCGGTCACCGTTAGCCGCAGATAAAGCCGGTCCAACTTGATGGCTCTGTAGAAATCTGACTCACGCCCCAGGGTCGCAAGCTCCGCGCCTTCCAATGGACGCAAACCTGTTTCAGTCATGTTCATCGACCAGCCGCTGGTCCCGTCGTACCCGCGCCCGGTCGGGCCACGGTTTTCTGGAGCGTCCAGCAACTCGACTCGTTTGTTTGGCGCTTTTGAATAAATCTCGATTCCGCACTTTACGCCGCGAGTGGCATTCTCCCATTCCCCCTTTTCGACACGGCTTGTAAGCTTCTGATGGGCCGCAACGCCTCCTGTCGCCTGAACGTATTTCGTCAGAATTTCCTCAACTTTGGGCATACCGTTCGATGGGTTGGCTATTTGCAGAGGCGTGAAGCTGGAAACCGGCGTCCCCAAAACGAGCAGCAGAATAATCGACGACTTCATGGCAGTAGTCCCCTTAACCTGACTGCTGAGTTAGTGTCGTTGATTAGAACAAGGTTTCAGTCTTTGAGGGTCCGGTTGGGCTGAAATGAAAACGGCGGCGCGGAGCGAAAGCGAATTGAGGATGTTCTACGAGAGTCATGTGTCGAGCGTGTACTCGAACTCGTAGTTATGTTTTCCGTCTACGATGTTGATCGTCATCTTGCCCGCGAGCCCGACGAGCTCACCCGTCCCGGAATCCGGAACGACAGTGATACTGAGCTGCGGCGTACCGCGGGTCATCGTGCCGGTGTGTTGCAGCGCGAAGCTGCCTTCGCGGCCATCCAGCTTCCCGGTGACCCGCTCCATCGCGACATAACCGGCCGAGCCCTGAACGTCCGTCGAGGCCGCCAGCATCTGGCCTTTGCTCAGACCTTCCAGGTCTCCGTAGAACTGCTTGTCGAGCGCCATCCTACCAACCGGCGGGTCTCCGACATTGTCGTCTATCTGAGGATTCATCTTTACTTCAAAAGTTCCGCTTGCGTGTTTCGACACAGTCCTCTCCTACTCTATCCAGAAGTCGTCATTCAGCCCCGTTGTTTTGCAGCACCTTTGCTACAGCTTTCGCCTTGTGAAATTCGGTATGGTTGAGCGGGGTCCTTCCCTCCTTGTCGCGGGCGTTCACATCCGCCCCTTTCTCGATGAGCATCTGAGCGATGGCAGCCTGGTTCGCATGCGCCGCAGCATGCAGCGGCGTGGTTCCCCAGTGCTCATTGTTGTTATGAGCATTGACATCGGCGCCGGCATTCAAAAGGACCTTCACGACTTCCTGATGTCCCTTCCACGTGGCGCAGTGCAATGCGGTTGAGCCGTCAGAATCGAGAGCTCGAAGCAGGTTTGGATCGTTTTCGAGAAGAACGCTGAGCCTGTTAGCGTTGCCGGATTTGGCGGCTTTGATGAACTCTTTGTTTGGATCAGGCATCGCCGTAGTCTTTTCTTCATTACTGCGACCGGATTATACGCGGAATCCTGATGGAAGTGTAAACGCCAGGATAGGACCTGTAGGACCTATAGGCCATAGAGTCACTCGTGCCGTAAAGCAGTCATCGGATCGACCCTCGAAGCGCGTCGCGCAGGGATCCAGCATGCCAGAACCGCGACCACGATCAGCAACGCGGCGACTCCCGCAAACGTCGAGAAATCGGTCGGGCTGACTTCGAACAACAGGCTTTTCATCAGGTGGGTTAGCGCCAACGAACCCGCAAGTCCAACTGCAACCCCGATTAAAGCTACTGCCATCCCTTGCCGGATCACCAGCATCATCGCGTCCCGACCTCGCGCGCCCAAGGCCATACGTATGCCTATCTCGCGCGTTCTCTTTGTCACCAGGTATGAGATCACCCCGTAGGTTCCAACCGACGCCAGGGCGAGTGCCAAAGCGGCAAAGACTCCAAGAAGAAATGTTCGAAATCGTGGCACCGCTACCGATTTCGCCATCAGCTCGTCCATCGTGGAAAGGACTGCGATTGGGATGTCTTTATCCACCTCCCATATTTGTTGCCTGATAGCAGGGAAAAGACTGATTGGATCGGTTTGTGCCCGCACTGCGAGATACGCTGATCCCCAGAGATTCTGGGTTAGGGGCATGTAGTAGGCGGGTTCCGCTTCCACGTCGAGACCCGAGTATTTGACATCTCCCACCACTCCGACGATTTCTGTCCAGGGGTTACCGGTCCGGTCCGCGCCCCCAGTCCTGAAACGACGGCCGATCGGGTCCTCGTTGGCAAAATAGCGCTCGGCCAGGGTCTGACTGATGATCACCACCAGCGGTGAGTCTTCCTTGTCCATTTCATTGAACTGCCGCCCGCGGATTATCGGGACACCAAGCGCTGTGAAGTACTCCGGACTGATGAAGACTACCGGAACGAAAGGCTCGGTTGTTCCCTTTGGCCAGGGTTTTCCTTCGATCGAAAAACTGTCGCTTACTTCGAGGAGGTCTGGAGGAAGGCTGATACTCAGCCCCGCCGCTTCTACTCCTCGCACGGCCGTGACCCTCTCGATGAGTTGCTGGTTGTAACTATTTATCTTTTGCTTTGTGTCGTACCGCGCGCGAGGTAATGTGAGGTGCATCGTCAGGATTTGATCGGGTTTGAACCCCGGGTTCACGCTTTGCAGTTTTATGAAGCTCTTGATCATTAGGCCAGCGCCGACCATCAGCATCAACGAGAATGCGATTTCGGTTACCATGAGCGCGCTGCGGAGGCGGCGTCTACTGGAACCATCGGCTCCTCGGCCACCCTCTTTGAGAGACTCACTGAGGTTAAGACGCGAGCTCTGAAGCGCCGGCGCGAGACCGAATATCAGGCCGCAAACCAGAGCGACAAGCACAGTAACTGAAAGAACGCGGGCATCAATATTGATCTCATTCAAACGGGGAAAGTCGTTTGGGCTTAGTGCGACCAAAACCCGGACACCCCAGATCGCCAGCGGCAATCCGGCAATCGCGCCCACAGCAGCAAGCAGGAGGCTCTCGGTAAGCAACTGACGAATCAACCGCGGACGGCTCGCTCCGAGTGCGATGCGTACCGCAATCTCTTTCTCACGAGCTGTCGCCCGCGCGAGTAGCAGGTTGGCAATATTCGCGCACGCGATGAGCAATACCAAAAACACCGCAGCAAGGAGCACCAGTAATGCCGGGCGAATCTTCCCGACTATCCTCTCTGCTAACGAGACCGAAGTCCATGTCCAGTCCCTGTTTGGACTATTGATCTGATCCTGAACGCGCCTCGCGATCACATCCATCTCACGTTGAGCCTGATCGAGAGAGGCTCCCGGACCAAGCCTTCCGAGGCCCCACATGTAATAGGGGCCTCTTCGAGTTGGAGCTAGTCTTTCCGCCGCCCATAGCTGGGTGTCCTTCTCGGGAAACGTAAAGCCCGACGGCATAACGCCAATGATCGTGAAAGCGCGTGCATTGAGAGTTATTTGTTTTTCGATCACGTCTGGATTCGAACCTAGGTGCCGCCGCCAGAACGCGTCGCTGATCACGACAGTCCGCGGCGCCGCCGCCTGATCCTCTCCAGGCAGAAATCCACGACCCAACACTGGTTGGACTCCGATCGTTGAGAAGAAATCGGCTGTCACCCAGGCCCCCTCGATCTGTTCCGGAGACTCAACGCCGGTGTAGCTGAAACGATTGGATGAGAACGCCGCCAGGCTCTCAAAAACCTGGTTTTGCGATTTCCAATCTAGAAAATCGGCTCCGCACAACGGGGTTCTCGAATCGGCCGACTGCGAGTTGATCCCGTATACCATCGCCAGCCGGTTCGGCTCGGGATACGGCAGAGGCCGAAGCAGCACTCCATTGACGACGCTGAAGATCGCCGTATTCGCGCCGATACCGAGCGCAAGAGTAATCACGGCGATAGCCGTAAAACTCCTATTCATGCGCAGCGAGCGCGCGCCATACCGGAAGTCCTGCCACAGATCAGCGCTCATGTTCTTTCTCCTTGTTCCCAAAATGACCGGTTCCCTGGTGATCGTTCGCTCCACTCGCCGCAGTTCTCGGGTCAATAGCTCACTCTCGCTCAACTCTTCAAGCGCAGCGCGGTACGATTCCGCGGGCGATACTCCCCTTGTGACCAAATCGTTGTATCGATCGTCGAGATGCTGCGACAACTCTTCGACAATCTCGGACTCGCGGTTGGGTTCAAGTCTTAAGTCAGCTAACCGCCGTCCGATTTCTTGTTTCCAATTCGGCATGATCAACCAGACATTTACTCAGAACGTAATGCGACCATCGGATCAACCTTTGTCGCCCGGCGCGCGGGTTGGTAACAGGCCGCCATCGCAACTGCGGTCAATATCACACCAACACCAAAGAGAGTTAAAGGGTCATTCGCATCTACTCCGAACAACAAACTCGACAGTGCTCGAGTCAGCGCGATTGAGGCAGCCAGACCAATGCCTGTCCCGATCAGCGTTAGAAGAAGGCCGCGGCGCAAAACCATTGTCAGCACACTTCGGTCCTGAGCTCCCAGGGCACGTCGAATACCGATTTCGTGGGTGCGTTCCGTTACGCTGTAACTCATGACTCCATAAATACCAATCGACGCCAGCAGAAGTGCTACTATCGCAAACAGGCCAAGCAGCCATGTCACGAACCACCTTGGCGCGATATTTCGCTCAACGCTGGTGTCAAGAGTAGCTATTTCATCGATCGGCACGTTCGGATTAATTGAACTCACTTCGCTTTTGATTGCCGGAATGAGAGTGAGAAGATCGACTCCCGCAGCGCGGACCGCCAGAGTCGACTTCGGCAGCGGCCAGCGTTCAAACGGCGTATACATCTTTATTCGCCCCAGGTTTTCCGAACCGTAATTCCGCACGTTGCCCACCACGCCAATGATCTCGTGAGGGTTAGGGCTGTCGTACTTAATATGCTTTCCGACAGCCTCTCCGGGCGGCCAGAACTGGAGCGCCAGTTGTTCATCGACCAGCACAACCCTATCTCCCCGCTCGGCCTCTTGCCGGGTAAATGTGCGTCCCTGTTTGATTGGAATCCCCATCGTCTTGAAGTAGTTCGGCGAGACGATGCCCCAATCGACGTTTATCAGCTCTCCAGGCTTTATTGTTAAGTACTCGCCGTTTACCTCAGGGTTGATGTCGTTTTGCCAACCCGGCTCGATCCCTGGCAAATCGTCGTTAAGCACAGAAGCCGCTTCCACGCCGGGTAACGCTTCTATTCGATCGATTAACTGTGAATAGAACTGGAGCAACTTTGGTTTGCTGGGATAAGCCTGTCGCGGCAACAACAGCATCGTTACGACATTTTCAGAGTTGAAGCCCGGATCGGTGCGCAGCACTCGAGTCAGACCCTTTATCAATAGTCCCGCGCTGACAAGCAGCACCATCGCCAGCGCGATTTCCCCAACGACAAAGGCGTTCCGCAGGCGACCGCCGCGCGCGTCGGTTGTCCGACCACTGTCTTTCAACGCTTCGTGGAGATCGGTCTTGGTGCTTTGCCACGCCGGGGCGATCCCGAAAACCAGCCCGGTAAGCACAGAAAGCCCAAACGTGAAGACAAGTACCCTTCCACCGATGCCGGCATCGGACACGCCGTGCAAAGTGTCCGGCGCAAAACGAGTCAAGAGGTCCAGACACCATCTGGCAACCAGTAGACTGAGCACGCCACCAACAAGCGCAAGCACCACACTTTCCACAAGCAACTGCCGCAGTATCCGCGTTCTGCTTGCTCCGATTGCAGCTCGAATCGCAAATTCCTTTTTCCTGGTAGCCGCGCGCGCAAGCAGTAGATTGGCGACGTTCGCGCAAGCAATCAACAACACCGCGGCGACAGCCAAAAACAACAACATCAGCGCCTGTCGCGTAGACCCGACGATGCTATCCCGCAGGCTCACAACCTGAATAATGTTGCCTGCATTGTGCATCGGGTACTGGCTGGCCAGCTGTTGTTCAATCGACTTCATCTCAGCCCGCGCTTGTTCCAGGGACACCCCGGGGTTGAGCCGGCCGATGACAAATCCGGCAACGCGGTCCTCTCGCCGGAACCATCCACTGCCGGGCTCGGCGAATTGCTCCGTAGATACCCATAGCGGCGGCGGTCCGTGATGAACGAAATCGGCCGGCATAACGCCGATGATCGTGAACGAATCATTGTCTAGCGCGAGCTTTTTCCCGACGACGTCCGGATCTCCGCCGAACTGTGATTGCCAGTAAGGGTAGCTCAGAACAATCACACGGGCTGAGCCGAACTTGTCCTGTTGCTCATCAAACACCCGGCCAATCACTGGCGTAACCCGCATCACCTTGAAGTAATCGGCGCTTACCATGCGAGCGTTAACCGCCTGAGCATCACCAGCGCCGGTCAGCGTAACTTGCCAGCCCCGAATGAGTGCGAGCGAGTCAAAAGACTTACTGCGCTCGTGCCAATCTAAGAAATTGGGGTAGGAGATCCAGCGCGTCGCGATCCGCTCTTGCTGTTCGCTGAGCCATACAAGCCGATCGGCATCGGAGTAAGGGAGCGGCTGCATAAGAACGGCGTACACGACACTGAAAATTGCCGTGTTTGCGCCGATCCCCAATGCCAGCGTGAGCACCGCGATTGCGGTGAATCCGGGCCGCCCGGCCAGCAGTCGAACACCATAAAGCACGTCTCGCCACAGGTCTCCAAGCATTTTTGATCTCCCGGTCTGGCAGGCATCGAGGTCGCGATTGAGGCAAGTTTGGATTCGGCCAGGTTTCTCAATGCTGCTTAGTTCGCGCGTCAGCGGCTCGCTTGACGTTAATTCTTCGAGAGCCGCCCGCGCTGCCACATCCGGCGTTGCGCCGCCGGCAAGCAACTCCGCATAGCGATCGTCAAGATGCTGAGACAACTCCTCGACTATCTCCGCCTCGCGCCGAGGATCGAGGTTCAGGCCAGACAGTCGCTGTCCAATTTCATGCTTCCAATCAACCATGCTAAGCGATGTGTGATTACCGATTGCGATTGACCGTGATTACCCGGAATTCGGTAATCGCAAATCGGCAATCGGCAATCGGCAATTCTCAATCATTCGTAGCGCAGCGCCACCATCGGATCGACTTTCATCGCCCTGCGTGCCGGCACATAGCAAGCCAGCAACGCCACGACCAACAGGACGACCGGAGCGCTCGCAAGCGTGATCGGATCAGTGGGCTTTACCTGGTAGAGCATCGATTCGATAAACCGGCCTATCGCCCACGCGCCTCCCAGCCCAAGCGCGGACCCCGCTGCCGCCAGCGTCATCCCGCGTCCTATGACCAGCCGAAACACATCTCCCGGGCGCGCTCCAAGAGCGAGTCGCACCCCGATCTCGTGAGTTCGTTGGGAAACGAGGTATGCCATGACCGCGAATAGCCCGACACAGGCAAGCAACAGCGCGACCCCCGCAAAGACAGCCAGCAGAAACATCGTAAAGCGTCGCGAACCGAGCGTGCCGGCAACGATCTCATCCATTGTTCGAACCTCGTAGACCGGTATATTCGGATCGATTGATGCAAGCTGACTTCTTACCGCCGCAACCTGGGAGGCAGGATCGCCGCTGGTGCGGATAACCAGGTTCATGGGGTTCCAGCTAGCCGCGAACGGTGTAGAGGTATAGGTCATCGGATTGGAGTCTGACTCCAATGCAACCGTCCTGACGTTGCCTGCCACTCCGATCACCGTGAAAGGGGTTCTACCAAAGCTCATCAGCGTCACCGACTTGCCTATCGGATCCTCGTCCGGCCAATACCGGCGTGCCATTTCTTCGCTGATGATGGTCACTTGCGGGGCGTCGTTGTTGTCCCGCTCTTCAAACTCGCGACCGCGCAGCGGGATTCCCATCGCATGAAAATATCCAGGGCTCACTACTCGCCAATCCGCAGAAGCCTGAGTTCCATCAGCCGCCGGTCTGCCCTCAACACGGACCTCGCCGGCAGTGCCTCCCCCGCTCATCGGCAGACCACTACTCACCGCGACCGACTCAACTCCCGGGAGCGCCCCTACCTCTTCAAGAAATCGCTTGTAAAACCCCCATGCACGCGGGTTTTCGGGATACCGATTGCGCGGTAGATTGACGCGCATAGTCAACAAGTGATCCGGCTTGAACCCGGGACTCACGTCCTGCAGTCTCCAGAAACTGCGCAGCAACAAACCGGCCGATACAAGCAGGGCAACCGAGAGCCCAACCTCGACGGTCACCAGCATGCTTCTGATTCGCTGGCGCAATCGACCGCCGGTCACCGATCTTCCGCCTTCCTTGAGCATCTCGTTGAGGTTTGTTCGAGCAGCATGAATCGCCGGAGCAAGACCAAAAAGAATCCCAGTCAATAAAGAGATCAGCACGGAGAAGCCGAGTACTCGCACATCCATCGAAAGCTCGTCCAGGCGCGGCACGTCTCCGGGATCCATTGCCCTGAGCGCTTTCATTGCCAGCCAGGCAACACCAAGTCCGACGACTCCCGAAATCATCGCAAGCGACAACGACTCGACCAGCAACTGGGAACCGATTCGCCGACGACCCGCCCCTAAGGCTATGCGAATCGAGATCTCCTTTTGTCTGGCGTTAGCGCGTGCAAGCATCAGGTTCGCAACGTTGCTGCACGCGATCAGCAGGACGATGCCGACAGCACCCAGGAACAACAGCAGCGAACGCCGGATCTGCTCGGGAATCAGCCAATCGTAAAAACTCTGGCCTCCAACCAGCCACCCCTTGTTGCTGTCCGGGTATTGCTCGGCGAGTTGCGCGGCGATGGTGTTCATATCGGCAAGCGCTTGCTCCCTCGATACGCCTTCTTTGAGCTTGCCGATGACCAACAACCGATGATCACCTCGGGAGCGCTGGGGATCGGGAGCGAGCGGCACCAGCAGCTCGAAATTGGCGCCGGTTCCCCAACCGAACGATTCTCGCAAAACGCCAACGATCGTAAACGCGTTGTCGTTGATCGTAAGAGTCTTGCCCAGGACGCCGGGGTCTCCGCCAAAACGCCTCTGCCAGGACCCGTATGTAAGGATGACAACTCGCGTGTTACCGCCGGGTTTATCCTCCTCCGGCAGAAAGTTGCGTCCGATCAAAGGCGTCTCCCCAAGCACGGTAAGGAAATCGACGGTTACCGCGGAGCCTCGCACGACTTCGACCTGCGGAGCAGTCCCTATGTTCGGGCTGATCCCCGAGGTTGCGGCCATTGCAGTAAACGTCTGGTTCCGCTCTCGCCAATCCAGAAAGTTTGGATGGGATACGCCGAAGATCGGCCAGCCCCGTTCGGGATTGCTCTCGTTGATCCGAACGAGACGGTCTGGATCGCCGAACGGAAGAGACCGCAGCATGACAGCGTTGACGACGCTGAAGATTGCCGTGTTTGCACCGATCCCGACTGCAAGAGTCAGAACAACGATTGCGGAAAAACCAGGGTTCTTGCGAATCAGTCGAAGGCCGTAGCGTATATCTTGCCAGAGGCTTCCAAGCATGTCTGTTCTCCTTGCTCCTAACGCAAAAGGTTCCGCCCCAAACTTTCGCTCGGTTCGATTTAGTTCCCGGACAAGCAACTGTCCATCATTCAATTCCGTTCGTGTAGCAAGCTCGGCTTCATCGCGAGCCACACCGCGCGACAACATCTCCTGGTAGCGATCTTCGAGATGGCCCGCGATTTCTTCTACTATCTCGTTCTCTCGAGTCGGCTCGATTTGCAGGCTCGCGAGTCGCTTCCTGATTTCCGGCTTCCAATCAGGCACGTTCAGCCCTCGTAATCCGATTGATTGCGGCGACGAATTCTTCCCAGCCGCTTCGTTGCGCCGCCAGCACCTT
>Ga0134127_10001338_pt1 | contig 18445 bp, 27 predicted proteins | sample KB31753_FD_96459 | JGI IMG/M metagenome (GOLD analysis project Ga0134127, IMG submission 96459) | Terrestrial soil microbial communities with excess Nitrogen fertilizer from Kellogg Biological Station, Michigan, USA - KB3-175-3 | ecosystem: Environmental > Terrestrial > Soil > Unclassified ... | reverse complement strand
CTCATGCAACTCGAACTATTCGTCCTCGGGAGACAACGGAACGTCTGTACACAGTCGGGCGATCAACTGCCATAACCGCATATGCGGATACAAAAGGAGGAGTCCCATGTCTGTCGCGAAGATCATCGAGTTGAGTGCCGAATCGCCGAAGAGTTTCGAAGACGCTATTCAAAACGGGATCAGCCGGGCATCCAAGACCATACATGGCATCAAATCGGCTTGGGTGAAGGAGCAACACGTGGTTATCGACAACGGCAAGGTTTCTTTGTATCGCATAGATCTGAAAGTCACGTTCGTGCTGGATTGACGGGTCCTGGGAGACCTAGCCCGCATTATTCATGAAGCTTCTGCTACAAGCGTAGATACGCGGCTGTGCCGAGCAGTCTCGCCGTTCAGCCCTTCGACATACTGCACGAGTATGCCTCAGGGCTTCACGACTCCGAGTGCCCGTCTCGCCACACGTCTGCACGCTTTCGCGACGAACCTTCATGAATAATGCGGGCTAGGTCTCCGACAGGCTGCGGGAAAACCGTCGAGGAAGCAGCACTTCTGCGACTTGCCTGCTAGGAGAGGAGGAGAGCATTCCAGAAGAGGCGCCTGGTGGGATTCTTTAGTATTCTGCTAGACTCACAACGAGTAATCGATGCGCTGCCGTTGGGTGTCGTGCTGTCTTTAAGGAAAGGGAATCTCTATGACTCTACAGTCGGGAGGCACAGTCGGGGACTTCATGCATCGAAACTTGGAGACCGTCCTACCTGGAAGCACGATCGTGACGGTCGCCGAGCGTATGCGGGAGAAAAGTCTTGGCTCCCTGTTGGTCGAGTCGGATGATGAAGGGGGCCGTATCTCAGGCAGATCTGGGATCGTGACTGAGACAGACCTGATACGAAGAGTGCTCGCGAAAGAAATAGATCCTGCTCTCACCATTGTTGATCAGATCGTGAGCAGTCCGTTGCTGACAATCGCCCCGACTCGCCCTATGCTGGACGCAAGCCATCTGATGGAAGCGAACCATATCCGCCATCTCTGCGTCTCGGACAAGAATGACATCGTCGGAATCATTTCGATGCGGGATCTCGCGCGCCATTTCGTCGATTCAGAAGGAGGCCCTGTCCGTGACCTCGACAACGTATTTCGCCCCCTCAGCGTACTCATGCGAACGACGATGGAGACTATTGCAAGCGAACGGACGGTGCTGGAAGCGGCACGGGCGATGGCAGAGAAGCGGATCGGCTCGCTCCTCGTGCTTGAGGCTGAAAAAATAGCCGGTATCGTGACCGAGACCGACCTGGTGAGGAAAGTGATCGCGGCTGGTCTCTCTTCAAGCAACACCAGCGTCAGGGCCGTGATGACTTATCCCCTGATTCAGATTGACATCAACCGCACCGTTCGTGACGCCAGCAGGCTCATGGCCGAAGCACGGATTCGCCACCTCGCAGTGACAGAAGACAACAAGGTGGTGGGCCTCTTGTCTGTTCGGGACTTGGTGAAGATCGTGTCAGTCAGAGACAAACCCCGGTTCCTTCGTAGTACATAACGCAACGCGTTTTCCCACCGCCGCCTGTTGTGGCCGAAGGCCCTCTTCCGAAGAGAGCCCTGGACGTGATACGCCTATATAATTACGTCAATTATGCTTCACGCTCTGTATTAGCTGGCGTACCGTCCACCCACCCATGTTTTGTGTCTTGCATTACGGATATAGGAGAACTACGATAACGCGGATCCGTTAGCAAGAGATCCCTGCCCTCTTCATTCATAGAGCAGCATCGTGAAAATCGAAGGACCAGGACAAGCCCCAACGCCTCTCCCGAAGAACCCGCCCCACGCCTGTACGCACAGCCGCCTGATCTCCGATTCCGTTTCGGAGGAGGAACACCGGGCCGGCAAGGTCCGTTGTGTTGAATGTGGGAGCATTGTTCCCGACCCGCATCGCCAATGGGAATCCAAGGGAACGTAATCTCTCTCCGGTTTTACGACGATCAAACTCCTCGCACAAGAAACAGTATCTCGACATGCGCTGAGGTATTTGGCAACAGTGACCTGACTTGTCACTGACCCAAAACTCCTCAACCTGACTGATGGCGTTGTTCTTTCTCTGATGCTCTAAGCCTGTAACTCCCTATGCCACCGAACTTCTCCCACTACCATCCGGCGTCTCCATTCTGTGGCACCGACGATGCACTCCTATTCCATCGGTAGTGCATTCTGTTCCCCCAGGGGTGGTCCATGGCTCTACATACAACCGTCGAGGATCAAGTAATCGGCGTGCTGCAGAGAACCCAGACGTGCGACCTCGAAGAGGTGACACGTCAATGCGCCAATCTCACGTGGAACCAAGTATTTCTCGCCGTCGATCGCTTGAGCCGAAGCGGTGAGATCATGCTCGTGCCCATGGGCCGTGGCATGTATGCATTAACCTTCCCGCATCGGAAGGACGGTCGGCCTGATCGACACTCGCTGCGATCTTAATCACAAGGAGGTTATTATGTCTGCGTTAACTCGTTGGGAACCGATGACGCGATGGAATCCATTCAAAGAATTGGAGGAGATGGAGAAACGCCTCTCGACCTACATGGGCCGCTCCACTGTTCAGCCCGAGGCCGGGAAGGAAGCCATGACTGTCGCCGAATGGTCGCCGCTCGTCGACATTACAGAGGACGACAAGGAATATCTCATCAAGGCGGATCTGCCGGAAGTGAAGAAAGAAGACGTCAAGTTGACGGTTCAAGACGACGTGATGAGCATCTCCGGCGAGCGGAAGTACGAGAAAGAGGAAAAAGGGAAGAAGTATCACCGTGTCGAACGGGCCTACGGAAGCTTTATGCGGAGTTTCACCTTGCCGGAAGATGCCGACGGCAGCAAGGTCAGCGCGGAGTACAAAGAGGGAGTCTTGAAAGTCCACTTGCCCAAGTCGGAGAAAGCGAAGCCGAAATCGATCGAGGTGAAGGTCTCCTGAGGAAGACCGAGGCGGCTGCGGAAACACTACGCTGGCACGTGAGAACTCCCATGGCCCGCACATGTGGTACAACAATGGGACCCTCATACAGGATGCTCAAACAGGCCGTCCAGCAAGGCCGAAGCCGATGAAAGCACCGGAGGCGTAGCCTCTGGGCTACGTTGAGGATGCTTTCGAGGTGAGAACGCCGCTGGCGGACTGTTTCAGCATCCTGCTAAAGGAGATGTGCGATGTTCCGACACCCCCACTATCTTGAAGCTCCATGGAATATGCAGGCGCAGCGCCCAACCACGGGACCGCATCGCCATTTGTGGTGGTTGATCGCGCTGCTGGTCCTGCTAGCCATGTTTTTGATCGGCGTCGGCGTGACGAGCGGAATTTTCTAGGAGGCTGCGGAAACACTCTGTGGCCATACCGGGGCCTCACTGCCCTGCATGAGGAGGGCAAGAGGCCCGCATCGCGCAGGATGCAGGACCAACGCTCCATCGTCAGGGAGTCAAGGCGTCATGTTCCGTAATCGGGAAGAAGCCGGCCGGATGCTGGCCGATGAGTTACGTCAATATCGCAACGATCCGACGGGATTGATCCTCGCTCTTCCTCGCGGCGGCGTGGCGGTAGGCTATCAACTCAGCCTCGCCCTCCACCTCCCGCTCGATGTGTTTATGACGCGCAAGATCGGCGCGCCGGATAATCCCGAGTATGCCATTGGAGCGGTGGCCGAAACGGGATCGCTCTATCTGAATCAAGAGGCTGTCAGCTCGTTCGGTCTATCCCGGTATGAACTGGAACGGTTGATTCACGTCCAAGAGAAAGAGATCGCCAGACGTAAGGGACTATACCGGCAGGGACGCCCGCTCCCGCAACTGACGGGCCGCATCGTGCTCTTAGTTGACGACGGCATCGCCACAGGCTCGACATTCCTGGCCTCGGCACTTGCCATTCGCAGTTTGCAGCCTCGCCGCCTGGTGGGGGTCATTCCGGTCGCACCCCCGTCGACAATCCGTGAAGTCCGGCCACATGTGGATGAGTTGGTGGTGCTCATGACACCGGACCCGTTCGAGGCCGTGGGAAACTTCTTCGTGGACTTTACGCAAGTGGAGGATCGCGACGTGATTCAATATCTCAATCTGGCCGAGGAGTCCATGCTCGAACATACGCCCTCATCACCAGCCTCGTAGGTTTTCTTGCAGCTAGAAAGGCGCGCCACAACATGTCCTCACATTCCAAGATTCCGTCAGGGTTGGGAGATCGAAGAGACCAAACATATCAAGAGTACGAACACGACAGCTATAAACTGCAGGGGAAACTCAAGGAGCCCACTGTCTGTCCAACCTGCGGGGCAGTATTTCACAAGGGGCGTTGGACCTGGGAAGCGAGACCTTCAGGCGCGCACGAGACTCTTTGTCCGGCTTGTCACCGGATCCACGATACATACCCCAAGGGCTTCGTCACGATCAAAGGATCGTTCAAAGATACCCAGCACGAACAGCTGATCGGCATCGTCAAAAACACGGAGGAGAAGGAGAAAAAGGAACACCCGCTTTCTCGGATCATGGCCATTGAATCACAGTCTGAAGGTCTGGTCATTTCGACGACCGACACCCACCTGCCCCGGCGAATAGGCGAGGAGCTGAAACATGCCTACCACGGGGAGCTGGAGTTACATTACGACCAGGATGAAGACTTCGTGCGGGTCATCTGGACCCGATGAGCCCTGATCTCGACCTTTGAGGAGAAAAGCGATGTGGTCTTGCCCCAACCGATTGATACTTGTCATAGTAGCGGCATTCAGCCTGACGACCGGGACCACGGTACAGGCGGCCACAACCATTTCACAGGGCGCGGTCGTGGAGGTGGACCAGACCACCGTCAACCAGATCATGGATGCGTTTCACAAGGCTGACGCAGCCGTCGCTGCTGGAAATCTAGACGGCATCATGGCGCTCTATGCAACCCAGTACAACTATCATGGGTTGAAACAGGCGGATGTCCGAAAGATCTGGCACGATCTGTTCGATGAATACCGTGACCTGGGCCAGGCCCATTTCTTTTCGAAAATCGTCAAGGCGGGATCGGGCTCCAACGCCGTCATCGAAATCACATGCACAGGGAACTTGTCGGGCGTCTCGAAGACCAGCGGCCTCCGGGTGCCGATCGACAGCTGGTATGAAGAAGTCCATTTTCTGATGCTTGAGGGCGGCGTCTGGCGCATTCGCGGAAATGCCGGTGAAACGCCTCGCGTCTTGCCGTTCGGCACGGCACCGCACCCGCTATTCTGATTGGGAGACAGCAATGAGAATCGTAGCCGGCGTGGATTGGTCAGACGAAACCTTTGCTGCCGTGGAACAAATCGGGCTGCTCTACCGGCCGGACGACGTCGTGCTCGTACATGGCGTGGACCTCGGCATGCTCCAATCTCCCCTTGTAGCCGGAGCCGTCAATCTTCAAGGGTACGACGAATTCCGCCAGGCCAAGATCGATGCCGGACGCCAAGCCGTCGAGCGCTGCCGCGCCCTGCTGCCGGCTGAGACTCCCTCCGTCAGAACGATGTGCGAAGTCCAGCACCCGGCCTCCTTCATACTCGACAACGCCGCCGCGGTCAAGGCCGACCTCATCGTGATGGGTACGCACGATCACAGCCGGGTCACAGAGCTGTTTGGCGGCAGCCTATCGCATCGCATCCTGCTCCATGCCACGGTGCCGACCTTGATCGTGAAAGGGAAAGCTCACCCCATCGCCCGCATCCTCGTGGCCGTGGAAGATCGCGAGGACGCGGTCCGTCTGCGCACCTGGCTGACGTCGCACCCCTTCAAGAACCCCGTCTCGGCCACCATACTTTCGGTTGTTCCCTCACTCCAAACGGTCAATGAGCGTTTGATGGCAGGACTCAAGAACTGGTCCGAGCAAAGTCAGCGGCATGCCGAACAGGTCGTGAACGACACGGCCCAGGGGTTGGCGAGCCCGTACTTCAAAGTGACTACCATGGTCCGCACGGGCGATCCCGTGACTACTGTGTGCGAAGTGGGATCTAGCTACGACCTCTTGGTGGTCGGCTCCCATGGACGGAAGGGATTCGAACGATTCTTGCTCGGCGGCGTGGCGCACGCGATTGTGCATCGGACACGCTGCTCGGTACTCGTCGTGCGTTGAAGGTGGGCGGGGAATGTACAAGCGGCGGTTCAGCGATGAGCGTATCCCTGGAGTCTATTTCTTTAACGAGCCCTCATGTCGCAGGATGGCAAGATAGGCCAGTGTATCGGTAAGTTCCTGATCGGTCATCGTCGTATCTGGAAACATGCCGGTGCCCGGATGGCCTTCCCGGATTGCACGCGCGCGCTGCTTATCGGACGTTAGATATAGCGCCTTCGGATTTCTCAGATCGGCGGGTGGAGGATTGAGTTGCGCGATGAGCGCAGCGGTGTCGGCTGTGAGTTGGGGGCGTCGGGCCCTGTTCCCGTCAATACCGTGGCAATAATAACAGACGCCTTTCCCGTTGAAGACTGCTCGGCCGCGTTCCGCATCTTCCGCGCCTTCTGTGCTCGTAAGTGGTGGAGGAGAAGCGGCCCAAACTTCCATCTCAGATGGGAACGAAAATTGGCTTGCGTGCAGGCCTACGATAGCGAGATATCCAAGAGAAACCCATCCGACCGTCTTACGCGCAGAGTCCGTCACCATATCGTCCCTCTAATCGATTGCGATCAGTGTTGTCCGCAACAGAGATTATACCGCTCCTCCGGAATGTTCTTCATACTTTGGAGGATCGCTTCCTGCCCTTCCGTCCCGGCCACCTGATCGATAGCTGGATAGAGTCTCAGCTCTTCTTTTCTATTGTGAGAACCGAGAAGGTCCAGCAATGCCTGCTCCTCTTTGTCGCTGTCGGGATTCTGCTCCGACACTTTACCGTGAATGGCCTCGAGTTGCTGCCCGATCTGTCGATGTTCGTGTCGCATGACGGGCGTCGGCCCGCTTTCTGACATGCCGGTTTTCTTTTCCCACAGGGGAAAGAGCACGTCCTCTTCCCACACAATATGGCGTTGTAAGCCGAACTTGAATTCTTTGAACGCTTCCTTGGCTTTGGGGAAATCAGACCGTTTCAACTGCTGAAAGGTCTTGAACAACTCATCCAGCCGATCATGGTCCTGTTCAAAGAATGCACTGACCGTCTTCTGTCCATTCATGATGTCTCCAATCCATTATGAACGCTCCTTGACTTTGTACTCCAAATGACAGGCCACACAAGCCTTCAACACGTTATTGAATCGCGGCAGGATCTGTTTCATATCTTTGGAGGGTATGATGCGCGCCAATTCCTCCGCCGCTTCGTGGTGCGCCATGGCCAAGTCGTGATAGGCGGGAGGTAAATTCTCTGGCTGTTGGTTCGCCATGGCCTGCCGATGCATGAAGAATCCTAGATGCGATTCGGTCAGGCCCTTTGCCAACTCAAAGTCTTCCTCGACCAACGCATTCACAATCGCCTGGATCGTTTCCAGATGTTGCAACATCACCGCGCGATGCTCTTTCCCTGCCGATGACGACAACGGAAGGGGATGCCTGGTATCGGACGTGAGAGAGGGGATAGACCCCTGTTCACTGTGGTGGTGCATGCCTCCCGTACAGCCCACTGACAATGCAAGGCACAGGGTGCCAGGCACGACTCTCCCGATTAGGGCCGAGTTCCAGCTATACAATAATGGAGACATGAACGTCGCTTACCGATGAAGAGTTGGGTTGGGGTCGCAATTCTGATCGTAACCCCTGCGCGAGAACGACCACGCTCCACCTCTCAATGGTGGTGTTGATGAAGGTCATGATCATGGCTTTCAACCGATTTCTTTCCCGCCTTGACAGTCTTCGGCTTCAGCGGGGTAAATCGCGCACCATACGCATCCTGTTCCGACAACTTGACGAACACCACGATGACTGTCTCAGGGCTGACCTGAAACTCGCCATTACCCGTCAGCATATTCTGTTGTGACGGCTCAAGCTTGACGGTGATTTTGCTCCCAGCTTTACCCTGCTGAATAGTTGCCTTACCCTCCCCACCGTCGGTATGAATCTCTTTCCATGCGTGATCGGTGACATGCAGTACCAGTTCTCCATCCTTTGCGACAAGCTCCAGATGATAGGGACCTGCCGCACGCACTTGCCCGCCATGGGGCGACGGCATCGCATCCAGAGATTCGTCGGTATGGGCCCAAACAGGCTGCAAAAAAATCAGGGGAGCAGCAAGCACAGCAGCAATAATCGATGCGTTCATTGTTTCTCCTCAAGATATGAATCGGAATGGTGGGGATATTTCGAAGACGTCGTACCCCTCATCTCAATCAGATAAAGAGATTAACACCGATCGCCACGATTTTCAGCTGTTCTCAGGCGCTCTCCGTGATTGTCTCAGCTACGACATGTCGATTTTTCCTTCATGGCCTCTTGCCCTGAAACTGCCGTGAATGGCAAATCCGATTATCCACGATACGGTCGGCCCGCTCACCGGTCTTGCCCACCGAGCGGCTGCTTGATAGTCACCGCGCCACGAAGCTCTCCCACCTTGTATCCGGTAGCCACATCGAAAGGATAGTGCTTCTTCAGCAGCATTCGGATCGGCTCAGGAATCTGGTCACGCGACCCGTGACAGAACAGACATTTTTTCTGGACCAGAATCGGCTTCATAAACCGGAAGTACTGACCGGCCGGCTCTGTTACGACTTCGTGATGGGTCATGCTCGCGAACGACTCCTTTTTCGCAGCCCGTTCAGCAAATTCAGCCAGCACCCGCTGTTCCCAGGCATCCGGCATCCCGAGTAAGGGATTGCGCACACGCGTCCCCACGCGTGTTACCCGCCAGCCATGCTCACGAGACAACCGGCCGGCAACCTCCGACGCCAGCCTTGTGCAGACCACGATCGCCTCGGTCGAGCCCCCCTTGTTCATCTCCCGCGTCATCGCCTCACCCAATTCTTCCAGAAGGGTGTCGGCCACTTCTGAAGCCCCCCGTTCAAGCGCGATCTCATCGGCAGAGGCTAGACCGGTCGCCGCCACGAGCACTGCAACACTTCCTGCCAGTGCTCTCACAAAACGAAGTCTGTTCCTTGTCGCCATGTCAACGCCTCATAGGTCTATGCCATGCACACATTTAATGTTGGTGCTGTTCTCCGGCCGGCGCCCCACCCGTATGATCGCCACCACCCTGTCCTCCATGCCCGCTGCCACCCATGGCACCATGCCCCATTCCGCCACGATGCTCTCCCTCTGCCCCGCTCTTCATCTTTTCAAGTTGGGCATGGTCCTTTGCCCGCTGGTCCGGAGTCAACATCGCCATCGCGTCACGTTTGCCCTTGATAGCCGCGAGCAGGAGCGCCCCTTCAGCTTTCTTCAGCTGACCCACCTTCGCTTGGATCATCGAGAATTCGGCCTTTTCATCCTCCAAAATCGCCTGTAATTCAAGTTTGGCAATCTTGATATCGGCCTCTGTTCTCGCTTGGGTACGATTGAGGTCCAACTGCGTGGCTTTGAGCTTGCTGATCTGTTCCGGACTCAGGCCGATCTCTTTCCCATGCTTCAGCAAATGCCGCAGATAGTATGCGCCGTGCTCATCTTGTTCACCCTGATCGTGACTGCCCTGCATGTGGCCGTGCATCATCATCCCGTGGCCCTCGTCTGCGAGACCGGAGTGAAATGATACCGCGACCAGACAGGCCGCTCCGGCCAATACAACAATCCACTGTCTCTTCATCATGATGATTACCTCCCTTGTGAAGCCGTCCAAACTCGTGACTATTTGAACGGGGTTGTGCTTTCTGTCTCCTGCTCTAGACCGGCGTGACCTGGCTCAGGATCTCCCGTTCAGCTTCCAGCCAGTCATCGAGATCACAGCCATCCTCAAATTCACGTGCTTGATACCGTTCGAACGCGCGTTGCGCAATCAGGACAAGGAGATCGTCCTTGTCTCCTGAACCGACTACAGTCCCACCGAATGAGTCTCCACCGATCAGCCCCGTCACGCATCCGACGATCATGGTCACTGCAGCGAGGGAACGAGGCTTCATGACCATTCGACCTCCAGGTCAGTCAATTTCCATTTTTGACGTTAATGATTGAGAGTCACCTGGATCGACGGAGATTCACACTATGGGCAATTTACGAGATAGACGTTCGGAAGAAAGTCTCTGCGAGAATCACGCCCGTCTCTGTGCATAGGTTTCACAGGAGAGAAGAGGCACGCAGTTGGTGATTTTTGCAGAGAGAGAGAAAATTACCCAATGGCTTGTAGCCTAACGCTACAGATGTGAAAAGTATCCTGTCGCACTAGGCGACACGGCGCCAGGCGGGTGAGGTGGCATGGAGGTTCCGGAGTGACTGGATGAGAGCCGGGACTTCATTATCCGTCAGTTGCTCACCAAATCCAACCATGCTGGTGCCGGAAATCCGTTATTCATCATTCGGAACATTTCCCCTTTCGTCCGATGGGACCAGAATCCGTGGTGCCTTGGTCTTTCGGTTCCATGTTCGAATTCATACGCTTCCCCCGACCAGCTTCATGCCGTTGTGAATAATCATGACGATGGCGACCAGGATTGCGATGGCAGCGAAACCCTTTGCCAACGTCGCCTGTGAGACCTGTTGAGCGCCCCACGATCCCCCGGTCATGCCGATGGCGCTGCCGAGCAGCAAGAGCCCGATGAGAGGCCAATCTACCTGCCCTGTTTGCAGATGGCCGACCAACCCTCCGACGGCGACCAGCGCGATGATCAACAGAGAGGTACTCACGGCCATCCTCATGGGAAACCCCAGCACAAGGGTGAGAGCCGGCACGATCACGAAGCCGCCGCCGACACCGAAGAATCCGGTCAACAGCCCGACGACCATGCCGATCAGCGAGACCTTGACCCAGCAGGAACGAGGAAAGCGTTCAGCGCAACTCTCGCCGGTGAATCGGCTGTCAGTTTGACCGCTGCTTCGCCACATCCGCCAGGCCACCACGATCATCAAGATGCTGAACAGCAAGAGCACCGTTTCTCCCCGCACAAACCGAAGGCCAAGTGCACCGGCCCACGCGCCGGCTGCGCCGGTGACGCTGAAGATCAATCCGGGCTTCACCCTCACCTCGCCGGACTTCCTTCGTTGATACACGCCGATCAACGCCGACGCCGCGACCACCATCAACGACAGAACAGTGGCGGGCTGCACCTTCATCCCGAGCAGGTATACCAGCAGCGGGATTGCCAGGAGAGAACCGCCTCCGCCGGTAGCGCCAAGCGCGAGGCCGATCAATCCTCCTGACAGAACGGCCAATCCCGCTTGGTCAATGGTCATGGGGCAATAGTGAAACGTTGTCTGTTACGCGTTGTTCGTCACGCGTGGCGCAGTTCCGAATCTCTTGATCCATTGATCGACTGAATGCGAACATTCATCCGGTTTACAGATCATGGCAGGCATTCTCTCCTTCATGCCTGCCCATTACGCCTTTGTGGGGAAGGCTGCCTGCTTCCACGCGGTCATACCACCCATCATCACCTGGACTTTGGGGAACCCGGCCTGCATGAGGATCTGTGCAGCGGTATGGGCACGTCCTCCTGCTTTGCAGATTGCGACGATCTCTCGATCGCGATAGGGCTCTAACTCGGACAGTCGATGCGAAAGCTTAGCGACCGGAATGTTGGTGACCCCATTGATATGGCCAAGTTCCCCGCTCAACTCGTGGGGATCACGCACGTCGAGCAGAAGCATGCTGGCTCCCGCAGCAAGTTTACCTGAAACTTCCTCCACAGAAATACCGACGACCAGCTGATCGTTTGCCCCGATTTTCATCGTCCCTTTGACCTCACAGGCCGGTACATCGACGGGAATCCAGGCTGCCTTGGGATCGCGTGCGCAAGCATAGTTGGCCTTCAACACATCTTTCATCCAATCGGCGGGACCGAGTGTGAGACCTTCGAGATAGTCGATATATTCCTGCTTGGTGCGAGGCTTCAAATTGGGATTGCGGAGTTTCTGGTCTTTTAAACTCGATGGTTGGCGCCCCCGGTACTCGTGGGCCGGGTACACGATGAGGTGATCAGGCAGGCCGAGCACCCGCTGCATGCTGTCCCAATGCTCGCCGGGATCGCCGCCGGGCAGATCCGTGCGCCCGGCACCAGCATCGTCCAAAAACAGGACGTCTCCGGTCAGAATGCGATCGTCCATCACGAGCGCAATGCTGTCTTTCGTATGCCCCGGCGTGGTCATCACCTTCACCGGAATATTGCCAAGATGGCAGGCGAACCCGTCCGTCAGGTGAACAGTAACGCAGCGGGCCGGAGCCTTTTGATGCATGACGTATTCGCAGCCAGTCTTATCCTTGAGCGCCGCCCCGCCGGAAATATGATCAGCATGGGTATGTGTATCGATGACGTGCGTCAGTGTGAGTTTCCGTTGATCCAGCGTCTTGAGATATTCCTCGACGTGCTCCAGAACCGGATCGACCAAGATCGTCTCACGACTCTTCTCGTCACCGATCAGATACGTACGGCAGGCATGTGGATTACGCTGTTCGAATATCATTCTTTGTCCCCTCCTTTTTGTAAGAGATGCCTGTCGATGAGAGGCACGGTCACGGGAAAAGGTTCACGCCTGTTCGTGGCACTATCATCTCCTGCCGTCATGCGTCAGACGTTTCTGGCTTTCTACCCAAACGGTCGGCTGGATCAGCCCTTCACTGTATTTCAGGAGGTAAGCATGAAAATTCGTCAGTTGATCAGGAGCAGGACACTCATGGGGCAAGCGTAACAGGCGATGAAGACCACTTACTGCTGATTACTGCTGACCGAAAGACCGCACATATCGCAACACCTGCCAGGCTTCTTCTTCCGTTAACACGAGCGGAACGAAGGAAGCCATCGCCGTGCCTTTGCTGCCTTTCTTCAAAATCCAGAACAGTTCCCCGTCGGTTCGAGCGGCCTGCCAGTCCTTGTCGGTAAAGTTCCGCGGTAGCGGGCCTTTCAGAATGCCCGGCTCAATGTCTGCTCCCAGTCCCTTGCCGTCTTTCCCGTGACAAGTAATACAGAAGGCCTTCCCATGGAAAAGCCTCTTCCCTTTCTCAATAGTTTCCTCGTTAGCCGGAAGCGGGTTCGTCCACGTTCTCGCTTCTTCGATTTGGTCGATCGGCACTCGTGGTTTGAGGATGGCTTCATCAGTTCCAAAAACCGGAATCGCCCACGAGCTAAGCGATGCCGTCACAAACGCCGCCACCAGAAGATACAGCCGCATCCCGCATCCTCTCATTTCATCGCGCAATTCATTACGAACGGTAGCTTGTCGGCAGGAACCAGCCCGGCCCTTAGAGGATCGCGGCTGGTCCCCTCTACGACCCTATTTGTCCGAATATCCAGGGAACTTGTGTCCGAGAGATTGAGGAAACGTCACGGTACCGTCCGGGAATTCCTGCCCATGCTGCCACAAGTGATAAATCACTCCGTCTGTTCCTGCGGCAACTTCTGCTACCTTAGCAGCCTGTTCGGCCGGCATGTCGAGGATTTGGACCCGGCCCGTCGCGATCTCGACTTTGTGGTCGTGGAAATGCCGGTGCCATTGAATGGCAGGGAGCTTTCGAGTCAGATCTTTGGCGACAAAATACTCGATCGCCACCAACGGGGCTTTTGGATCTGTCGATTCAAAGAGCAGACATTGAAGAATCTTGTCAGAAATCCCCTTACAATAATGATGAAATGGACCGCCAGGCGTGCCATCCGGCATCATGTGTGGCGCCTGCACATGGATATCGTATCCGAGGGCAGGATTTGTGGGTTCGCCGCTCATTGCCATCCGGGGAGCGACCCCACTCAATCCGACTGCGGCAATCGCGATCACGGCCAGTAATCCTCTTCTCGTCACAATTCACCTCCTGCGGTTAGGGTTGGGGAGCTTCGCCTGATGTATCCCGTCCGAGACAGACCTCGCACATTCGACTGACGTGGGAGACAAGTCGTTTCAAAAGGATTCAACTTATTTCCGAGGTATTTCTGAAATTGACCGGGCATAAGTATCGAGGCCTTCAAGATCATCACGAGCATCGTTACTCCTGACAGATCGTCGAAAAATCACCACTCAGATACATCGCCTGTTCAAAAATAATGTTCTATGCGCAGTTCGCCATGCTCAAGTGAACATTCAATATTGCGGTTACCGGCTGCACGCATCGCCCCCACAAGCATCCGACTACTGTCCGCCCATGCCACCTCTCCGCTCGCCGTGTTCCATACCCCCCATACCCATGCCTTCTCCGCGCCTCATCATGCCCGGTCCGTGCATGCCGGCAAAACTACGCTCATACTGGATGATGCTCCAGATTTCTTCGTCCGTCAGTTGCCCGCCGAATCCGACCATGCCGGTACCGGCCGATCCGTTCTTGATCACCCAGAAGATTTCACCTTCCGCGCGATGGCGCCAGAATCCATAGTGCTGGAAATTACGGGGCGATGGGTTGAGCTGTGCGGCCAGCGGGCCATCTCCACCCCCATCTTTCCCATGACAGTTGAAGCAGGTCCCCTTACCATTATAGAGCGCTTTGCCCTGCTCGACGATCTCCGGGGAACTCGGCAACGGGCTTGTGAGTGCGCGCGCTTCGGCCAGCTTGTCATCCGGCACCCGTGGCTGCATCATGTGCCGTTCGGCTGCCCCTGCAGGGATGGCAAGAGAAACCATTGCAACTATCAGCGGGAATATACTCGCCTTCATCACCGTGCTCCTTTTGATCGCCTAGTGCGGAGAGCCGAATCAGCAATGCAGATTGTGTCGAGTGCCGCGCGAGCAGGAGGGCGCAGCTTTCCTCGCGCAGATACACCTTACGGGGTACTATTGGTTTCGATATCGACCCCGAGGCCGATCCAGGCCCGCAGCAGATCGTGCCGCGTGATCGAATAGGCCACCTTCCCGTTCACTTTGACCGGAAGGTTGAGAAGCCGTTTCTCTTCCATGATCTTCACCGCCTCGTCGACGCTGGTCTCTGTCGTAACCGCGATGCGGTCTTTCGCCATGACATCCCCTGCCGTCAACTGGTTCAAATCCTTCTTTGCATCAAGCGCGCGAAGGAGATCGAACTCGCTGACGAACCCGACAAATTCGCCACTTCCATCCACCACAGGAGCGCCCGGTGTGTGCGAAGTTAGTAATTCAACAGCCACTCCCATCGCGTTTTGGTTATGTCGAAATACCAAATCGTTTGTCGCGCGAATTTGTCCGACAGTCTTGAATCCCCCGACAGGAACACCGGCTCTCGCTAACGTGGTCATGACAACCTCCTCCACAGTGTTGAATGGCGACAATTCTTCCGCCTGATCGAGCAGCGCGGCGGCAGAAACCTTCACAACTCTCCTTGGCGGATCACGAAGACCCGCATCTCTCACGATTCCTATGTCTGAATCAGCAACCTCTGTGCCAATAGGACAATACGCGCAGTGCCGGATAGAGCCGGATTAACATCAGGTTCGGCAACGGAGAAATCGATCTCGGTTCGTTGCGCCGAGAGAGTGGGGAGTCTTGCAACGATAGAAGTGGGAAACTGAGGCGAAATGGGACCATGGAAGAATCCGGGAAGGTGCAGAATGAATTACGATTATTTCTGAATAGTCCGGGCTGGAAAGTCCGCCGAGATATCGAACGCCACACCGGCGTATATTAGTCCAATGGGGAAACGGGCTTGATCGCCTGAAGGGCACATAGCTCTCTTGCCGGAGCCTGCTACAAATCCAATTCCACCATCTTACGGTGGAATCGGGCGATCACATTGGGATCCGGCGCCAGGCGGATCGGGGCTTCGTCCTTGCCGCTGTACGGCAACAAGTTCAGCACGTGCCGGAGGCTTTCCAAGCGCGCCGCCTGCTTGTCGTTGGCCTTGACGATAATCCAGGGGCTGAATGCCGTGTGCGTCTTGCTGAACATTTCTTCCTTGTAGCGGGTATAGGAATCCCACAACTCTTGCGCCTTCTCATCGACCAGGCTCAACTTCCATTGCTTGAGCGGATTCTCCCGGCGCGCTTCGAATCGCTTTGCCTGCTCTTCCTTCGAGATCGAGAACCAGAACTTGATGATCGTCACACCATCTTCATAGAGCATATGTTCGAATTCCGGAACCTGCTGCAGAAACCGCTGATGTTCCTTCTTGCTGCAGAATCCCATCACCGGCTCAACCACCGCTCGGTTGTACCAACTGCGGTCGAAGAACACGATCTCGCCCTTGTTGGGAAGCTGGCGAATATAACGCTGAAAGTACCACTGCCCCCGTTCTTCATCTGACGGTTTAGGCAACGCAACCACCCGCATGGCGCGAGGATTCAGGTGCTCGGTGAACCGGCGGATTGTTCCACCCTTCCCAGCTGCATCGCGTCCTTCGACCAGAATCGCAATCCGTTCTCCTTTGCTCTGAACCCACCGTTGAAGCCTGACGAGTTCAACTTGTAATTGCCGCAACTCTTGCTCGTACAGCAGCGTCCTGCGCACGTCTTCGATATCGACGGCTTTGTTCTCGAGCAGCTGAATGAGACCTTTCCTTGTATTGACCCGCCGCAGGTCATCGTCGGTCAAGACGCGGCCCAATTCACCGATACGTCCTAGCGTTTGTCCGACAGATCCACTGACCGGCAATCGATAGCCGTCGCCTTCCCGAGGCACCATCGTTGGAATAGTCTCCAGCTCATTAGCTTCGAGATGCCTCGCCTGCCCTGCACGCTCATCGATGTCCATTTGATCCCGCCGACCCACTCGGCCCTTTGACTTCCCGCTCGATTCGTCATCAGCTGCCATACAGACCTTCCTTCCTTTGATGCGGAATCAGAATGCCACGTTGCGGTCACGGTCCGCGACGGCTTTGATGTAATCCGGCATGCCCTTGATGGTCGCGCCTGCGACGAGATCTCCTGCGCCGATCTGCCGCGCCACGGCGCAGGCTCCACAGACCCAGATGGGAATATTCGCTGCTTGCACGGCTGCCAGCAGATCTTTCAGCGGCGTCAGATTCACCCCCGTCACATGATCCGCGGTCCCCTTGCGACCAAGTGTCACGGATTCATTCCAGAGCCACAGCACAACCTCATGTCCTTGTTCCTTCGCAACCTTCGCCGCCATGAACGGCAGAGTCGCCATCGTGGGATCGTCCGTGCCCCGGCTGCCGGAAATAATAAATGTCGCCATGGTGTCACCCTCCTCCGTTCGTCATGCCGTTATTGTTTGAGAGATGATACCGTCTCGATGGAAGGCACGAAGAATATCGCGCCGGTGACGGCTCGACTGAATTCCATGAGGCGATCGTGCAGCCCGTCGCCAGTCGTCCCCATCATCCGGGCCAGCATCACATCGAAGACATCGAGAAACTTCGTGTAGGCAGCGAAGTAGAGCCCTGCTTCACGGACCGTCCCCCAGGGGTAGCTCTGCCGCAGGATCTGTAACTCCCTCCCGTCTCGCTCGATCACGACACGACTGATGTGGGCCGTCTGGGGCTTTTTCGCTTTGGATAATTCGACGCTTCCCCGCTTTGTCCTTCCGATGATCTGCTCCTGCTCGTGGTCGTCCAACTTTCGCCATCGTTCAAGATCATGGATGTAGCGCTGGACCGCGACGTAACTACCACCCGCAAAGGATCGGTCTTCTTCCCCAATCAAAGCGGCAGCGACCCTGGCCTTTCCCTTTGGGTTTTCGATTCCGTCGATGAATCCGGTCAAGTCCCGTGAATCCAGATACCGGAACCCGTGGATCTCCTCGGCCACTGTCGCCAACGACTGCAATCGCCGCACTAGTTCCATCGCGAGATCGAGATTCAGATCATGACGGCTTGAAGTAATCTGCAGAAATAGATCCCCTCCCGTTGCCGGTGCGACTCGCCCATTTGCTGTGACGGCACGGAACGGCCGGAGTCCGGCAGGACGGGTCGCCGGCGAGAGCCGGTCCCAGAGTTCGGAACCGATGCCGAGAGCACACAGGAGCCTTGCCGTCTTCGCCTTCTTTGCCAGAGCCTGCACGGAGGGGTGAATATCCCGTATCGCCTTGTTCAAGGCTGTGCGCTCTGCGCCGCCGGCAACCGTGTACGTCAAGAAATACGCATGCGGCCCCCCTGCGGGGAGTACCCCTGGTTGCGGTGTCGGCATCCTTCAGTCCTTTCCAATTCGTCGTGCGTCAATCGCCTGTCGCGCTTTTCTCGCAAGTCTCGCTCTTCTCGCTTTACTTCGCCAGCGATCGGACGTAATGAATTATCTGCCACACCTGCTCATCCGGCAACCCGACAAACGGCATCATCCCCGTTCCCGGCGAACCGTTCTTGATAATCCAGAATAGTTGACCATCGGGAAGGTCTTTCATCATCGATCCGCATGTAAAGTTGCGCGGAGGCGGGACCAAGGCTGCTCCCATGATTCCCTTCCCGTCACCCTGTTCTCCATGGCACATCGCGCAAGCGACAGGCTGGGCTGTCTTCAAGTAGAGTGTCTTCCCTGCCTGAATCGTTCCGGCTGACGCGGGAAACGGATT
>Ga0134127_10001337_pt1 | contig 18446 bp, 23 predicted proteins | sample KB31753_FD_96459 | JGI IMG/M metagenome (GOLD analysis project Ga0134127, IMG submission 96459) | Terrestrial soil microbial communities with excess Nitrogen fertilizer from Kellogg Biological Station, Michigan, USA - KB3-175-3 | ecosystem: Environmental > Terrestrial > Soil > Unclassified ... | reverse complement strand
ATCCCGAGTTCGATGGTGTCGGTGATCCGGTTGGTCGACATGTCAATGAGGCTGACCGCGCCCCCGCGGACCCGATCCGACGTCAAGACGTAGGCGGTGCCGTCGGTGAAGGCGAGGTCGCGGATCGGCGAGCCGACCCACACCTTGCGATCTACGCGGGCCGTCTCGGCGTCGACGACGACGAGCTGACTGCCGCGGGCATCGGTGGTGGCGACGTACAGGCGCGCGCCGGTCGGGTCGACGACGATGGCGTCGACACCGATGCCGGCGCCGGTCGCGATGTCGATGGTGCCGACGCGCTCGGCCGTGGTGTCGATGACCGCGACGTCGACGTAGTCATGGCCGGTCCGGCCTGCGTAGACGCGCTTCCCGTTCGGGCTGATGGCCAACGCCGTGACACCGAAGGCCAACGGGTAAGTCGCGATTGCGGTCTTGGTGCTCGTGTCGATCACTGAGATGGCGTCATAGCTCGCGGACGAGGTGCTGACGTAGGCGCGATCATCGGAGACGACGACTGCGAACGGCTCGCCCGGCACCCCGATGGTGTCCTCGACCTCGAGCGTGCCGGGGTTCAGGAACGAAACGCTGTCGTGGCCGTAGTTCGAGACGACGACGGCCGCAGCGCTAGCGGCGATGTCACCGATTGGGCCGCGCAGGACCGCGACGGTGCCGACGCGGGCGATGTCGCGATCCACATGCGCCTCGTCCGTCACAGTGGAATCAGGAGTGCCCTCAGGCATCAAAAAGTTAGCCATCTTCATCGGTACCTCCGCCGGTTTTGGCGTGCACCGGCCCTAGATTTCAGGTCTATCTGCGCCTGTTCAGCGCGAACTCGCTCAAGTGTAGCGACGGAAAATCTTGTTCCGACCGAGTGACTTCGCGGACCGGCCGGAAATTTGGCCGAACCTCTCAGACCCCGCTTAAGAATTTCTTCGTTATGCAGTTGTTATGTTGAGCTGGCAACGCGATTCATCTTGATTACGTGGTTATTTCACAGTGTGGCAACCGGTTCATGATCGACGTTTGATAAACCGTAAAGAACGGCTTCTTAGGTTTCTGAGCGAAAGTGAGCGGTAGATCACACCCGACACCTCAGCAAACTCCTCCACGGCCATCATCCGTTGCGTGTGTTCGTGTAACAGCCGGAGCCCGGGCGTCTTGGAAAGCAGTCGATCGTCAACAAGGTGTTAGCTGGATCACAGGCGTTCATTCGCCATTCAACCGTCACAGCCGTTGCAGCGCCGCCGATCCCGAAATGAAGACGCTCGCTCCCCCTTGGTCGCCGCGACGCTGCGAGCGACGAAGGGGGAGCGCGTGGTGGAGGGTCGGATTACTTGTCGGCAGGTTTAACGCTCGGAATGCGAGGCCGGCGGCCACGGCGGCGATGGCCTGGGCGGCGACGAACATCCAGATCATCGATCCCGAGAACATCCCCATCGCGACTCCGGCGACGGCCACGGCCGGGTTGAAGGCGCCACCGGAGATTCCGCCGACGGCAACGGCGCCGGCTGCCACGGTGAAGCCGATCGCCAGCCGATAGAACGAGTTGTCGGGGTGATCCTTGCTGGTGGCGACATTCAGCACGACGTAGCACAGCGCGAAGGTGACAAGCAGTTCCGCGACGAAGGCCGCCATCACGGCATGCCCGGACAGGGTCATCCGACTCGTCTGCGCCGGGGCGACCGCGGAGACGACCGCCGATGCCAGCAGGGCGCCGATCAACTGCGAAATCCAGTATCCGACGGCCTCGCGGACATCGATCCGGCGGCGCACCAGCACGGCGAGCATCACCGCCGGGTTGTAGTGAGCGCCGGAGATGTGCCCGCCGGCGTAGACCATCGCCATCAGGATGGCCCCGATCGCCGGCGGAGCAAGCGGACTGCCGCTGCGAACCGCGGTACCGATCGTGAAGACCAGGAACAGTGTTCCGATCATCTCGGCCGCGTACTTGACGGCGGTTGGATGGGCGACGGGCTTGTGGCTCCGTTCGCGCGTCACGGGTTGGGCGTTGTTGGCGGTGTGAGTGGTTGTTGTCGCATCTTGTAGTCGAGCAACGCCACGTCCGGCGCGTGCTCGCGGATCGCATCGAGCGCCGCCCGGCCGTCGCCCACCGCGGCCACCACCTCTGTGCGGCCACTGGTGTCGAGCGCGCGTACCACTCCCTCGCGGTAGACCGGGTGATCGTCGCCAACAACGACCCGCACCCGGCGGTCGAACTTCGTCACGGAGCCTCCTGTCCTACCCGTATCGGTAGTCTCACCGCCACCCATGTCCCATGCGTCACAGGTCGGAATTCCACTGTGCCTCCGAGTGTTTCGATGCGGGCCCGATGCGATGCCAACCCGATGTGCCCCTCGCTGAGGCGTCGCGAGAGGACAGCGGGGTCCATGCCGACGCCGTCGTCGCGCACATTCAGCGTCACGTCGTCGCCTTCGTCGAACAGGTCCAGCGCAACCCGGTGCGCATTGGCGTGCCGGGAGACGTTGGTGAGCAATTCACGTGCCACGCCGTACAGCGTCGCGTCGACCGGATGGCGCTGCGGGTAGTCGATCGAGCAGTCGACGGGGACACCGGTGCGCTCGGAGAAGCTGTCCGTCAGTGTCTCGACGGGCCGGCCTCGTCGAGCACCGACGGGTGCAGTTCGCGCGTGACCTGCCTCAAGTCGAGCGCTACGTCGACCAACAACTCGCTGGCCCGTTCGACGCCGGACTTGTCGCCGTCGGCCCGAATCGCTTCGCGCAGATCCTGTTTGGCGGCAAGCACGGTCTGCAACGCGCCGTCGTGCAGGGTCTCGGCGATCCTGCGCCGTTCACGCGCAACAGCACGCGGGTAGACAGCCGATCGCGAACCACCGCGTGGGCGATACCGATGCCGTCGATGCCCGGCGGCAGCGCGGGCCGTAGCAGCGATGCTTCGCCGAATTCCATTCAGCAGTAAGGGAATTGACAGCCGTCCGACGAAGCAATCCAGCGCTCTAGCGCGGCACGGCGTTTCCGCCGCGCGTCAACCGTCCGCGACGATCTGCGCGGACACGTCGTGTGCAGCTCTAGGACTTGCGGCGCAGTGCGCCGACCACCAGCACAATGCCAATCAACGCAACGATCGGACCGATGATGGACCAGGTGGTGGTGTTGCTCATCGGGCTACCGCCGACGACGCCGAAGCCCTGCAGCGCCCACAGTAAACCGAACAACGCGATGATCACTCCGATGACGGCGATGGCTATGCGCATGTATTCACTCTAGGCCTCGCTTGTAAGGCCCCTTCTGGAAAATAGGTAAGCAGCGCCTGACCGGCGGGTCGATCCAGCGCAGCAAGCCACGGAAGGACACCGCGCGGTGTGCAGTGCTCGCGCTGCTTACCGATTTCCATCGCGTTCGGGCCATCATGGAACTGTGAGCACCACATCCGAGCGCCCGGCACCCGACTATCCCCCGATGGCTGCGGTTCGCGGCCGCGTTGAACCGGCGCCGCGGCGGGTCCGCGGTTTCCTCGGTAACCAGTTGGTCTTCGACACGACGTCAGCCCGGTACGTGTGGGAGGTGCCGTACTACCCGCAGTACTACATCCCGGTATCGGACGTCCGTTCCGATTTCCTGCGCGATGAGGACCATGCGCAGAAGGTTCAGTTCGGGCCGTCGCGGACGTTCTCGTTGGTTGGAGACGGGCAAACGTACGAATCGGCCGCGCGGGTATTCGACGACGGTGACGGTCCCGTCGCCGGGCTGGTGCGGTTCGAGTGGGACCGCCTGTCATGGTTCGAGGAAGACGAGCCGATCTGGGGCCATCCCCGCAATCCGTACGTTCGGGTGGACGCGCTGCGGTCACACCGCCACGTCACCGTTGCGCTCGACGGAGTCCTCCTCGCCGACACGCACAGTCCGGTGCTGGTGTTCGAAACCGGCTTGCCGACAAGGTATTACATCGACAGGACCGACATCTCCTTCGAACATCTTGAGCCGTCCGATACGCAGTCGATGTGTCCGTACAAGGGCGTGACGTCGGGCTACTGGTCGGTGCGAATCGGCGACGCCGTCCATCCCGACCTCGCGTGGACGTACCACTACCCACTGCCTGCCGTCGCGCCGATCACGAACATGGTCGCGTTCTACAACGAGAAGCTGGACATCAGCGTCGACGGCGCGCCGTTGACGCGGCCGCAGACGCACTTCGGTTAGTCAGGGCTGCTGCCCGCCGACGATCCGCATCATATCGGGCTTCATCGCCTGCAGCTGTGATCCCCAGTAGCCCCAACTGTGGGTGCCGTCGGTCGGGAAGTTGAACACCGCGTTGCGACCGCCGGCCGCGATGTACTTCTGCTGGAACTCCTTGTTGGTCGACAACGTGATGTTCTCCAGGAACTGGGCGCTGTACTGGACGCCGAGATTCGCCCCGTCGTCGAGTTCCGAGGTCACGCCGTTGCCGCAGTAGATCCACAGCGCCGTGTTGTTGGCCACCAACGTGTTGATGTTGACCATCGGATCATTGCGACGCCAAGCGGGATCGCTGGTCGGCCCCCACATGTTGGCCGCGCTGTATCCTCCTGCGTCCTTCATCGAAACGCCGATCAGCGTAGGCCACAGACCCATTGAGGGATTGAGGTATCCGGACAGCGAGCTGGCGAAGATGAACTGCGTTGGATGCCAGACGGCCAGAGTCAGGGCCGCACTGCCCGACATCGACAGTCCTACAACGGCATTGCCGGTCGGCGCCTGTCCCCTGTTGGCGGCAAGCCAGCCGGGCAGCTCCTGGGTCAGGAAGGTCTCCCATTTGTAGGTGACGGGTCCATCGCTTCCCGTCGCAGGTTGATACCAGTCCGAATAGAAGCTGGACTGGCCGCCGACCGGCATGACGACCGAGATGCCGGACTGATAGAACCACTCGAACGCCGCGGTATTGATGTCCCAGCCGTTGGCGTCGTCCTGGGCGCGAAGTCCGTCGAGCAAGTAGACGGAATGCGGACCGCCGCCCTGAAACTCGACACGGATGTTGCGTCCCATCGAAGGCGAAGGCACGTCGAGTATCTCGACCGGCAGCCCGTCGCGTGAATACGCTGCGGCCGTCGGCGTTTCGGCCGAGACCATGGCGAGGACGGGCAGCAGCGCCCCGAGAAGCACGACGCACACGCGGCGAAGCCATACCTTCACGATCGGCAAGCTAGCAGCGAGACGAGCACGATCTCTGCACGGCGCGCGCCGCTTGATCAGCTTGTTATCAAAGGCTGTCAATCCGCGGCAATTCGGGCGCGATACTGATGATGTGCCGAGTTGGACCGCGAAAATCGCCGAAGCGTTCCGCTCGATGGGGCATGCCGCAAGCCGTGCCTTCCGGCACAAGATAAAGTCGACGCCCTTCCCGGAGAAGAACGGCGGCGTCCCGTTCAACGCCTCAGGGGTCGTGCAGGTGGGTCCGCGCCGATTCATCTTCATCGACAACCACGACTCGGCATCCTTTTTCGAATTCGACCTCGACGCCGATAACGCAATACAACGGATCCGGCGCCGCCGCCTGCTTGGAATTGGACAGGACCAGTTGGGTGATCCCGAGGGCCTCACCGGCCTCGACGTGGATGGCGAGACCATCCTCATCGCGGGATCCTCGCTGTGTCTTGTGAACGGCCAGCACATCAACGACGGATTGGTGAGAGTGCGGTACACCTCCGACGGCGATCTGCGCGCCGAACCGATGCTCGGATTTCGCTCCTGGATGCTTTCGCATGTCCCCTCGCTCGCGGAGTCCGGCGGCCGGAGTCCGGATGCGGGTGGGCTGAACATCGAGGGCCTGGTGTGGGATCCGCGGGCGCGCGCACTGCTGTTCGGTCTGCGCGGTCCGGCCAGTCCGGGACGAGTCACGGTCATAAAGGTCCCCATCGACGCCTGGCGAGCACCATGGATGACGACGGCGCTCAGTGCGCCGTCCGTCCTGGTCCTCCGGATACCGCAATCAAAAGTGAGACAAGGGATCCGGGACATCTCCTACGACGCGCAGGCCGGAAACTTCTTGATTCTGATCGGGCGGTCGCTCAGTCAAGGCGACGAGCCGTTTCAACTCTGCGCATGGGACGGCAGCAGCGACCGCGTCACGCTGTCTGACCTGACGTTCCACCGGTCCATGAAGCCGGAGGGCCTCACGACGTTCTCGAGCGGTGGTAAGAAACAGATCTTGGTGGTCGACGACCGTGGTGGCTATGCGGTCTTCGACGCCCACCGCTGGTGACGCCCGATCAGTAGAGGTACAGGTTTGAGCCGTCGGAAGACTGATAGACCCGCGCCCTGCCCCCAGGCGTGATGTCATCACCGAACTTTGCCTCCAAACCGGTCCGGACGCTGGACAGGTTGAAGTACCCGGTGAATGCCAACTCGTCGTTGTCGGTTGGATGCTTGACGGGAACGAACGAGAACTCCTCGGCGTGCTCGCTGTTGGCAGGCGGGCAGGTATAGAGATACTTGTGCCCCTGGGGCGTCGCCTGCGTGCCGCTGGCGTGCAGCAGGCGGTTGAAGGCCTGACTGGTCAGCGACCGGCCACCGCCAAGAGTATTGACGACCCACAGATCCGCCTTGTCGTCGTTGTCCCCGAGGGGAAGGCGGTACACCTCGAAATTCACCGGAGGCGTCGCACCGGGCGGAACGGTCTCGGTGTTGCTGGCGTGCAGGCATTCACCGGTGCCCTGGTCGAGAATGTAGACCGCGCTCGCGTCGGGTAGCCCGGCGCAGATGTAGCCCGCCGACTCGGCCAGCTTCAACTGTTGGCGAACTACGGCGATCTCCGACACCACATTCTGCACACCCAGGTTGACGAGTAGCCCCTCCATCTTGTCGATCAGTGGTTTCAGCACCGTCTGCTGGACTTTGCGCGCGAAGACCGTCTCCCGGAGAGTTCTCACCTCGTTGATCAACTGCTTACGGCGGGTTGGATCGTCTCGCACCAGCTTCGCAACGATCCCGTCGCGCCCCAGCTTGAACGGCCTATCGGGTTGGAAGCTCTGATCGATGCCCCAGGGGATCATCTTGAACTTCACGTTGGCCACACCAGGCGTCTCGACCGCGATCACGTCGTTGTAGACGTAGCTGTTGTTGGTGTTGTCGGCGTATCCGTCCCAATGCTTCAGATAGAACTCCATCGCATAGAGCTTGATGAACTGGTCGAGATCGATCACTTGGGCCGCGCCCGCGATCCCGTGCCCGGCGATGGTGTCATCCGCCAGCTTCAAGTCGGCTTTGTTCTCGAACTCGGACAGGTCTTCCACGCCGATGAAATTCAGGCGCTCCTTGACGAAATCGTCGTGATGCTCGATCTCGTACAGGTTGCCCTTCATGTTTCCGTTGAAATTGCGCTCGATGTAACGCTTCATGATCGGTTCGGCGTTGACGTACATGCCGGGGCTGTTGACCCCGCCCACTCCTTGGCCGATCAACGTTCCGTTCACGAACACTCGGGCGAAATTGCATCGCGAGTGCGGTAGTCCGGCCATCCCGAGCAACGTGTAGCCCAACGGTTGGCGGATGTAGGACCGATCCTGGATCGAGTTGTTGAGTGTGATGTAACGGGTGCCGATCAGCCCTTCGATAGCAGGAACATTCGCGTCGCGGAACTTTCCGAAGTCGACGTGCAGACACGGTTTGTCGCTGTTGATCGATCCGCAGAACGACTTCTTCTTGACACCCACGTCGGCGAAGGTGGTCTTGGCGGGGAAGCTGGTTCCCGAGATCTCGACTGACGTCGCCTTGCGCCACGTGTATCGGGAACCTCCCGTAAACTCGAAATTGCATATGCCGCCCTTGGGCTGCTCGGTACGCACCGCATCCCAGTCGCCTTGCGGCATGGTGATCTTGACCGTCAGCACGTTGTCGATCGCATATAGCGAATCCATTGCCTGTTGCTGTTGGGCGCTCATTGTCATTTCCCCCTCGGATTCGAGAACTTCTTGCCTCGGCCGCGCTTACGAGCCATCACGACGCGTACGGTGATGTCCCCCTGCATGCCAACACCCTTCGTGGGCCATCCGCCTGCGCGAAATCGCCCGGAGCCGCGTGAACACCCGGTGACGGAGCGGTGAACATAAGGCCGTGATCACCACGTCAGTGTGCACCACCGGAGCTCCGATTTTGGCGCTTTCACAGGCGTTTTCATGCGTCCTCGAGATCGGCGGTCGTGGCGGCGGGGATCTCCAGCGAGAAAAGGACGTTCATCTCCTCGTTGGCGGTCTCCGGTTCAGCTGCGGCCCCCATCAGCCCCCGCGGCCCTGGGCCCGGTGTATCGGGCAGCGGCGTGACGCTGTCTTGAAATACCTTGCGTTGGGCCATGGCTTTCCCCCGTCAGTTGACGTATGCCGTAAGCAGCACGGTCTGGTAAGCAGCACGGTCTGGTAATCGGAAGTATGCGCCCAACGCGGCAACAGACACGCGTAGTCCAGTACCTGTTTTCGGCAGCCACGACTATCAGTCACTTCACAGGATTCTCCCAAATTGGCTTGGGGGGGAGCGGATCTGAACTCGTCTAAGTTGTCAGGCGACTTCCACAACAACCAGGCGTTCGTGGCTGATTGGTGGCAGCCTGTATGTCGTGAGCGTCGGACCCAATTCTCAGTCCACACAGCGCGAACCGGAGCTGCTTGGACAGACTGTCGTCCTAATCGGTGGTAGCGCGGGCATCGGTCTGGAGACCGCCCGACGAGCCCGTACCGAGGGAGCCAATGTCGTTCTCACCGGGCGCAATCCTGACCGCCTCAAGGACGCCGCGGCAGAGGTCGGTGCGCAACACACCGCGACCTTCGACGCCAACGACTCGGACGCCCTGCACAACTTCTTTGAAGACCTGGCCTCGCCGATCGACCATGTACTGGTGACTGCCGGCGGCCCGCGCTACGTGCCGCTGCTCGAAATGGACGCCGCCGACGTACGCGAGGCCCTCAGTGCACACGTCGTGCTTGGCCTCGAAGTCGCGCGCAGCGCCAGGGCGAAGATGCCGCCTGGAGGCTCGCTGACTCTGATGGGCGGCACCGGAGGTCGGCGCATCGATCATCGCCTCGGGATCGTCTCCGCCGCCACGGCAGCGCTGCCACCGTTTACGGCGGCGCTTGCACTCGAACTTGCTCCGATACGTGTGAACCTCATTGCCGCGGGGTTCGTTGACACCCCGCTCTCGGCGTCCCTGCTCGGCGATCAACTGGACAACCGCCGCAACGAGCTTCGAACGACGTTGCCGATCGGCAGGGTAGTCGGGCCGCAAGACGTCGCCGCGCTCGCCATCCACCTGATGGCCAACACGGCGCTGACCGGCGCCACGTACGACATCGACGGCGGCCAGCAATTCGTCTGATGGGGCCGTGCGGTGCCAACGATCGAAACGATCCTGCGATGAACGAAAGAGCGCCCGGGGGCGACTGGTCCATGTGCCACGGATTGCGGTGCTCTACTCAGTGAATCCTGCCAGCTACTGGGGGCACACAGCACACGGGATCCGTCGAATAAGTGCCCTCGCCACCGGTTATCCGCTCGTGTAACCCGCTCGCTATCTCCTCGTCGAAGCCTCAACGACGTTGCGAGGCATGAGAAGACCGGAGATACGAACACGGCCATCACCAAATTGGCGTTGTCGTCAGCCCTGGCGGCGTTGGCGTCAGGTGCCGCGATCGCCGCGGCCCCGTTTGCCGCAGCGGCGAATATCGACTCGGGTCCGGTCGTTGCCGGACCGACTGCGTCCGGTGCCGCGACCCACGCGGCGCCCACACCCACCGGTTCGGTGAGCGGACCGGTGGCTCCCCGCCAGGTGGACCCGCCGCCGTCCTGCCCGAGGCTGCGGTGGGCGGTGGCGCGAATCCGTACCTGCCGTACGGCACCGATCCCCTCGTGCCATTCGGCGTCTGGACGCCGTAGCACTCGAAAGTCCGGATGCACAGTGTGACAGCGTGATCCACCGATGACAGGCCGTCCGAAAGAAAGGGAACAAGGTAGTGCTCACCACTGCACCAAAAACCATCGCTGCCCTTACGACAGGTGTACTTGCCTCAGGCGCAGCGAGTTTCGCAGTGGGGTTCTCGACTGCGCCGTCACTGCTGTCAGTTCAGTCAGCCACCTCGCCAGCCGACCGGATCGTCGGCAGGCCAAGCGCTTCCCGTGCTGTCGCGGCCCCGTGGTGGATAACGCATAGAAATACCGAGACAGGTGTCCGTGAGATCAGCGCCCCCAGCGGGCGGGATCTCGTTGGGCCGGCCGCGTCCACGGTCATCGACGCACGCACACCACACGGACCGGTGCCGGTGAAAGCGGTACAGTCCTGGCCGTCGGCAGCGCACACTGCGCCGTCCGGCTCGCAGCCTCGGCATGAAGGCGGTCGAACCGCATCCGCGGCGACACCGGCCGTCGCGGTGAGCGGTCCCGATGCGGTAAGCGGTCCCGATGCGGCGGCGATGCGGGCGCAGTGGTCCACATTTTCGTCGGCAACGGCGGGCCAGGCGAAAACGCGGGCCTGCTCATCGGCAACGGTGGTGACGGGCTTCCGGGCCAGGACGGCGGCAGGGGCGGCCTCCTATTGGGCAACGGCGGCAAGGGCGGCGTCGGCGTCAACGGCGAAAGCGGCGGAAACGGTAGTAACGCCGGCCTTTTCGGCAACGGCGGGGCCGGCGGCGACGGAGCCAGTGCGGTGGCGACCGGCAACGCGGACGCGTCGGGCACTGGTGGTGGCAGGGGTGGCAGAGGCGGATTGTTGATTGGCAATGGCGGCAGAGGCGGTCTCGGGGGCACAGCGACAGCCGTCGATCGCACCGCCATCGGTGGACAAGGCGGGGACGGCGGCGATTCGGGTCTGATCGGCAACGGTGGCGGCGGTGGCACGGGCGGCGACTCGCACAGCGACACCGGACGCGCGTTCGGAGGTGACGGCGGCGAGGGCGGCAGCGCGGGCGTCATCGGCAGTGGTGGCTTCGGCGGACTCGGCGCGAACGGGGACTCGGACGAAAGTGCGGGCACCGCGGGCGACGGTGGCGATGGCGGCCACGGCGGATTGGTCGCCGGTGACGGCGGCGTCGGAGGAAGCGGCGGTGGCGGTAACGGCTCCAGCATTCGTCCTGCCCCGGGCTCCAACGCCGCCTCGTCCGGCGGTCATGGGGGCAATGGTGGCGACAGCGGACTTCTCGGAACGCCGGCGACGGCGGAGACGGCGGTACCAGCTCGACGAACATCGGTGACTCCGAGGGGGCAGAGGCGGCAACGGCGGACACGCCGGCCTGCTCGGCCACGGCGGGGACGGCGGCCGTGGCGCCGGAGCGGGTGCTGGTACAGCATTCCCCACCAACACCCCGGTCGGAAACGCGTTCGGCGGCCAGGGCGGTGACGCCGGTACGGGCGGCAGGTTGGCCAGCCACGGTGGCGCGGGCGGCAAGGGTGGCGGCGCGCAATCCGACGACGGCGACGCCACCGGTGGGGCAGGTGGAAACGGCGCCAGCGGCAGGGGTTTGGGTGCCGCCGGAGGCAACGGCGGCACCGGCGGAGAGGGCAACTCCTTCAAAGGCGGGACCGGCCAAGGCGGTAACGGTGGCAACGCAGGCAACGGGGCCCCGGCGGCAAGGGCGGCGCGCCCGGCCTAGGTGGGGACGGGGTCGGTCCCACTCATCACAACGGGATCAACGGCCAACGAGGCAAGCACGGATGAGCGAATTCAACGCTGCGGCGTGTTTCTCGCGGTCGGGCCACGTCTACCAGGCCAGCACCAAGGCCGGCGTCACCTCCCGGTCGGAACTGTCTGCATTAGTGCGGCAGTTCAACGAGATTGAAGCCCCGTCGAGCAGCTGACCGCCAGGCGTGTGTCAAACTGCGGCTTCGATACCGAGCTCCGACAACAGGACGCGTACGTGGCCCTCGATCTCGTTGCGGATCGGACGCACGGCCTCGACCGATTGTCCGGCCGGATCGGGCAGCTGCCAATCGTCGTAGCGTCTGCCGGGAAACAATGGACAGGTATCGCCGCAACCCATTGTCACCACAACATCTGCGGCTTGGATCATGTCCTCGGTCCAGCGCTTCGGTTGCTGGGTCGTGATGTCGATGCCCTTCTCGGCCATCACCGCGACTGCTGTCGGGTTGATCTGATCGACCGGCTCTGAGCCACCGGAGTAAGCCGTAGCTTGTTCGCGCGCGAGGGCATTGAAGAAGCCGAGCGCCATCTGTGATCGCCCGGCGTTGTGCGTGCAGAGGAACAGGACAGTCGGCTTCATGGTTGTCTCCGAGACTTCTAGTTCTGGGTTGGGCGGCTGACCGTGGGGTGCGGTAGGACAACCTCGTCGGCCGTCTCGACCGCGTCGGGGTAGAGCGCCACAACCAACGCGACCCCGATGAGGGCGCCGACGACCTGGGCTGCGATGAAGCCGGCCACCGAGCCTGGTGCGATTCCGGTGAAGCTGTCGGAAAAGACCCGGCCCACTGTGACAGCGGGATTGGCGAACGACGTTGAACTCGTAAACCAATACGCCGCACCGATGTAGACCCCGACGGCAGCGGCGGACGATCCCGCACGCTTGGTTCGCGCCAGGGCGAAGATCAGGGCGACGAGTCCCGCCGTCGCGACACTTCGCCGACGAAATGTCCAGTCGTCAGCCGCTCTCTTGTGGCGAGCTCGATGAGCTTTCGGTCGAACATCACATTGGCCAACATCGCCCCGGCAATCGCGCCTAAGACTTGCGCCGCAGTGTAAGCCAGTACGTCGCCGCCTGCCAGGCCCGTAGCCGACCGACGGCCGAGTACCCAGTCAGCGCCTGAGACAACAGGATTGAGATGCGCGCCTGACACAGGGCCGAACAGCAGAATCAGTGCAGCCAGTCCAAAGGTCGTGGCGATCGAATTTTCGAGAAGCTGCAGACCGCTGTCGGTAGGTGAGAGTTGTTGTGCCGCAATGCCTGAGCCGACGACGACCGAGACGAGCAGTGCGGTGCCGGTGAACTCCGCTAACAGTCGCCGCCACATGGTGTGGTCCGCACTACCGGCAGCATGTTGTGGAGGCTGCCGTCGCCTCCTCGGCACCGCGCGCACAGCCACCTCGGTCATCGGCAGCCAACAGCGCGTGGCTGGTACCGAAGATTTCCGAGTCGGCCACGACTGTGTAGACCTCCCACCTCTCGCCGCCGGGACCGGTGACCCACACCTTGTCTTGTTTGGCGAAGCAGCAGGTGGTGCCGATTTCCTCCTCGGTGATCATGCCTTCGCCTGCGAGGCGGCTGATTTCGCTGTGCACTGTGTCGCTGGATTCGACTTCCACACCGAGATGGTTGATCGTCCCACCGTGGCCAGGGTTCTCGATCAACACGAGTTTCAGCGGGGGCTGGGCGACCGCGAAGTTGGCGTAGCCCTCTTTCAGCTTGGTCGGTCGGGTGTTGAACAGTTTCGAGTAGAACGCGACCCCCTCTGCCAGGTTGTCGACGTTGAGGGCGAGTTGGACGCGCGACATGGCGACCTCCTACCTATGCGACATATATCGAACCGATGTTGGTAACCGATGATGCCACCTCTTTGATATATGTCAATCCCTCTGGCAGGATCAATTCATGCCGAAGACGCTGCCTGTGCTCGACATGTCGGCTCCGGTCTGTTGCGCCCCGGTGGCGGCGGGTCCGCTTGACGACGACGCGGCCTTAGAGATTGCCTTGCGGCTGAAAGCTTTGGCCGACCCGGTTCGTGTGAAGCTGGTGTCGCTGCTGTTCGGCTCGATCGAAGGCGAAGTGTGTAGTTGCGACCTTGCTGACGCTGTTGGGCTTACCGAGTCAACCGTCAGCCATCACCTCTCGCATCTTCGCCGCGCCGGCCTGGTCGAATCGGAGCGGCGAGGCATGAACGTCTACCATCGCCCGCGCCATGATGCGCTCACCGCGCTTTGCACCGTTTTGGATCCGAACTGCTGCAAGTGACCGGGGTCGGGGTGCTTCCAGTCCGACGATCACCCGCTGACGTGTGACCCCGCATCACGAGGCAGGATCAGCGTTTCGACGAGCGTGACGGCGAGCAAACCGCCGAGCACCAGGTACACATACGGAAAAGATGACATCAGGCTGAGAAGCAGTGCCGCGATGGCGATTCCGAGCCCGGCGGCGAGTTCCTGGACCGACGCGTTGAGAGTGTTGGCGTGGGTGAGATCGTCGCCGTCGACGCCCGAAAACGCCAGGCTGTTGTACGCGGTGAAGCCGACAGAGCGCAGCGCCCCGCTGAGATAGAGGATGACCACGATCGCGACAGCCGGCAATCCCGGCCGCAGCAGCGCCAGCAACCCGAAACAGCCGACGGAGGCGATGCCGTTGACCAGGAGCACGCGGCGGATGCCGAATCTGCGCATCAACGGAGTGGTTGCCGGTTTGATCGTCAGGTTGCCGACGAACAGCGCGGCGACCATGAGGCCTGCAAGGAATGGTGTCCAGCCGAAGACAAGCTGGAATTGCAGTGGCAGCAGGAATGGCACCGCTGTGATCACCATGCGGTAGAGGGACCCGGCCGTCACGGTGATCCGCAACGTCTCCACCCGCAGGACCCTTAGTTGCACGAGCGGTGCAGTCGAGCGCAGCAGATGCCAGATCGCCCCGCCCGACAGCACCGCCGCGATCGCCCCGCCGATCCCGACGAACAGCCAATGGGTCCCGCTGACGCGGATGTGCTCGAGCGCGACCAACGCCGCCGAGATTCCGGTGCCGAGCAACAGCATGCCTCGCCAGTCCAGGGAACGCACCGATGGCGTGGGGTCGCCATGGACGAGCTTGAGCGCCAACAAGAATCCGATGATGCCGATCGGGATGTTGATCAGGAAGATCCATCGCCATGTTGCGAATGTTGCGATCGCCCCGCCCAGTGCCGGAGCGATGACGGGCGCTGCCAGCGCGGGCCAGGTGAGTAGCGCGATCGCTCGGACGAGATCGGTCTTGTCGGAATATCGCAACACCGCCAACCGGCCGACCGGCACCATCATCGCGCCGCCGATGCCCTGCAACACACGCATGCCGACCAGCATCGGCAGTGACACACTGGCCGCACACCCGATGGAGGCGAGCGTGAACACCGCAATCGCCGTGATGAACACGCGGCGGACGCCGAACCGGTCGGCCATCCACCCCGTGGCGGGGATCAGCACCGCGACGGTCACGAGGTAGGTGGAAATCGCGACGTTTACGTCGACCGCGGCGACGCCGAGGGAGCCGGCGATGCGCGGAATAGCGGGAGCGATGATCGTGGCGTCGAGGATCTCCATGAAGAACGCGCCCGCCACCAACAACGCCATCCCGCGCGGAAACGAGGACCGTGAGGGCTGAGCGGGCGGCGGTTGAGACATCGCCGTCAACCTAGTAGGTCCGCCCCTGCGCCCTTTCAGGTGTATGCCAGCGGCGGGCTATTGGTCACCCGGTTCCAAACGATCGCCGGTTGCCCGTCGTCACGGGCCGAGATAAAGCCTATGAATCGAGTGTGGACACAAATCGGCAAACCATCGGTCCGCGGTGAAGCTTCTTGCCTTGGCATCCGTTGCGCCGCTTGATAACTAGCGTGAATCACGCGAATGTTGCCCTCAGATAGACCGGCCACCTAACTTTCTCCGGGGATGGTTTATCCATTCAGGAGGTTTCCGTGACGCAGGCCGAGGCGCCCGCACCGAGCAGTTCGCCCTGGTACGTGAGTTCAGCGCCGCCCAGGCAGAAGCTCCCCGCTATCGTCGTCGAGACGATCGTGAGTCTCGTGGCGCTCGGCATTGTGGCGGGGCTGACGGCGCTGACCCGTGAGCCCTGGCTGATTCCACCCCTGGCGGCCAGCATGGCCCTGGTTATCGGCGGTGCCCATCTCCCACTCTCGCAACCGCGCAACGTCATCGGCGGTCACATCATGTCCGCGATCGTCGGGGTTCTGGTCGGAACCATAGGCATCGACGCCTTGTGGAGCGGTGCGCTTGCCGGTGCGCTGGCCCTCGGCGTCATGAAGTTGACGCGGATGCCGCACTCACCGGCCGCCGCGACCGCGATGATCGCTGTCGTACCCGCCATTCCCCGCTGGGAATTCGTCGTCCTGATCGGTTCTGCGGCAGCCATCCTGGTCGCCGTTGGTCTGGTGGGTAACAAAGATCAACCGCGCGAAGTATCCGCACTATTGGTGGTAGGTCTTCCAACGCCTAATCCGATGTCGGGGTCTGGATTCGGTGGATCGTCGCGATTCAGGCTTGAAAGGAAAGGTATTGTCGGCCCGCAAACCGCGGCCCTTCGGCTCAGAATCCTGCGCGCGCACCTGCTCCTGATGGCCGACAACGAACCCAGACTGAATACTGAGTGCCTCTTGACATCGGATCGTTCGGCGAGCCTCGATAGAGTCACTCCAGACGCACCCGGACCGATCTTGGAGGTCCGCCATGAAGACCCTGGCCGGTCTTGACTACCAGGAGCGCGGCGCCGGAGCGGTCGTTTGTCTGGTTCACGCCGGCGTCTTCGGCGCATGGTTCGAGCCGGTGTTCGACCAGCCGGCGTTGGATCGCTTCCGGTTGATCAGGCCGATCCGACCGGGCTACGGAGGCAGCCGGGCGCCGTCCGAGCCTGCCAGCCTCGCCGCGCAAGCCAGTCAATGTGGTGAACTGCTACGGCGACTCGGCGTCGAGCACGCCTATTGGGTGGGGCATTCCTCCAGTTGCTGCATCGCCCTAGTGGTCGCGTTGGAGGATCCGGACCTCGTTGCCGGACTGGTCCTGTTCGAGCCCGCCAAGCCGCACGGGCCATTACGGGAGGCGGCTGCGCGAACCTACGTGGGCCCCGCGCTGGCGGCCGCCCGTCAGGGCGACGCCGCCACCGCATTCGACGTGTTCCTACGCGGCGTCGGGGGCGACGGCTACCGGGACGCGATCAGGGATCGGTTTGGCGAGGCCGGCCTCGCGGAGGCCGAGCGGGAATCGTCGTTCTTCTTCGCCGACGAATTGCCCGCCGTGGGGGCTTGGACCTTCGGACCCGCCGAGGGGACCCAGGTCACCGCCCCCGTGTTGCTGCTCCACGGCGGCGAGACCCGACCGTTGTTCCGTGAGAACGTCGAGATTCTGGCCAGCATGCTGCCCAACGCACGCACGGCGATGCTGCCCGGGCTGAACCATCTCGGCCCACTTACGCACCCGGCCGAGATCGCTTTGGCCATCGCTCAGTTCGTCGGCGACTCCTGAGTGGGCCGAAAAGCGCTGGCCGAGGTAACGCTGGGTCATACTCAAAAACTAGATCCATTGCGGTCACATGCATTTCAGTCCGTTTCACTGTCGGCCAGCAGTAGCAGCTGAGCGGGTGACACCACCCTCAAGTTCAAGGCGGCAGCCGTCGCAGGGCCGACGATGCCGTCGACCTTCAAGCCCCGGGTGCGTCGCTGAAACTCCCTGACCGCGGCCTCGGTTTGCGGGCCGTAGAGGCCATCGATCACGAGATGCCCGGCGTACGCCTGGTCGCCGTACTTGAGCTGGCGCTGTAGCTGGGCGACCTGTGGCCCCTCGGAACCGCGGAAGAGCAGGATGTGGGCGTACTCGCCGACCGGCACCGGCGGTCTCGGTGTCGGCGCCGGGCTGGGAATGGTGCCGATCTGGGCTTGAATATCGCTGCGCAATATGTCCATGTTGATCGCGCCGGGATCCCATTTGCCTTGTGCGCGGCCGGCGTACTCCTTGTGCCCGATCGTACGGCTGGAGTTCTGCGCCAAGCGGCGGTTGATCGCGGCGCAGCATCGAACCAACGCGTCATACTGCGCGTCGGGCCAGTTCGTGCGGTGCGGCGCCGTCGGGCTGGTTCCGCTGTTGGCGCACTCGATACCGATCATGTGCCAGTTGCCCATATTCGTCGGCAGCCACGGATACATGCCGACGCCGGCGTGCCATGCGACGCCGACCGCGACCACACTCACCGTGCCGTCCCGCGCGATGTGCAGCTGTGACAGCGGCCCGGGCAGGTCCGGCCTGCCGATGGCGATGGACGCGGCGCTGGCGTTGTCCGATCCGGTGTGGTGCACCATGACGCCGCGGATGTCCTTGAAGTCGCCGTGGCCGCGGTCGCGCCAACCTGGATCCTCGACGAGCCGGACACCCTCTGCGCGCAACACGTCGGCGAGCCAGCCCGGGTCGCCGGTCCACGGTCCTGTCTGGGCCACGGAGTTTCCTTTCGCCGATGCCGGGTGGTCAGAAACTACGCGGGTCGGCTAGCCGAACACACGTTCCCTTTGGCCGTGATCAACCGTGCCGGACTCACCGGCGAGCGCATCTAACGAGCGTAAACCACCGCGTGATGGATGTAGTCGCCAGTAGACACGGAACATCGGATAAAGCCGCTGCGCCCCAACCATTTCGACGCCTGCCCCGATGCGGTGCTACCGACTCCGCGACGCCAGCGGCGCGGAGCCTGTAGTAACCGCCGCCAGCGACTGCCCCCTTCACGAAATCGCTTGTCCAGGATGGACATTGCACACTAGTCAGACGGAGCT
>Ga0134127_10001336_pt1 | contig 18448 bp, 9 predicted proteins | sample KB31753_FD_96459 | JGI IMG/M metagenome (GOLD analysis project Ga0134127, IMG submission 96459) | Terrestrial soil microbial communities with excess Nitrogen fertilizer from Kellogg Biological Station, Michigan, USA - KB3-175-3 | ecosystem: Environmental > Terrestrial > Soil > Unclassified ... | reverse complement strand
TGCTCACTGGAAATTAAGTCGGTGTTCCCTTTCTGAGGGACGCTCAACGAAGATCCAAAATCTTCGATGAGGGATTCTTTTTCTCTTTACACGTCCGGGCTTAATAGGGGTTAGGCCGCTTTGTGAAATCCAACTCTCGCGCTCTACCGCCTCTGATGCTCCAAAGGCGTCCACAACGAGCCGTGCAGTCGAAAATGAGCATGAGCGAGTCATCGACGGCATTCGCGATGTCCGACTTGCCGGGCGTGGCGAAAGCGGCAGGATGAGAGTGAAATGTTCCAACAACCTCCTGCTCCAGAATCCTCGCAGCGGCGACAATGCGGCGAACGTCCGGTCGAGATAGAATGAAGCTCCCAACTCGGCGAGAGACATTGCGCACCTGGACCAACGAAAGGTGAGAACCCGTATCTACAATCATCCCACAAATCTCTGTGCCGGAAATGGCACGCGCAGCCCGACGTGACTCGCGCAGAACGCCGGTGAACTGGGATTTGCTGAATGTGTGCATGGCGTGTGCGAAGCGGCCTAACGACAAAAGCTCAGCGACCGGCGCGCGGGACGCAGCGATTGCAACCGCGACACTCGCGCCGGGTTCGCCTGAAAGACCAGTCTCCATCCACTCTGATCATCCCGATGGTGTGACCACCCGGCAAAACCAAATAGTGCGAAGTGCGCACAGGCCAAACTACTGCCTCATCTCGCAGCACAACGATAGATGAACGAGGCCCAAGCGCCTCCGCAAAATCGTTCAGCATAGAAAACCGATAGCCATCAAAGCCGCCGCGATACTGGGGCGCAACCAATGCTAGCACAGCATTCGTGTCGCTCGAAGATAGAGCTATCCTCATCTGCTGATACCGCGCACGTATCTGTGCCTGCTCTCGACGTATCGAGCGACAAACAATCAGAGCCAATGCCAGAATCAAAAGAAGGCCAACTGCCGAGAAAACGATTAACCGGGGGCGTCGCATTGCAGGCTAACAGTTTAAGTGAGGCTCCATTCTGCGGTCTTATCGCTCATGATTCCATATAGCTCCGTCGGGCATGATTGTCGAGCAAGGAGTTGCGTCGCAAGGACGAGCCGAGCTCGGTAGCTAGAGTGATTGCCAAAAGTCATTTCCGAAATGGTGGGCGGCGCCCTGCTGGGCGCCGCGGCAAACCGGCAGGTTTGCCCCACCATTTCGGAAATGACTTTTGGCAACCACTCTAACCACAAGGCGTACGTTGGATGGTGAAGCCCAGCCGCCGCGGGTCGATGGAGAGTTTCTGAACAAGAATGACGATTCACGGCGCAGCCTGGCTTCGGCATCGAGCCGAGCGGGAGCCCGGCGCTCCGATGTCAGTTCTGGCGCACGCGTAGGGCCGCATCCTCACTGAACGCCGGCGCTTCGATGGGCTTGACGCCGCCGGCGTGTTTGAATCGCTCCTGCTTGAGTAGCCGGCCGGTTGGCGGGTCGATCCACTCGGCCCGGTAATTGCCCGCGGGCAATTCCAACTCCAACGCGCGCATCGGCGCAGCTTTCGCCTCCTTGAAGGGGGATTTCGAACCCCACGCAAAGTTGACCTGAGGGTCCGTGCGCACGGGACCGGGCGCCTCGAACTTGGTTCCCTGGAAGTATTCGCCGCGCAGGCCGTGCGCGCCGCCATCCGGAACCCATAGAGCGGCGGAGGGCACCGGCTCCTTCTTTACGTCCTTGCGGGACCACAACAGTTTCATCACCGAGGGTCCGCCGTTGTAAAAGTATTCGAGCTTCAGGTCGGCGCGTTTGCCCGCCTCGAGTTTGATGCGGCCGGTGTCTTCGGTTTCGCCGTGTTCGGTCCAGTTGTCGATCACCTTGTGGCCGCCAACCCAGAGGCGCACGCCGTCATTCGAGTAAGTGTGGAACGTGTATTCGCCGGATTCCGGCGCCTCAATCTGGCCGGTCCAACGCACGGAAAACTGCGTGACGACCGAGGGCCGCAAGTAGACCGCATAGGCCCTGGCCGGTTCGACCATCGCGCGCGCGGTGAGCGTGACCGGCACGCCGCCCTTGATGACGCTGTTATCCGGCTTCATGCGGAGGAAGTTGAGGTCATGGATGAAGTCGCGCAGCACGCGCATCTGACGGCGGAACACGGGATTGCCGCCGCCGGGCTGGCTGGCGGGATAAACATAGGTGCCGTCCTCCTGCCCCGCCACGAACGAATAGTCGAGATTGTTGTAGAGCCCGCCGCCGGCAAGGATGAAATCCCAGCCTTCCATCCGGTAAGGCGCATCGTTCGTGCCGCGAAAGCCTGTCTCGTTGTCGCCAATGACGCGGTTCAAGTGCCAGTTCATTTCCACTGCGTCCGGCGGCGCGGCATAGTGGAAGTTGAAGATCGACACGGCCGGGTGCGGCTTCTCGACCTTCGCGGAATTGTTCGCGATGTTCTGCGAAATGAGGTGCCGCTGGCGCGCCGGGAATTTCAGCTCGGTCTCGCGGATGATGTCCGCGATGCGGTGCTGCCAGGCCAGTGTCACGCCGCCGAAGTAGGCTTCGTTGCAGATTTCGTAATAGACGTTGTCGAACTCCTTGAGCTCCTCGACGAACTTGCGCGTCATCCGTTCCTGCACTTCGAGAAGCCCGCTGTGCCGGTCGAGCGTGTAAACGCTCGTGCGGGCGATGCGGCCCAGGCCATTGACATTGTTGTTCGTGCTGAACGGGCTGACCTTCCACTGCGTCTCCTCATACATCGGGCAGAACAGGTTCACTTCAACGACCACGCCGCGCCGGCCGGCGTGCGCGACGAAATCGCGGAAGCGTTTGAAAAAAGCATCGTCCCAGCGCGTGAGGTCGAATTTGTTGCCTCCGCCCGCATAGCCCGGCTCGCCGCTGCGGGCGAACGGACATAGAAACCTCCCAGGCGCCGGAGCGAGGGTGTTGCGCGCGATGCCGAAAGCGCCCTGCGGCTCCACGTAGGCGCCCCCTGCGAACGTGCGTGTCAGGTTCAATTTGTCCCTGGCCAGTGCGTCGAGATACTTTCGGTAGTCGAAATCCAGGTTCAATACCGCGCCGTAGTGTTCGCCCGAAGTGATGAGCACCGTTGGCTGGCCGCGCCAGAGAAAGTAGTGGTGGTTGTCCGGATGGAGCGCGAGGGGTTGGGCGGCGCAGAGTTCAATAATGGATGCACCGGCAGCCAGACAAGCAGCCGCGACGCCGCGGAAGAGGTGGGCTTGCATGACGCGAAGGATGAACACGCGCCTGCTCTGAGTGCAAGCTTGTCACGACATCAGGCTGACACGGGTAATCCTGGGCGATGTGAAGCAACTCCCTCTCCTTACGGGGATAGGGCTGAGGTGAGAATTCTCCCAACCGTGCTTCGCGCCTTGAACCCTGAACCGCGGTAGGGACGCGCTGCCGCGTGTCCAGGCCGACCAGCAGGTCGGCCCTACCGGGGTTCATGGGGGTGAGAATACCATTGTTGATCCCTTGCAAAAAACTGAAGTTGCGCTGTCACGACTTGATGTCGCGCATCTGGAACGCCGCGGCGCCAATGATGAAGACCGTGAGCGACACGCCCAGGAGGATGCATTGCGATTCGCCGAGCCGGCCCCACGGTGTCGGCTGCTCGAACACGTAAAGCCAGCTTCGCAGATGGTGCGGCAGGAAGTATTCCCGGTAGCGCTCGAAAAACGGAATCAGGTCCATCACTGCGTTCAGGAAGAGCACCGAGAGCGCGAGGATTGTCGCGGCGGCTGGTTTCATGTTGAAACAGGAGAACATGAACGCCAGGGAGAATCCGACCACCGCGTTCGTGGCCAGGAAGAGTTGCGACCATGCATAGAGTATCAGGCCTGTGTCGGCGTCCAGCACGCTGAACACAAACTCCGGGATGAACACGAACAGCCCTTTCCATGGAAACCAGAGCCGCGCGATGCCCACGGCGATGCCGCCCAGCGCCAGCACGAGCGCGAATGAGAACAAGACGCCCGTGAGCCATTTGAGGAACATCAGCCGCAATCGCGACACGGGCCGCGAGAGCATCATCCGCAGCGTGCCTTCCTCCGCCTCCTTCGCCACCATGTCGCCCCCGACGAGCGTCGTGTAGAGCGGCATTAACAGGGCGATTTGCGGGATGAGCATGTAGACCGCGATCGTGAGCGCGGAAATGTAGTTTTCGGCGATGTAGCCGTTGCCCGCCAGCAACGTTGCCAAATCGCCCTGCGCCTTCGAGAAGCGCAGGAAAACGCACATCAGCAACTGGGCGACGAAAAAGGCGCCGAAACCGATGTAGGTGCGTTTTTTGCCGAAGAGCTTTCGAAGTTCGTTGCGAAGCTGGAGTCGGAACATGGGGCGTTGGTGCAATGTTACAAGGTTACAACGTTACACGGTAGGGATCTTGGAAAGCTGCGAGGTCCGAAAGTCACGAACTAAATTCGTACTGGCCACTCCTGGTTTCCGACCAAGAGAGTTTTCAGGGTTTGGCAGGGCGATCGGGTTGGAACCCAGCCTTCTTCATCGCCTGCTCCATCTCCGGATTTTTCATGAAGGTCTTCCAAACCCAGCCGTTGCGCGCATTTTCCGCCATGAGCACGGTGATGCCCACGTCAATGCCGATGACGTCCGGGTTCACCCATTCCGTAGCCGGGTTGAAGGCGTCCACGAAGCCATAACGGCCCCACACACGCGCGCCCCAACGTTCGCGCATCACTCGAAGCGCGTGCAACGTTTCGCGGGGCAGGAATGGCAGCGAACCCGCTGCGGCGCACGGCACCACCGTCCCATCCAGTGGCCCGTGCGCTGGCGGACCGCCCCAAACCACATACCCACGGGACGAATCCGACGCCGTAATGCCCCAGACAACTTCCCCAAAATGGGGAAACCGTTCGGCAAGTCCCGCGCAGAATCGTCGGTGTGCCTCCGTCGCCGCGACCGAGTTCTCGAAGTAATTCGTCCACGCGTCACGGCGCCCGCGGAAGTCGAACCAGGCATGGCTGTATTGGTGAACGAACAACGGCGCCGGGGCATTCGTGGGGGTGCTGATGAATCGCAGCCCCTCGAATTCCACCCATGGCCGCCGCCAGGCCCGCCAACTGTCAGCCGGGATCGGGCGCGTCGGCGAGCCGAGCGCCAGCAGGTAGACCAGCATCAGTTCGCAATAGGAGTCCCAGTCGTTGCTCAGCATGCCGCTTTCCGGTTTCCAGCCGTGGCCGAGCGTGTGATGGGGCGTGAGCAGCCATGTCCAATCCACACGCTCGTAAATCTCCCGCGCCAGCCGGCGGATTTCGGCATCCCGAAAATGTTGCCGGCAGGTCAGCACGCCGCACAGCAGCAGCCCGGTGTCGATGGAAGACACTTCGGACTTCCACACGCGCGCTCCCGTGCGCACGTCCACGAAGTGGTGAAAGAAACCGCGCTGCTCGGGCAACTCGTGACGGAGGAAGCGCAGCGTCGCCCGGACGCGCTCCGTCACAGCGTCGCGGGGCAACCAGCGTCGCTCATGAGCCAGGCAAAGAGCCGTCAACCCAAAGCCCGTCGCCGCGATGCTGCCCACGGTGCGTTCGTCCGGTCCGTCGGTCCGGTTGCGATCCTTCACCAGGCCGGTGCGGCTGTCGGCATTCTCCCAAAAATAGAGACAGCCCGTGCGCGCCAGTTCGACCAGGAACGCATCGTCCCCTCGCTCCCCATGGGTGGCTGCGCCCAATCCTTCCGAGAACGCCGACGTAAACCAGACGGCCATCCACACCACCCAACGTGCACGAGTGCCGAAGCGGCTGTTCATCTCAAACGGAGTAGTTGAAAGCGTGTGACTCGTAAATCGCAATCGTAAGTCTAAATCGTAAGTCCCAAATCCATTTTCCGCTTTCCATCCACGGGCGACGCCGTAGCCTGCGCCCACACAAGTCATGCCCACTCATTACCAGTTTTGCTTCGGACCCTGGAACCTCAGCGAAGGCCAGGATCCTTACGGTCCGCCCGTCCGGCCTCCGCAGTCCTTCGATTGGAAACTCGACCAGCTCAAGCGGCACGGTTTCGACGCCATGATGTTCCACGACGACGACGCCGTTCCGGACATCGACACCAAGTCAGAATCGCAAATCCGCAAGGAAGCCCGCGAACTCAAGAAGCGCCTCGACGACGAAGGTATCGCCGCCGAAATGGTCGCCCCGCGCCTGTGGTTCGCCCCGGAAACCCAGGACGGCGCCTACACGAGCAACGACGCCAAGCATCGCCACTACGCCATCGACCGCAGCAAGCGCGCCATCGACATCGCGCGCATTCTCGACACCGACATCATTGTCCTCTGGCTGGCGCGCGAAGGGAGCTACATCCGCGAATCCAAAAACGCCCGCGAGTGCGTCGACCGTCTGGTGGAGGCGCTCGACGCGATGCTCGCCCATGACAAGCGCGCCCGCCTCGCCATCGAGCCCAAGCCGAACGAGCCGATGGACCACGCGTATTTTCCCACCATCGGCCACGCGCTGGCCATCGCCCAACAGACCCGCGATCCCAAACGGGTCGGTTGCCTCATCGAAAGCGCCCACGCCGTTCTGGCCGGACTGGATCCCGCCGACGAAATCGACTTCGCTTGCTCCTTCGACAAGCTCTGGTCCCTGCACCTCAACGACCAAAATGGCCTCAAGTACGACCAGGACCGTCCGTTCGGCTGCACGAACCTTCGCTCCGCTTTCGACCAGGTGCGCGCGCTCGAACGCAATGGCTACGGCCGGCGCGGCGAATACGTCTGCTTCGATGTCCATCCGTTCCGCACGACGAAACCCGAGCATTGGATGAATCACCTGGTCAACAGCCGCCGGACGTTCCTGTTGCTCGTCGAGAAGGTGCGCGCGTTTCCGGAGGCCGCTGCCCGCAAGCTGGTCGCCGACCGCAACTACCAGGACCTGGACCAATTGGTCATCGAACATTTGCTCGGCATATAGGCATTCGAACCGGGAGCACTCATGGGCATCGGGCAAACCTCAATTTCTTGCGCTCCCTGTGCTTTCCATGAACCGCTGGATAGTAGGACATGCTTCCAGCCTGTCTCCCGGGGCTTCCAGCCCCAGTTCCTTCCGCGGGCAGGATGCCCGCGGAGACAGGCTGCTACAGGGCCACGAGGCGGCGGCGCTCGCAGAGCGCCGCTACAGGCTACGAGCCTGGAAGCCCGTCCCACTACGTCGCTACAGTTCAGGGTCCCAATGCTCGTCCATCGCTGGAAGTGGAGACCACCCGTGAGGTGAGGATGCCGAAGATGTCCTTGTAACCAATTGAGATGCGCTCATGGGCGTTGCCATTCAAACCACCGGCTTGACCCGGCACTTCGGCAGTTTCTGTGCCGTCAATGCAATCGACCTCCATGTCGAGACAGGGCGCTTCTACGGCTTCCTGGGCCCCAACGGCGCCGGCAAGTCGACGACCATGAAAATGCTCACCGGCCTGCTGGCGCCCGGCGGGGGCACCATCCGTATCCTGGGCGAAGACACGAGCGACCCGGAGGCCGCGCTGCGGGTCAAGCGGCGCATCGGCGTTGTTCCTGAGCACCTCGGCCTGTTCGACAACCTGACGGCGCGCGAATACCTCACCTTCATCGGCCGCATGTATCTGCTCCCGACCGCGACGGTGCGCGAGCGCTGCGACGAATTGCTGGCCTTGATGGAGCTGGTGAACGAGGAGAAGAAGCTCACGATGGAATTCTCGCACGGCATGAAGAAGAAACTCGCTTTGGCCGCCTCGTTGATTGCCAACCCGGATTTGCTCTTCCTCGACGAACCGTTCGAGGGCGTCGACGCGGTGGCTTCGCGCGTGTTGCGCGACATGCTCAAGCGCTGCGTTGGCCGCGGCGCGACCATTTTCCTCACCTCCCACGTTCTTGAGATCGTCGAGAAGCTCTGCACGGACGTCGGGATCATCGCACAAGGCCGGCTCGTGCTCCAGAGTTCGATGGACGACTTTCGCCAGGGCGCGTCGCTCGAGGACAAGTTCCTGGAAGTCGTGGGCGGGGGCAAAACTGAAGTGCAGAAGCTCAGCTGGCTCGAGGGATGAAACTGAATCGATCACGAAAGGTGCGCCGGAGCGGCACGCCCCAGCCTTGTAGCGCAGAGTTGCACTCTGCCGTATCGCAGATTTGCAATCTGCTGACCGCCCGGCGTTTCGGAGCGTGTCGTGACTTCGGCCGCGCAGCCGACTGCAAGTCGGCGATACAGCAGATTGAAAATCTGCGCTACGCCTTCGAGGGATGAATTGGACGCAGTTTCGCACGATTGTCTGGCTGCGCTGGCGGCTGACGGCAAACCTCGTCCAACGCAGCGGGACCCTCGGCACCGTGCTCACGGTGCTGATTCTGTTCGTGGGTCTGGCCCTCGCGATCGGCGGGGGCGTGAGTGGACTCCTTTTCGGCGCATTCGTCATCGCCAAGGAGTCGACCGACGTAATCCTTTATGTCTGGGATGGGCTGACGCTCGGGTTCCTGTTCGTCTGGTTCCTCGGTCTGATGACCGAGTTGCAGCGGTCCGAGAGCATCGACCTGGCGCGGTTGATGCATCTGCCTGTGTCGCTCCGGCAGGTGTTCGTCTTCAACTATCTGGCATCCCACGTGACCTTGAGCCTGATCATCGCGTTGCCCGCGATGCTCGGGCTGGCACTCGGCCTGGTGTGGGGACGCGGTCCGTTCGTCCTGCTTCTGGTGCCGTTGGTCCTGGCGTTCATCTTCATGATCACGGCGTGGACCTATTGCCTGCGTGGCTGGCTGGCGACGCTCATGGCCAACCAGCGCCGGCGCCGGACCATCATCGTCTCCATGGCCATGGCGATGGTGCTCGTCGGCCAGTTGCCCAACATTTACTTCAGCCTGATTCGCAAGCGGCACGCGCCGCCCGAGGGCGTCACGACGCGCGAGGAAGCTCGCGCCGCGTCGCAGGAAGTCCGGGCCGCCAACGCCCGGCTCAAAGCCCGGTTCGTGGCCGCCCACCAATTCATCCCGCTGCTCTGGCTGCCGGACGGCGCCAAGCATCTGGTCGCGGGCAATCCCTTGCCGGCCGCGATCGAGCTGGGTGGCTGCGTATTGCTCGGCGTCCTGGGCCTGCGCCGTGCTTACCGGACCACGCTGCGTTATTACCACGGAGAGACGGACGCGAAACGCGCGCCCGCCCCGGTGACTGCGCCCTCCCCTGTGAACGTCCCCACCCCGGCGCGCATCAGCCGCTTCCTGGAAGCCCGCCCGCGCGGCGTGCCCGAGCAAGCCGCGGCACTGGCGTTGGCGACGCTGCGCTCACTGTCCCGCGCGCCCGAGGTCAAGATGGCTTTGGGAATGCCGCTGTTGATGGCGATAGTTTTTGGTCTTCTGTTTTTCGGACGCACGGGGCCGAACCTCCCTGAAATCGCCAAGCCGTTCATCGCAACCAGCGTGATTGGATTTGTCAGCTTCTTCCTGTTTCAGTTTTATGGGAACCAGTTCGGCTACGATCGGGACGGCTTTCGCGCGCTCATCCTCGTCCCTGCGGATCGACGGCTCATCCTGCTCGGCAAAAATCTCGCGACCGCGCCCCTCGCATTCGGCGCGGGCGCCATCGTGCTGAGCGTCGCTGCGGTTCTGCTGCGGCTGCCGGTCCAGGCGTTTGTGGGCGGGCTGTTCCAACTCCTGACGATGCTGTGTGTGCTGTCCATTACGGGAGACTATCTGTCCATCATTGCGCCGTATCGCATCCAGGCCGGCTCGATGAAGGCGTCCAAAATGCCGGCCAAGACAATCCTGTTAATGATGCTCGGCACGTTCCTCATGCCAATCCTCTTGCTGCCGGTGTATCTGGCCCCCTTCGTGGACTTGCTGTGGCGGTTGGGCGAAGGGCCGGCGTTCGTGCCGGTCAACCTGCTTTGTTCCGCCGGGATGGCTGGCGTGGCGTTGTTCGCTTATCGCGTGGCGCTGGGTCCCCTGGGCCGCCTGCTCCAATCGCGCGAGATCGACGTGTTGAACACGGTGACGGCGGAGCTGGAGTAAGAGGGGACGCCGGATCCGTCCGATTCGGACGATCGGACGGACACCGTCATTGCCGAGCTGGCCAACGCTCCATTGGCTACATTCCCAACCGGTCCGCCTACGGCGAGGGAAATTACGAAGTAAGTCAGCGCCCGCTGTGCGGAGGGTGGAGGCGAGTTGCTGGCCGAAAGCACGGTGAAATTGCTGCGCCAATTGTGGACTGACAAGTAGGAGTGAGCCTCTGATCCACCTTCTTCACAAGCGCTGGGAGAGAAGGCTTGGTCATTACGGCTTTGCCAAGCGGTAGAACTTTTGGCCGGCTGGATCCGCCGTGCGAGGGAGATGCGAGTGGCGTTAGATCTAGTTTGGTAAAAGGAAATAGGCACCGTGCCTTCTCCCGCAGGGAGAATCGAAAATAGCCCGGCAGTTCACTGCCGGGTTAAGATGCGCTGAATCGTAAAGTCCCGAAGGGACGGCTGAGTCACCCCACAAATATCTTCCCTCGTATGCAATCTTGTGCCTCTTCAGTAATGCAATGAACGTCGGCGATCCTTCGTGCTGAACACGCAATGGAAGTAGGAAGAGACATTCGAGGGATTCGACCGTCCCTTCGGGACTTGCGCAATAGCGAACCCAGACCCGGCAGTGAACTGCCGGGCTATTTTCGAGTCTCCCTTCGGGAGGGCGTGGCTGCGGACGAATACGCCTCGAGGACTTGTTTCAACGCTCCGCAAAACGATTGCCAAACATCCCGTCTGCCGTCTAGCCTGCGCCCCGTTCCCTCCGCCGTCAGGCCGTTAGCCATGAATAGGGCGAACGGGATCACGTCAGTACTGACTACGCAATTACACACTGCATCCACTGCCATGAACGATTCCCTCAAGCCCCAGACCGAGCCGGGCGTCTCGCGCCGGAGTTTCCTCAAATCCACTTCCACCGCGGTCGCCGGCGGCACGCTGCTGAGCGCGCTGCCCATTGAGCGCTTTGCCCATGCGGCCTCGCCGGGGGACACCCTGCGCATCTCGCTGGTCGGCTGCGGCGGGCGCGGCCGCGGCGCGGCTGTGGATTCCCTCTCCGGCCCGAGCGATCTCAAGCTTGTGGCGTTGGCCGATGCCACCGAGCAGGCCTTCGATACCAACAGCAAGAAGCTCTTCAGCCCGGTCGAGAAGGCCATGGAAGAAACTTCCAAAGCGATGAAAGATCGGCCCGAGCGCGTGGCGGTGAAGGCCGACAAGAGATTCATCGGGTTCGACGCCTACAAAGCCGCCATTGCCGAAGCCGACGTGGTCATTCTCGCCACGCCGCCGGGCCTGCGGCCGATGCAGTTCGAGGAGGCGATTCGCCAGAACAAACACGTGTTCATGGAAAAACCGGTCGCCGTGGATGCGCCGGGCGTGCGCCGCGTCCTGGCTGCCGCGGAAGAAGCGAAGCGCAAGAACCTCAAGGTGGGCGTTGGCTTGCAACGCCGTCATCAGGCCGGCTACCTCGAAACGATTCAGCGCATGCGCGACGGCGCGATCGGGGATATCACGGCCTTGCGCGCGTATTGGAACGGTTCGACGCCCTGGATTAAGCGGCGGGCCGACCTGGAAGCCGCTTTTGGCCGGAAGCTCACCGAGTTCGAATACCAGTTCCATAACTGGTATTACTTCGTCTGGATGTGCGGCGATCACATTTGCGAGCAGCACATCCACAACCTGGACGTCGCCAACTGGATTAAGAACGGCTACCCGGAGCGGGCCCGCGGCAATGGCGGTTGCCAAACCCGCAAAGGCAAGGATTACGGCGAGATCTTCGACCACCACGTCGTCGAGTTCTTTTACGAGGACGGCACGCCGCTGTTCAGCCAGTGCCGGCACCAGAACGGTTGCTGGGGCGATGTGTCCGAGCACGCCATTGGCACGAAAGGCACGGTCGATTTCGATGGTCGCGGCTACACCATCCGCGGCGAAAACGCCTGGCGCCGCCAGGCCAAGGACAATGCTCCCTATCGCCAGGAACACGTCGATCTCTACGACGCGATTCGCAACGACAAGCCTTACAACGAAGCCTTCAACGGCGCGATGAGCACCATGACCGCCGTCCTGGGCCGCATGGCCACTTACTCGGGCAAGGAGATCACGATGAAGGACGCGCTGGCGTCGGACATCGACACGTTGCCGAAGGTCCTGGCCTGGGACGCCGAACCGCCCGTCAAGCCCGACGCCGACGGCATGTACAAGCTCCCCATCCCCGGCGTGACGGATGTACTGCGGGCGCGGAAGGCTTGAGTGAAGGCGTCATATCTCTCAGCGCGAACGCCTTTCGGATCCTCATGGGCGCGCCGATTATTTCGTCCCGAAGAGACAGCTTGATGCGTTTCAACGCTGGGTTCAGGGGTAATCAGCGCATCGTCCCGAAGGGACGGTTGAAGTTGGTACTACGTGTCAGTCGTCCCTTCGGGACTGATACGATTGGCGAAGGACTCCCGGCGTTGAAACGCCGGGCTATTCTCAATCATCCCTCCGGGATGAACCCTGAGGCCCGCTTGCAAAACACTTTGCGGAATCCCGAAACGCGTCCCCCCCAAGCGCCTATCCGCCATTAGAGCGGACTTGCTTCTTGCTGAAAGTCCCCGAAATGGCCAACAAATACTGCTTATGAACCTCGTTCGATTGTTCCTCTGTTCGTTCGCCGCCCTGGTTCTCGCCGCGCCTGCGCGCGCCGCCGAACCGCTGCGCGTCTTCATCCGCGCCGGCGTCAAGACGCACGGCCCGGGCCAGCACGACCACCCGCAATTCCTCAAGGATTGGGTGCCCTTGCTGAAGGAACGCGGAATGAAAGCCGACGGCGCGATGACCTTCCCCACCGCCGAGCAACTCGCGCAGACGGACGTCCTCATCCTCTTCGCCGCCGACGGCATGAAAATCACCGGCGCGGATCGCGAGAATTTTGAGAAGTTCCTCCGGCGCGGCGGAAGCTTCGTCGTGTTGCACGATGGTGTCGTGAGCGCCGACCAGCATGAGTGGGCCAAAAAAATCCAGGGTGGGGCATGGATTTGGCCGAAAAACGCTCCCGAGAAAAAGGCCACGCGCTGGCTCGAAGCCAACGTCGGCCTTTACTTCGTGGACAACGAGCATCCCATCACCCGCGGCATCTCGAACTTCGATTGGAGGGACGAGATTTACTACGACCTCGACATGTCGCCGGACGTTCACGTGCTGGCCTCGAGTTTCCACGACGTCCACACGATCGCCCCGCAACTCTGGACCTACGAACAGACGCTCGAAGGTGGCACGAAGCCGTACCGCGCGTTCGTCAGCATTCCCGGCCACGAATATGTTTCGTTCGGCACGCCGCACTATCGCGCGATTATCCTGCGCGGCATCGCCTGGGCCGGCGGGCGCGCGAATGCGGACGAATTCTGCGCGAAGGAGGAACTGGCTTCGCTGAGGTATCCCGCCGGCGGCCCGACGCCCGCCTCGAAGGCCGTGAAGGATTTCATGCTGCACCCCGAGTTCAACATCTCCTTGTGCGCCGACGAAAACGTTGCCGAGAAAATCATGTCGCTGGACTGGGACCCGAAGGGCCGTTTGTGGGTGGCGGAGACGCCCGAGTACCCCGGCGGCCGTACCGTCAATCGCAACGATCTCAATGCGTTTCCAAACCGCCGCCAGGAACCGGAGAAATTCCCCGTCGGCAGCAAGGAACTCCGCCCGGCACGCGACCGCGTCTCGATGCTGGAGGACACCGACGGCGACGGCGTGATGGACAAGCGCACAGTGTTCTACGAAGGCCTGGAGCGCGTCACCTCCCTGGTCTTCTATAAGGACGGGGTGATCGTCGCCCAGGCGCCGGACTTCCTTTGGCTCCGCGACGTCGACGGCGACGGCAAAGCCGAGAAAGTCGAGACCATTCTCACCGGCTGGGGCATCGGCGACACGCATGCCGTCACCAGCAACCTGCGCTGGGGGCCCGACGGCTGGATTTACGGCTCGGTGGGCTATTCGCGCGGCAGGGTTCGCTCACCCAAGACCGGCAAGGAATTCGGCGACATCTCGGCGGGCATTTACCGATTCCGCCCCGACGGCTCTGCGCTTGAACAAATCGCCTCCGAAGGCTGCAACACCTGGGGCTGCGAAGTCGCGCCTGACGGCGAGATCTTCTTCACCACCGCCACGTGCGGCGAACCGATCTGCCACGTCGCGCTGCCCGAGAAATTCATGGCCCGCGGCAATGTCGGCGGCCAACGCTCCTACGCCAGCATCATTGAAGAGAACAAAATTTTCCCGCCGTTCAAGGAGACGCGCCAGCCTTACGTGCAAATTGACTGGGTGAACCAGTGGACGGCGGCAGCCGGCGCGTGCATCTACGACGGCGGCGCCTGGCCCGCGAAATGGTCGCCTGAGGCGCATTATTCGTTCTTCATGAGCGAAGCCACGATGCACCTGTTCCACCACGAATTCCTCGACCCCGCCGGCTCGACTTACCAGGGCCACAAGGAGGATAGCCGCCGCGAAACCCATTTCTTGATGAGCACCGATTATTGGTTCCGGCCCATCCACAGCCGCGTCGGGCCCGATGGTGCGATGTATGTCGTGGATTTCTACAACCAGATCGCCGTGCACAACGACACCCGCGGCCCGCGCGTGGGCCATGGCGCGCACAACGCCGCCGTGCGTCCCGACCGCGACCATCACTTCACGCGCGTCTACCGGGTGCAGCACAAGGAAGCCGCGAAACTCCCGGCTTTCAAGCTCGACCCTGCCGACCCCGCGTCGCTGGTGGCCATGCTCGAACATCCCAATGGCTGGGTGCGCGCCACCGCGAACCGGCTTCTCTTCGAATCGCAACAGGCCTCCATTGCGCCGGCGCTCGCGACCATCCTCAAGACCAGCGGCAGCAAATATGGCCGCATCGAAGCCCTCTATTCGCTCAATAACCTCGGCGCGCTCGACGAACCGCTCCTCCTCGCCGCGTTCCAGGACAAGGACAGCGCCGTCCGCAAAAACGCCGCGCGCATCGCCGCCGAGCGTGACAACGCCCCGGCCGACGTGCAGAAGGCCATCCGCGCCATGCTCAACGAATCGGACGGCCGCGCACGCGTCAACGCCGCGGTGGCCCTCGGCAGTTTCCCGCCCAGCCGCGACATTGCCGAAGCGCTGGTCGCTGCGTGGCCATCGGCTTCGGGCGACAAATTCTTCCAGTCGGCGCTCGTCGGTTCGGCTGCGCGCGGGGCCGCCGACAGTGTCGCCGTGGCGCTGGCGAAAGGTTCAGTGCAATCCCACAGCAATTTTGTCCGCCACGTCATCCGCAGCGTCGCGGTGAAAGCCGATGGCGCGGCCGTAAGCCGGGTGGTCCAGCAACTGGCCGGCGCGCCCGCCAGTGCCGACGCGCTCCGGGCCATGGCCCTCGAAAGCCTCGCCGCCAATTACAAAGGCGATGCCCCCGAGTGGACAGCCGATTTCCAATCCTCGCTCAGGTCGCTGCTCAATTCAGAGGGTCCCGCCACTGCCGCCGCCGTTATCCCACTCGTCGGCCGCTGGGACAAGTCGGGGGCGCTGTCCGGCGAATTGAAACCGCGCCTGGCGTCGCTCGCCGCGAAGCTGTCCGACACCAAGCTGTCCGACGAGGCGCGCGCCCAGGCCGCGGTGAACCTGCTCGGCGTTCGCTCGATGGACCCTGGCATCCTGCCGGCCGTTGCGAAGCTGCTCGCGCCTGAGAATTCTCCAGAGCTTCAGAAGCAAGTCGCCGAGTCGCTCGGGACCATTTCGGATGCAGAAGCCGGTGCGGCCCTCGTCGCCGCGTACCCGAAGCTCTCCGGCTCCGCGCAGGAAGCGGCCTTCGGGCAGGTGCTCAAGCGGGCCGAGTCGGCCACGGCGTTCGTCAATGCCGTCAAGGCCGGCGCCATCAATTGGCGCGCGCTCGGGCCTGGACCCGCCTTCCGACTCCGCACCCACGCCGACAAATCGGTCGCGAAACTCGCTTCGCAGGTCTTCGACGAATTGCGCGGACCCGAGGCGAAGGAGAAGGACACTCTGATCGCTCAATTCAGCAAGGAAGCCGAAAAGCACGGTGACATGGCCAACGGCCAGAAGCTTTTTGATGCCAATTGCGCCGGCTGCCACAAGTACAAGAATGCCGGACGCGACCTCGCGCCCGACCTGACCGGCATGGGCGTGCACGGCGCGCACGAATTGCTCGTGCACGTCCTGGATCCGAACCGCGTCGTCGAGGAGAACTTCGTCTCCATCAGCATCGAGACGAAGGACGGCGAGGCGTATGACGGCGTCGTGTCCGGCGAAAACCGTGATTCGCTGAAGCTGCGCAACGCCTCCGGCGACATCGAAATCCAGAAGCGCAACATCGCCTCGCGCCGCTCGACGGGCCGTTCGCTCATGCCCGAGGGATTCGAGGCTCTCGGGGCGGAAGGAATGCGCGACCTGCTGACCTTCATTGCCTCCGAGGAAGGCCGGTTCCGCAGCATCGATCTGCGCCCCGCCTTCACCGCCGACAGCACCAAGGGCATCTATGCCAGCCTCGAAAGCGCCCGTGAAAGTTTGCACTTCACCAAATTCGGCGTGGTCAAAGTCGGCGACGTGCCGTTCGACATCGTTCACCCGGGCAAAAGCCCCAATGGCAAAAACCTCGTCGTGTTGAAAGGCCGAAACGGCATCACGCGGGAATTCCCGCAGCGAGTCGAAGCGCCGGTCGGGAATCTCAAGGCCAGCCGGCTGCATGTCCTGGGCAACGTTGCGGGCTGGGGTTACCCGGGCGGCGGCGAAGGCGCGCCCGCGGCCCGGTTCACGTTGACGCACGCGGACGGCGAGACCGAGAGCTTCACGCTCACCAACGGCGTCCACGTCGTGGACTACATCAACCCATCGCTCGAATGTCCTGGTTCGAAGAAGGTGGAGGGCGTCGTGACCGATCACCAAATCCGGTTGCTCACGCGGAACGTGGTCGGCAAGGCGCCCATCACGAAGATCACCATCGAGAGTTTCAACAACACCGTCGCCTCGACGTTCGCCGCCATCACTGCTGAGCTTGGCGAAGGCGGGACGGCCACGGACGTTCCCGTTTCTGCCGTGAAGCGGCAGGACGGAGCGTCGAGCGGATCTTCAGGCGCGGCGGTCAGCGCACTCGCCGGAAAATTCTCGAAGGATGACGGCGTCATTGGCGTTGCGATCACGGGCGGCGATTCTTCGCACGATTTCAAGCGCTGGTGGGGCGGCGCCGACGTCGCGCTGCTGAATGCGATGCCCGGCGTCAAGGCCGCCTACACGGAGAACCTCGACGACTTGCTCGACGCCTTCGCGGGCATGGACGTGTTTTACCTCGCGCACAACAAGGCGATGCCGAATCAGAAGGTCCGCGAAGGCATCTTCGCTTTTGTGGGCCGTGGCGGCGGGTTGCTCGTCTCGCACGCGGGGAATTGGCTGAACTGGAAGGATTGGCCGGAATACAATCGCGAGTTGGTCAGCGGCATCACCCGCGGACACGACAAGTTTGGCGAGTTCGAAGTGGTCGTGGTCGACACGGCGCATCCGGTGATGCAAGGCGTGCCCGAGCGTTTCAAGATCAAGGACGAGCTATACAACTTCATCCCTGACACGAGCGGCCCCGAGCGCCACGTGCTCGCGACGGCGAAAAGTCCAACCAGCGGCAAGGAATTTCCCATCGTTTGGGTGGTGAAACACGACAAGGCGCGCATCCTCTGCAACACGCTGGGTCACGACGGCCAGGCGCACGAACATCCGGCCTACCAGAAGATGCTGCAGAATAGTGTGCGGTGGCTGGCGGGGAAGTGAGCTGGAAGTCCGAGCTGGAAATCCGAAATCCGAAGGTCGAAGCCCGAAAGAAGGCCGAATTCCGAAATCCGAAATCCGAAAGCGTGATTCAGGGACGGATACTTCGTCGTTTTGATCTTCGGCCTTTGGGCTTCGGAATTCTTCGGCGCAGCCAATGCAGTCGCGGAGCGACGACTCGAATGTAGCCGTGGACTTCAGTCCACGGATCGAGTCCCCCATATCAATGCGACGCATGAGATTCGGGCAGCAGGCCACGCAGCCTTTGAGTGACGGCCCTTCCGTGAACCGGAGCTCCTGCTCGGCTCGCCTTATCAGCTTTCGCCCCGAACTGACGCCAATTTGCAATCCAGCAGGCCGCAGGCCACGGGAAGCCCAGCGGGCTTCACTTTGAATAGCCCCGGATGGAATCCGGGGGCAGTAAACACATGAGGTTCGACCCCTACGGGGTCGAGGCATTCGTGCAAACGAAAACCCCGGATTGCATCCGGGGCTATTCAAAGTGGTGCCTCCTGGCACTGCGGGCAGTGCCGCCGGGGAGCCACTTGTGGAGCGGGTTTTCAGCCGTCCCTTCGGGACTTGGGGGCTGGCTGCCGTCCTACCCCGCGTTGAAACGCGGGGCTATTTTCGGTTGTTTCTTCGGAACAGGTGCCGGCGGGATGCCGGCGCTCCCAGGTGGAGGTGCCCAATTCGCCAAATTGGATTGCGGGCAATCCGCACGATCAATG
>Ga0134127_10001335_pt1 | contig 18472 bp, 15 predicted proteins | sample KB31753_FD_96459 | JGI IMG/M metagenome (GOLD analysis project Ga0134127, IMG submission 96459) | Terrestrial soil microbial communities with excess Nitrogen fertilizer from Kellogg Biological Station, Michigan, USA - KB3-175-3 | ecosystem: Environmental > Terrestrial > Soil > Unclassified ... | reverse complement strand
GGGAACAATCAAGGTTGATAAGAAAAGTTTCGTGGGTCTGCCAATTCCAGTTGCTGGCGGCCTGATAGCGGCGATCATTCATTTCAATCCGTTACCACTGATTAGCTACGGAGCCGATCGCGCGCGGCTTTATTCCATGCTTTTGATGTTGCTGGTGGGGTTCCTGAGCGTGTTGATGGTTAGCACATTGAGATTTTCGAGTTTCAAAACTGTAGGAACCCGCAGGAGAAGCATGCGGACCATTATGGCGGTGGTAGCGGTAGGCATGCTGATTTTTCTCTACTCACGTTATGTCTTGCTGGCGCTTGTGTCCTTCTACATTCTGCACGGCTTGTTGTCGCGAGTAATCGGAGTCTTTCGGAAGCGGCCGGACGTCGGCGAGTCTCTTGTCGAAGAAAAGCAGACCTAACCTTTCTTCAATAACCTTCCAACTAATTCCGTTTCTGACTCATCGGCTTAACGTTGCTTCCTGGACGAGCGAAAGCCAGTAGACCGTGCTGAGTAGTCAAAAGAACTGCGTCGCCTACGGCGATTGGGGATGCGGAGGTAGTTATTTCCTCACCAGTGGGAAGAGAATTGATTTGCCGCCCATCAGGCAGGCCCAACACAACTCCGGCTAGACTCGAAAGCGGAGTGAACAGTGCGCCATCGGGGGCTGTGAGTGGCTGTGCTGAGATTCGTCCTCCCAGTTGTCTCTTCCAGAGCCTCTTTCCGTTGAGCGAAAAGCCGTAGGCAAAATTATCCAGCGAAGCTACCAGCAACGTTTCGCCCTCCAGCGCTACGGCTTCCACGCTTGCTCCCGTGCGTTTTCGCCAGGCCAGTCGGCCATTAGCAGCATTGACTGCGTAGACGTAGCCATCACCGGATCCGAAGTGAACTGTCCCCTGAGCGACTGCGACTGGGCCGCGCACTGCTCCCTTTGTCCTGTAACGCCACAGTAGCTTGCCCGTCGTTTCGTCAATCGCTAACAGATTTCCGTCTTCGTTACCGGCGTATACCCGACCATCAACGGCAACAGGTTGGGCGTTGAAGCGCGCTCCGTACACCAATGACCAGAGAACTTCGCCAGTGTTCTTATCAAAAGCGTAAACACGGCCATCCTCGCTACCAGCAATTAGTTTGTTACCACTCATGGTTAGGCTGCCTCGCAAGGGCAACGCGAGGGTTCGCATCCACTGTGTGATTCCGCTCTCCCGCCCAAGGGCCCTGAGAGTGCCTGTAGCGCGTCTGACTCCCACCGCTGACTTCGTAGTGTCAGCTTCCGTTTCCGACGCGACATAAACAGTGTGGTCGTCAGCAACCGGCGAGGCGGAAAGCTCACCTCCCAGTTCAGCACGCCAATAAAGCTCGCCGTCTCGAGCACGTAGGGAGACGATGGTGCCTCCGGCGAGGGGCAGATAGATGCGCTCGCTATCGAACGCTGGAGTTAAGTTAAGAGTGAAATTTGAATCGTAGCGCCAACGAACCGTCAACGGTTGTGAAAGGGCCACATCAACGGAGGTCTTTGCATAGCCGCCCGGAAGCCAGGCTGCGACGGCGATCGTCATCAGAGGGAGGATAAGAGCTAAAAATCGAGTGGGGCGGCAAGTCAACATTCGGAGTTCAATTATCAAGAGTAATACGAAACATCCAAATACGTCGGTTTGAGTTCTTTGATGCGAAAAGTATAATTCACCACTCTCAAAATTTCGTTTCAAACTGTTGGCAGTTATGAAACTGACCCGAGGCAACGTTATTGCTCCCCAGTAATCATCACCAAACTATCATCATACTCGACTTTGGATCGCAATATACCCAATTGATAGCGCGACGTGTTCGTGAGGCCGGCGTCTATTGCGAAATCCTTCCTTTCGATACGCCTACGGAGAAAATTGTTGCTCGAAAGCCTCGAGGATTGATTCTTTCCGGCAGTCCGGCATCAGTCTACCAACGGGATGCGCCAAGACCTGCGGAAGACTTAAGCAGCGCAGTTGAGAGTCCAATCCTGGGGATTTGTTATGGACTTCAGGTGTTGGCCTTCGACCTTGGTGGAGAGGTGAAGCCTTCTAACAGTCGTGAGTTTGGTTACGCGAGACTAAAGGTGACCGATCAGACCAGTCCGTTGTTCCAGGGTCTTCCCGCTGAGATGGATGTGTGGATGAGTCACGGCGACCACGTAACCGCAGTCCCCACTGGTTTCGCCGTCACGGCGATCACTGACGATGCGTTGAATGCGATTGAGAATCGCAGTAGCGGGATCTTTGGAGTTCAATTTCATCCCGAAGTTGCCCATACACCGCTTGGAGCGCAGGTGCTCCGTAATTTCTTGTTCAACGTTTGCGGTTGCGATGGCGATTGGTCCCCGGCTGCGGTGATTCAGGATCAGGTTGAGCGTATTCGGGCGGAAGTGGGGACCGAGGGACTTGTAGTGTCCGGGCTTTCCGGCGGGGTCGATTCCACAGTGGCCTCTGCACTTGTCCAGCGAGCTTTGGGCGACAGGCAGACGTGCATTTTTGTCGACAACGGACTGCTGCGGGAAGGCGAATTTGAGTCGACACTTGCCCTCCTGAAACAGTCGATGGACCTGCAGATTCATGGTGTAAGAGCCGGCGACCAGTTTCTCGAAGCATTGAGGGGAGTCGTCGATCCCGAAGATAAGCGGAAGCAGATAGGACGAGTCTTTATCGAAGTGTTCGAGCGCGAAGCAAATCGCCTCGGTGATGTGGCGTATCTCGTGCAGGGCACTCTTTATCCAGACGTCATCGAATCGGTATCGGTTCGGGGTCCTTCGGCCGTGATCAAGAGCCACCACAACGTGGGCGGTCTGCCGGAGAAAATGCGGCTGCGACTAATTGAACCGCTCAGAGAACTATTTAAAGACGAAGTCAGACTCATCGGCAGGGAACTCGGCGTGCCGGAAGAGATACTAACGCGGCATCCGTTTCCAGGGCCGGGTCTTGCCGTGCGGATCATTGGGGAGGTTACTGACGAGCGAATTCGTCTGCTGCAGGCGGCTGACAGGATTCTCGACGAAGAGCTGCGACTCGCCGAACTTTATCATTCGGTCTGGCAGGCATTCCCAGTACTCTTGCCGATTTCAACAGTAGGCGTTATGGGTGACGAACGCACTTACGAGCGCGTCGTAGCAATCCGCGCGGTTACCAGTGTCGATGGCATGACAGCCGATTGGGCACGCTTGCCTTCGGATCTGCTTGCTCGTATTTCCGGGCGAATCGTCTCGGAAATTCGTGGCATCAATCGGGTGGTTTATGACATCAGCTCAAAGCCGCCAAGCACCATCGAATGGGAATAGCGTGTCCGGAGTTGGTTAGTGCCTTAACTTGTAAACGCAAACTGTTAATTTGCGTTGAATGGAGGCATTCAAGACTACGCCAACTGAGGGTTTGCGTTACAAAGAAGCCCGGATGCGTTCGCGTGATATAGTGTTCGAGTTCGATCAATTAGTTACCAAATTCCTGCTCGTCGCCAGACAGCAGCGCAATCATTTTTCCTTCTAAAATGCCTGATCAAGATTTTGTCCACCTGCATCTCCACACTGATTACAGCCTTCTCGACGGCGCCATTCAGATCAAGCCGCTAGCCAAACGTACCGAAGAACTAGGCATGAAAGCGTGTGCCATGACCGACCATGGCAATATGTTTGGTGCTATCTCCTTTTACAACCAGATGAAGGGCCGTGGCGTGAAGCCGATCATTGGTTGCGAAACTTACATTACGCGCGGCAGTCGGAGCGATCGGTCGGCAGGGGCGCCAGGGGAGAAAGCCAACTTTCATTTGATTCTGTTGGCACAGAACTATGAGGGTTATCAGAACCTCGTACGTTTGACTTCGAAGGCCTACACGGAAGGCTTCTACTACAAACCGCGCATCGACCGAGATCTACTGGCGCAGCACAGCAAGGGCTTGATTGCACTCTCTGCATGTCTCTCCGGCATGCCGTCCGCGATGCTGGCACGCGATAAGTTCGACGACGCTGCGGCAGCCGCGATCGAGTTTGAAGAGATCATGGGGAAGGGGAACTACTTCCTTGAGATTCAGGAACACGGGTTGGAAGCCCAGGACCGAATTCGGAAACCACTCGTTGAGCTTTCAAAGCGAACCGGCGTTCCGCTCGTTGCTACCAACGATGCTCACTACCTGACGCCGGACGACGCGCGCGCCCATGACGTGCTGCTCTGCATCGGCTCAGGCAAAACAGTTTCTGAGACTAACCGGCTGCGTTATCCCACTCCCAATTTCTACGTGCGCTCGCCCGAGGAGATGTGGCGCATCTTCGGCGCTGAACTTCCAGACGCACTAACCAGAACCGTCGACATCGCCGAGCGCTGTGACCTCAGCCTTCCGGAAAACGTGAACTACCTTCCGCAATACCCAATTCCGGAATCGGAGTCGGGCCTGACGGCAGACGACTATTTTGAGAAGGTGGTTCGAGAGGGCTTTGAGCGACGCCGGCAGCAGGTTTGGGAGCGACAGTTATCGAGAGGTGAGCTCAAGCATTCGATTTCGGATTATCAGACCCGTCTGAGTAGCGAGATTGCGATGATCCGCCAGATGGGCTTTCCGGGATACTTCCTCGTCGTTTGGGACTTCGTCCGTTACGCGAGAGAGCGCTCAATCCCGGTTGGTCCCGGCCGCGGTTCGGCTGCCGGATCGCTGGTGGCTTACTGCCTTGAAATCACGGACATCGATCCCCTCCAGTACAACCTTATCTTCGAGCGATTCTTGAACCCCGGTCGGCAATCCCTTCCAGATATCGATATCGACTTCTGCGTCCGTGGCAGGGCTGAAGTGATTAATCACGTGGTTGACCTTTATGGCCGCGACTCGGTGTGCCAGATCATCACCTTTGGGACCCTGGCATCTCGGGCGGCCATCAAGGACGTCGGCCGCGCGCTCGATATTCCCTACGCCGAAGTTGATCGCATCGCCAAGCTGATTCCACCGCCCGTTCGAGGTCGAAACGTGAGCCTTTCGCAGGCGTTGGAACAAGTTCCGGAGCTCAAGAAGGAAGTTGAGACAAACCCTCAGGTTAAGGAGTTAATGGAGATTGCGCAGCGACTAGAGGGCTGTGCCCGGCATTCATCCGTCCATGCTGCCGGCGTGGTGATTTCACCTCAACCATTGCAGGAACTCATCCCCATCGCAGTTTCTGGTAAGGACGAAGTAACCACACAATACGTCATGGCGGATCTCGAAAAGACGGGCATGCTTAAGATGGATTTTTTAGCGCTTACCGCCCTGACCGTTATAAATGATTGCTTAATTACGATTAAGCAGGCGCTTGGTTCAGCGATTAACTGGCCGGATATAGCGCTTAATGACGAGAAGGCGATGGCAGTTTTCGCCGAAGGTAGAACAGAGGCCGTCTTTCAGTTTGAATCTTCGGGCATGCAGGAGATTTGTCGGAAGCTTAAGCCTAAGGGGGTTGAAGATCTTGCAGCCTTAAATGCGCTTTACCGGCCTGGGCCGCTCGATGGCGGGATGGTGGACGAGTTCATTCAACGTCACCACGGAAAGAAAACCGTCCGTTATCAGATCCCCGAGATGAAGGACATTCTAAGCAACACCTATGGGATCATTGTCTATCAGGAGCAGATCATGCAGCTGGCTCAAAAGCTCGCTGGCTACACCCTGAGCGAGGCGGATCTAATGCGTCGTGCCATGGGTAAGAAGAAGCGCGAAGAAATGGCGGTTCACGAGGAGAAGTTTGTGAGTGGTGCTGTTCAGCGCGGAATCAAGCAGGACAAAGCGGCCAAGGTTTTCTCGCTCATGGCTCAGTTCTCCGATTACGGATTCAACCGCAGTCACAGCGTCGCGTATGCCTACCTCGCCTTTCAGACTGCCTACCTGAAGGCGCATTTTCCAGAACACTTCTACGCTGCCGTATTATCAAGCGAGGCACAGGACGCGGCCAAAGTTTACAAGTATTCAAAGGAGCTGCGGGTCCAGGGAATCAAACTTCTGCCGCCGGATGTAAATGAAAGTTATTCCGGCTTCACTCCGAGGACCGGAGCGATTCGTTACGGCCTCGCAGCCATCAAGGGTCTGGGTCAATCAACTGTCAATGCGATTATCACCGCGCGCGAGACCGGGCACTTCCGATCATTTTTTGATTTCGCTGAACGCATAGAAGCGGGTGCCTTGAACAAGAGATCGTTCGAAAGTCTTGTCTGCGCCGGCGCGTTTGACTCGCTTAAGCCTGAAGCGCGATTGCCAAATGAATGGCGGTCAGCGCTCCATGCTTGCATCGATCCCGCACTCGCCCGAGCGCAACGAGCAAAACGGGAACGTTTACAGGGTCAGAATGGACTGTTTGGAGCAAGCGTGGATGAAACGGTACCGGAGGAAGTACCGCCGATAGCGAAAGCCTGGACGGCCACTGAAGTGCTTGCGGCGGAGAAGACTGCGCTTGGGTTCTACATTACCGGTCATCCACTCGAAAACTACGGAGGTCTTCTGCAGAGTCTGAAGGCTGCGAAATCAATCGAGCTTCCAAACCTACGTAGTGGCGTCCGAGTGAGCATCGGCGGGATTATCAGTGACCTCCAATCACGTACAACCAAGAAAGGTGATCGATTTGCCCTGCTGCGGCTTGAAGACGAGACCGGCGGAACCAAGTGCGTACTTTGGCCCGAAACCTATCGCAAGCACTCGCTGCTGGCCCAGAACGAGCTCGCCGTTCTGATCAGTGGTCGGTTGGAACTCAGCGAAGACAACCCGCCTAACATAATCGTCGACCAGGTGCAGGGCCTCGACGAGATTCAACGGAACAGGGAATTAATTGTTCTACGACTACCATCGACGAAGGAATCAGAGAGCTTGTTTGATAGTGTGCTCCACGTGATGAATACGAACCCCGGGAATTGTGACGTGGCGCTGGAAGCGCATCTCGATGACCAAACGGTTGTTCGAATTAAGGTGAACTCCACCCTTCGCGTTGACCACTCCGCCAAACTTGAAGCGGCCCTTAAGGACTTGGGTTGCGGAGTCAGGGTCGAGAGGGGCGTCCCCGCGGCTGGCCGCGTCCGATAATGCTCGTTAGACTATGAGATCGCATGGCTAAGAAGACTCAAACCGAGAAGAAGGCCCCTGGCCCGCCAGCGCCGTCGCTAACAGCTTTTGAGCGGGTTCAGCTCGCCCGACATCCCGATCGCCCCTATGCCCTGGATTTCATCGAGCGACTCTTTGAAGACTTTGTCGAGATGCACGGTGACCGAAGGTATGCCGATGACCCGGCTATTGTCTGCGGACTCGCGCGTTTCCATGGCCTGCCAGTGATTGTGATTGGCCATCAGAAGGGCCGCGATACCAAGCAGCGCAGTTATCGCAACTTCGGCATGCCCAAGCCCGAGGGCTACCGTAAGGCTCTACGTGCGATGAAACTGGCTGAAAAGTTTGGCCGACCGATTTTCACTCTGATCGATACGCCCGGCGCATATCCAGGAATCGACGCCGAAGAGCGCGGACAGGCAGAAGCGATTGCTTTTAATCTTCGCGAGATGGCGAAGTTAAAAGTTCCGGTGATTGTCACGGTGATCGGGGAAGGGGGTTCTGGTGGTGCGCTCGCTATCGGCGTGGGAGATCAGGTGTTGATGTTGGAGAATTCAGTTTACTCCGTGATCTCACCCGAAGGATGCGCTGCAATTCTGTGGAAAGATGCAGGACAGGCGGCGCGGGCTGCGGAAGGATTACGTCTAACTGCGCAAGAGCTATTCGCTGAGAAGATCGTCGATCAAATCATCAGCGAACCTGAAGGCGGCGCGCACACTGATTACGATCAGGCGGCACGGCTGCTTGATTCAGCCTTAAGTGGTCGTCTAGCGGAAGCTGTCAGTTGCACACAAGAAGAGCGGCTCGCCAGACGCCACAACAAGTTGAGACAGTTTGGCCGTTGGGGTACTGCTTAACTTCCTTATTTCCGTCTCGTGTTTTGTTCAGCTAGAAGGGAATGTCGTCATCCACAGGGTCTGAACTTCCCATTGCCGGTGGCTCACTACTGCCGGCTTTCGCCGCCATCGCATCTTCGCCCCTCGCTCCGCCACCAATGAATTGCATGTCAGTAGCGTTAACCTCGAGCGTGTGCCGCGCTTTTCCATCGCGATCGGTCCATTCTTCCACGCGCAATCGACCCTCTATGTAAACCGGACGGCCTTTAGTGAGGTATTGAGAGGCAGTCTCGGCCTGGCGTCCCCAAAGCGTTACGCGAAACCACGTGGTCTGATCCTGCATTTCACCCGACTTGTCTTTGCGACGTTCGTTTGTCGCCATAGTGAAACTGCAGACCGGAGTACCCTGCGGTGTGTAGCGCAGTTCGGGATCCCTGCCAAGGTTGCCGACAAGAGTTATCTTGTTAAATGACATGATGAGGAACCTCTCAGTGTCTTCTGGGACTTGAAAAAGCTAGAGGGCGATACTACTCGGGGAACGATCGGTGGTCAAGCAGACCTCTTTAGAATTCAAAAAGCGTCTTATCGCGTTTGCGCGGCGATTTCTGCTAGACTAACCGCATTCAGTTTTACTGCATCAACTAATAGATGAAATCGAGCGTTTACATAGAAACTTTTGGTTGCCAGATGAACGTCGCTGATACGGAGCGAGCGGCAACAGGTCTGCGCAAAGCCGGGTATGAACTGGCAACATCGGAAGAAAATGCTGACGTTGTTTTGTTCAATACCTGCTCGGTGCGGGAACGCGCTGAGCGAAAGGTTTTTAGACGAATCAGTGAGTTGCGTCACATTCCGGGAAGGCCAAAACTGATCGTTGGAGTGATGGGATGCGTCGCTCAACTCGAAGGGGGCGCGATTTTTGATAGCTCACCGGCAGTAAACATGATCGTCGGAACGCGCGCGACTGATCGGATTGCTTCGATGATTGAACGGCTCCAGGGCGGGGAAGGGACTGTCATTGATTTGGGTGAGCGTGCTGACGGCGAATCGTGGGAGGTTTCCCCGGTCGAAAGACATTCTCCGTTCGTGGCCTTTGTGCCGATCATTGAGGGATGTAATAAGTTTTGTTCCTTTTGTATCGTTCCTTACTCTCGAGGTCGGGAGAAGAGCCGCAGCGCCAGCGAGATCGTTGCTGAGGTGGTTCGCCTTCGAGACCTCGGATACAAAGAGGTCCATCTAATTGGCCAGAACGTAAACAGCTATCGGCCGGTGTCTGAAGATGGGTTGCTGACAAGCCGCGGTGCCACTCCTTTTTGCCGGCTCTTGAGGGCCGTTGCCGAAACTGGAATGGAACGAATCAAATTCACAACTTCGTTTCCTCGCGACTTCCACCCTGATATAGTGGCGGCGCTTGAGGAGTATCCGAATCTTTGCGATTGGGTGCACTTGCCAGTGCAGTCAGGCAGCGATCGAATCCTGAAAGCAATGCGTCGCGGTCATAGCGTGGCCGACTATCGGAAACGTGTTGAGGGAATTAAGAACTCACGACGCCGGCTGGCGTTAACGAGCGATATCATCGTGGGCTTCCCCGGCGAGACCGATGAAGATTTTCAGGACACTATGAGGTTGGTTGAAGAGTGTGAGTACGACGGTCTGTTTATCTTTAAGTATTCGCAACGTCGCGGCACTCCCGCAGCCAGGTTGGTTGACGATGTCACGGAAGAGCAGAAGAAAGTTCGCTTTCTGGAATTGGAAGCGCGGCATCGCGAGCTGCAACGAAAGATCTACAACGACTACATCGGACGAAATGTCAGTGTGCTAGTAGAAGGTGAAAGCGCGCGCTCCGAGCGCGACATGACTGGTCATTCAAGTTGCCACAAAGTAGTGAACTTCCATGGTGGAGCTACTCAACCAGGCGATGTAGTCAATGTTCGAATCACAGAATCCAAATCCAACAGTCTTTACGGCCAGTTAGCTGAATAGTCGAGAAGGGCATCAAAGAGCCGAACGAGGATCTTGTTATGGAGATTGAAGTAAAAATCAGAGCTCTGATGATGGATCCGAACAGCGGTACTCCCATTATTATTTTGAAGGATATTGAGAGTGATACCATGCTGCCGATTTGGGTCGGTGCTTATGAAGCCAATGCGATCGCTCTGGAGATTGAAAAGATCGCGCCTCCCCGGCCGATGACTCACGACCTGTTACGCAACTTGATCATCGAGCTGGGAATGCAGGTCGAACGCGTAGTGGTAACAAGTCTGCGTGACAATACTTTCTTCGCAGTTATTGAAATGCGAACGAGCGATGGAAGCGCCATGGTTCTCGACTCGAGGCCGTCGGACGCGATCGCGCTCGCGCTGCGCGCTGACTGCCCCATCTACGTGGACATGGAAGTGATCAAAGCTTCGCGTAACAGCGTCCCGACAGAAGAGGAGGACGAACAACCGGTCAGCGAGGAAGAGTGGCCGGATGTGATTGGCGAAGCCGGCGACTTGCCGATGTAGTTTTGTTAACGAGACCTTATTTAACTGAAGTTACTTTGACTATGAGTTTGGTGCACTGCTTCTTTTGCCGCTGATGGTAATTGCGATCGCAAATCAGAAAGGTGGCGTCGGCAAGACGACTACCGCGATTAACTTGGCCGCGGCGTTCGCCCGACTCGGAAAACGGGTCCTTCTCCTCGATCTCGATCCTCAAGGAAATAGCTCAATCTCGTTCCTCGATCCGTTAAGCGTCGAGCGCTCCGCTTACGAGCTGATGACGGATGGCCTGGCTCCGATTGCAGAATCCGTTTATCGCACGCCTGTTGAAGGTCTTGATATCGTTCCCGCTCGAATCAGCCTGGCAAAGCTGGAATCAAAACTTGTCGGCGACTTCGATGCGCCGTTTCGTCTCAAAGATCGGCTCGAACCATTCCGTAAGGAATATTCGGTGATCATCATCGATACGCCACCTACTCTCGGCCTAATCACTGTAAATGCCTTGGTGGCCGCCTCGCACGTGTTGGTTCCAATTCAGTCGTCATACTTCGCGCTCGAAGGAACCGACGATCTCCTGGAGACAATCGAGAAGGTTAAGGCGCGACCGAATCCAAATCTGGAACTGCTTGGAGTCCTGGTCACACTCCACGACAAGAGGACGACGCTCGCGCGTGAAGTCCATGAACAGATTAAGCGAGTGTTTGGGGCAAAACTGTTCGAGACCGTAATTACGAAGAGCGTTAGGCTCGAAGAATCACCCGCCTATAAAGAATCCATTTTTAGTTTTGCGCCAAACTCCTCCGGCGCCATCGAATATGCAAAACTTTGCGAAGAGGTACTCAGCCGTGTCTAAAAGGGGATTGCCAGCAGGTTTACAAATGCGTCACGACGCACATTACGTCGAGGAACTGTCGCAGCATCAGCCGGCTGCGGTGGGACGCATGATCTCTGTAGACAAGATCGATCCCAACCCGGAACAGCCTCGTACGGAGTTTGGCGATCTCAGTGAACTCACGGCATCGATTGCTGAAAAGGGAGTGCTTGAACCGTTACTCGTCAAGCCTTCGCGGCAGACTGGCCGTTGGATGATTATCGCGGGTGAGCGACGCTGGCGTGCCGCACGTCAGGCAGGACTGAAGGAAGTGCCTTGCGTGGAAATGGAAGTGGATGAAGGCACTGTCGCTGAGATCGCGCTAATCGAAAACATGCAGCGTAAGGATCTCACCGTCTGGGAAGAAGCTGACGGCCTTCTGAGTCTTTGCGAGCGCTTCGGCTACACACACGAAGACGTTGCGCGAAAGGTTGGGAAGAGCAGGAGCACGGTGACAGAAGCTCTTTCGATTGCCGGCATACCTGCGGATGTGCGTGAGATGTGTCGTGAAGCTGGCGTCTCAGCCAAATCGATGTTGTTACAGATTGTTCGTCAACCTGATGAAGCAGGGATGCGTCGCCTGGCGAAGGACATTACATCCCGCGGCTTGACGCGTGATGACGCCAGGGAAGTACGACGCCAGGAAATGGGTCCACGGATAACTCCGGAAGCGAAGCCTTATACTTTCAAGTACGCGTCACCAGGAAAAGAATTTAGTTTGGAAGTGCGATTTCGCAGGTCAAGTGTAGATACTAAAGACGTGGCGGCGGCCCTTCGATCAGCGGCTCAAAGCGTCGAGGATAGCAATCACAATCCCGATTAGTTCGTCCTACCGATTCTGACCACAGGATAATTCTGCTTATCGTGTTGCTGCGCTCTTTTTCTTTTCAGCAGCCGCGCGCTTCTGTAGCCCCTTAGCCCAGCGCTCTAAAGTCGGCTGAATCGGCTTGAACAAACGAGCGCGAAATGTGTGCTTCTTCTCGTTCCACGCCTTCAGTTGTTTCTCAGTGTAGAGCCGGACCGCAGGCTCCAACTGTGTCTTTTTAAGGGAGTGACGCAGTGTCAAATGGTAATGCTGGCCAACGAGAGAAAAGATGATGGCGGCTAGATTCCCCTTGAATGACATCCGGGGAACTATGCGCTTATGAATGGGTTTGTTGCTGGGAAGGAGGACACCGATAGCAACCTCAAGCCACGAACCCTTTGGCCCCTGGCGCGGGTGGTACAACCCCGGCAGCTCCGAAGCCTGCGGAATGCCTTTTAGCCGTGGATCCGAAATGAACTCCACTAACCTGATGCGTTCAATCCCGCGAGTGTGCTCTCGAGGCAAGTTGTCAAAAGCATCTTCGATCTGGGCGATTGTGTCCGCGGGCAGTTTCCGGTCAACCTGATTCTCAATTTTAATAGCCACTATTAATAAGTCCCTTTGGAATCCTGAGTGAATAACGGTACTCGAAGGCGTGCCGTAATGTAGGGGGAACCAAAGGGCAGCGTCAAGTTGGGCCAAAGTCAGACAGCTCAAGTCAGCACCATTTTATACGTAAGGAGCAGGCAGAGGACTGAGGATTAACCACGCTCAGACGCCGGCCTGAATACGTCCGCTGCGTCTGATAATACATATTATGTTCAGGCACTTCCTCCATCAGGGCGGACTTATCCTGTGATATACGAGTTCCTGGCAATTCTAATCGGCGGTATCGAACAGCGGAGCTTTGGGGGATCCTGAAGGACAAGGCTCCACCGCACTGAAATCGCCTATCAGAGCCGTGAGTTTGGGATAAAGGACCCACACGGTTAAGCGCTGATTCTTGGTGAAGACGTTTCAAAGAATTAATTAGGAGAAATCTATGCTACGAATCGTTTTGGGCGTTATTGCCGGATTTGTTTCCTGGTTGATGGTGTGGGTCGGAAGCGAGAAGATTCTTTCGGCCATTTGGCCGGCGTTCGGCGTTCATCAACGGGCATTCGAAGAGGCCATTAAAAATGGCGGTCAGTTCACAGCGGACACGACGATGCTTCTCACGCATATTGTCCTCAGTTCAATAGTCTCGGTGATGGCCGGATCTCTGGCCGCGGTGATCGCCGGTGAAAACTCACGGGCGCCGCTAGTCCTCGGCTTTGTGCTGCTCGCCTTAGGTATATTGAAGGCAGTCATGTCCTGGCCGTATGTTCCCATTTGGTATCACATTATCTTTACTGGGATCCTGCTTCCAATGGCGATCATGGGCGGCAAACTGATAACCACTAAGTAGAAAAGAGATCGGTGAATACAAACAGATCAGGAGAAAAATATGGCGAAGGTTACAGGAATCGGCGGGATATTTTTTAAAAGCAAAGGTAAAGGCTCCGAACTGTCGGCGTGGTATCAGAAAAATCTTGGCCTCGACCTTGAGAGTTGGGGCGGCGCGATATTGAGATGGCCTGACGATAAGGCCGAGGACGGCGGCCTCACGGTATGGAGCGCTGCGGACAACGACACTAAATGGTTCAGCCCGAGCGAGTCTTCCTTTATGATCAACTACCGGGTCGATAATTTGGGCGAATTGCTCGAGTCGCTAAGGCAGAACGGCGTCGAGATCGTATCGGGGCCGGAATCGCACGAGAACGGAAAATTTGCATGGATCATGGATCCGGACAAGAACAAGGTTGAGCTATGGGAGCCGATGATTTTCGACGAAAAGAATAAGAAATAAATCATGCCCAGACTCATGTTTGTGGCACTCCTTAAATTAGAAAACTTAGAGTAACCTGGCAGTCAAGCAGTTGGACCTTTCCCTCGCAGGTAAGTTTTTTGCTTATGCAAGTCGGGCCTTTACCGCCGGACTCTCCAGCTCTCGCAGCGCGGTCTTTCCTACCCAACGACAGGCTGCTTCATCGGACTTAGCTAAACGCTTGGCCACAACTATGGAAGCGGTGTTGAGAGGCTGACTCCGTTTTCCAATACTGCGCAGCGCCCAGTTGACGGCTTTCTTTACAAAGTTACGTTCGTCGTGAGCGCCTTCTTCGATCAGTGGCAGCAATGCCCGGAACTTAGATTCAGGCGCGGCTTTGTCATGGATTGTTAAGCTGGCCATAAGCGCAAAACTGGCGCGCTTAACGAACTCCCGTGGCGACGACGCCCACTGGTGGACCTTGTCCCAGGCGAAAGGCGTGCGATCAAACAGGTGGAAACACGCTGTATCGCAAGTGGCCCAATTGTCGAAATCGGCGGCCCATGAATTCATCTGTCGGAGCGTGACCAACTTGGGGTCGTCTACGAGCGTGGCAAGCATCTGCGCTTCATAGCATCCGGTTTCCCAGAGCTCGAGCGCGAGGTCGTGATCCTTTCCAATGCGTTTAGCGATTGCTCTCAGCGTCCCCACAGATACTCCAAGCACGCGCAGTTTGGTCTGGATCCCGTAACGAGCGAGGCCTTCCGCGTAGTGACGGGTTCCTTTCCGCTCCAACAGTTTTAGTACGTCATTCTTGTCCATGAGATTGGTTGTCCACCGGATGAATCGTCGCTCAGTCTAATATTTGCTATGGTTTACGCTGACACGCTGAACGGAAACCGGGCTGGCTGGAGTTGACACTCGTTAAGCCTGACTGTTACCCTACGCGGTCTTTTACCAGCATTTTGCGTATCACTAGTTCCATAAGGAGTTTGCTTGAGTACTGAATCAGGTTTCCTATTTACCTCTGAGTCTGTCACCGAAGGTCATCCCGACAAAATCGCCGATCAAATTTCCGATGCAGTTCTGGATGCCGCGCTTGCCGAGGATCCCACAGCGCGAGTTGCGTGTGAAACTCTTGTTACCACCGGCCTCGTAGTCATTGCAGGTGAGATTACTACAAACGCCCGCATTGACTACACCCGAGTGGCCCGCGACACCATTCGCAAGATTGGCTATACACGCGCGAAGTATGGCTTCGATTGCGATACTTGCAGCGTCCTCTCGGCGCTCGATCGTCAATCGCCGGATATCGCGATGGGCGTGGATACAGGTGGTGCCGGTGACCAGGGTTTGATGTTTGGTTATGCGTGCAACGAAACCCCGGAATTGATGCCGCTCCCAATTCAACTCGCCCACATGCTGGCTCGCAGGCTGTCCGAGACTCGAAAGTCAGGTGATCTTCCGTATCTCCGACCAGACGGCAAGTCGCAGGTAACGATTGAGTACCGCGATGGCCGTCCCTTCCGCGTCGAAGCAGTAGTCATCTCTTCGCAGCACGATCAAAACGTCACGAACGAAAAGCTGCGCGCGGAAATTCAGGAGCATGTCATTCAGCACACGGTCTCGGCAGACTTGCTTGACGAGAACACCAAGTATCACATCAATCCCACCGGACGCTTTGTGACCGGCGGTCCCCAAGGTGACGCGGGACTGACCGGCCGAAAAATCATTGTCGACACTTACGGCGGTTATGCTCCCCACGGTGGCGGAGCGTTCTCCGGAAAAGATCCCACGAAAGTAGATCGGTCGGCTGCCTACATGGCGCGTTACGTTGCTAAGAACATTGTCGCCGCGGGTCTTGCGGATAGATGTATGGTCCAACTTGCTTATGCTATCGGTGTCGCGGAGCCAGTGTCCGTAATGATTGACACTAAGGGCACCGGACGCATCAGTGAAAATGCACTAGCGAAACTCGTACGCGAAAGCTTCGTCTTAACTCCCGGCGGAATTATGGAGGAACTCAATCTTCGTCGTCCTATTTACCAGGCGACTGCGGCCTACGGACACTTTGGCCGTAACGAAGACGGGTTCAACTGGGAAAAGACGGACAAAGCGGAGAGTCTACGTGCGGCCGCCGGCATCTAGTCGTTCGATCATCAACCTTCATTTCAAAAGAGGAATATTAATATGAGTGCTACACGTTCGCTTGAATACGACGTGAAAGATATTGGTTTGGCCAGCAAGGGCAAACAGCGCATTGAATGGGCCGAACGCGAGATGCCCGTCCTGCGCCTGATCCGCGAACGCTTCGGATCGGAGAAGCCGCTCGAGGGCGTAAAGCTTCTGGCATGTGCGCATATCACAACGGAAACAGCTAATCTCGCTCGTGCGCTGCAAGCTGGCGGCGCGGAGTCGGTTTTGATTGCTTCCAATCCCCTATCTACTCAGGATGACGTTGCGGCATCGCTAGTCCAGGACTGGGGCATCCCCGTTTACGCGATCAAGGGCGAATCGACTGAAACGTACAACCGTCACGTCCGGACCGCGCTCGATAGTCATCCTGATGTCATCATCGACGATGGCTCTGACGTGGTTGCAACGCTTATCAAAGAGCGCGCAAACCAGGTTTCAGAAATTATCGGTTCAACTGAAGAGACGACGACGGGCATTCAGCGACTCCACTCAATGCAAACTGCCGGTGTTTTGACGTTCCCCTCGATTGCAGTAAACGACGCGCAAACTAAACACTTCTTCGACAATCGCTATGGCACCGGGCAGTCCACACTTGATGGCATCATCCGCGCGACAAATATCTTGTTGGCGGGCCGCAATATTGTTGTGGTCGGTTATGGTTGGTGTGGCAAGGGTGTGGCATTGAGAGCACGTGGCATGGGCGCTAACGTGATCGTCACTGAGATCGATGCCATCAAAGCGGTGGAAGCTGTGATGGATGGATTCCGCGTGATGCCGATCGCAGAAGCTGCTGCCATTGGGGACATCTTCGTTACCGTTACTGGTAATCGCCATGTCATTGACGGACAGCACTTCGCGAAAATGAAAGACGGAGCGATCGTTTGTAACAGTGGCCACTTCGATTTGGAGCTCAATCTCGTTGCGCTCGGTGAAATGTCTGAAGGACCGGTTACCATGCGTCCGTTTGTCGAGGAGTACAAAGTCAAAGCCAATGGCCGCCGCATCATTGTCCTGGGTGAGGGACGCTTGATAAACCTTGCCGCGGCAGAAGGACATCCTGCAAGCGTCATGGATATGAGTTTCGCCAATCAGGCGCTTTCAGTTGAGTATCTTGTGAAGAATAAGGGCAAGCTCGATCCCGGAGTGCACTTGCTGCCGAAGGAAGTTGACACTGAAATTGCCAGCTTGAAACTTCGCGCCCTTGGTATGAGCATCGACACGCTCACCGCCGAGCAGATGGAATACATCTCGAGCTGGGAAATGGGAACCTAGTTGTCAGGTCCTGATTCGAGATAGAAGATAGCTCCCGGCAGCTGCAAAGATTATTGGCGGCGACCAACCTGCAACTGCCGGGGGCAGCAATCCCAAATTACCAAGCTGCTGCATCCCGCCTCCGACTCCCCAATAAGCGATACTTAGACCAACCGCGGCACACAACGCGATCACTGTTCCTCTTCGTCCGAAAGAGAGCGCGAGTGGTATGCCGATGAACGCCATCACCACGACGCTAAAAGGCGCAACATACTTCCGCTGCAGGGCCACAGCGAGTGCCGACACTTCAACTCCGCGTCTCTTTGCGGCAGTTAAGTAGCTGCTTAACCCGCTTGCGCTTAACTGTGAAGGCCTATCAATTGTGGGTTTGAAGATAGTCAGTGGCTCTATCGCTACCTCAATCTCCGGCGTTGTTTGTCGCTCGATTTGCATCCCTTTGAAATTCAGAACCTCGGCATTGTGCAACGCCATGCGGTTCGTCGCAGTCCAGTTACCCCTGCTTCCGCTAGTCAGATTAACCGTGTGAACTCCAGCTGCGTCGAACTCATAGATTGTCGGTTGTTCGAGCGCGTTGGTCTGCTCATTGAACTCATATGAGTAGAGTCGATTGCTTTCCGCCGACGCGAGCCACTGCCTGCCAGTGCCAGTGATCGCGCGTGCTTCCCCGCCCTTGATCTGTGCGCGCAACGAGTCCTGCCTGACGTTGCTGTATGGCATTACGTGCTCCTGAACTAGCCAGGTACTTGCGCCCACAGCCGCCGCGAACAACAGCCCTGGAACCATCAGGCGATAGACGCTCTGACCTGAGGCCCACCAGGCAATCGTCTCATTGCGTCGAGCCAGGAGGGCATAAGTCATCAACGCCGCCACTAACATCGTGGCCGGGAAGATTTCAACGGTGATCAGTGGCAGCAGAAACAAGACATATCTGGCAATCAGCACAAATCCGACGCGATTTGCTGCGATGAAGCGCCATAGCTCGAAGAGCGTGAAGACAATGAAAATCGCCACCAACGAAACAAATGTGAACAGGAAACTCGAGCCCAGCGTTCGGAACAATCCGATATCAAGCAGGCTGGGAAAACCCGAACGTCCCGTGCCGACAGTATGTGT
>Ga0134127_10001332_pt1 | contig 18492 bp, 24 predicted proteins | sample KB31753_FD_96459 | JGI IMG/M metagenome (GOLD analysis project Ga0134127, IMG submission 96459) | Terrestrial soil microbial communities with excess Nitrogen fertilizer from Kellogg Biological Station, Michigan, USA - KB3-175-3 | ecosystem: Environmental > Terrestrial > Soil > Unclassified ... | reverse complement strand
GCTGAGTCCGTTCGGTGGCGTAGGCTCAGAGCCGTACGTGGCCGTTCAGGAGGGACGGCTGGCCATCGCTTGCGAACTCAAGCCGAGCTACTTCAAACAGCTGGTAGCCAACATGCGCGCATCTGAACAGTCGAACATGTCCCTTTTCGGTTAGGAAAAATCACAAGCCACGTGGATCGCACTAATGCCACGTGGCAATCTGACGTTCAGATAGTCATGAAGCCGATGACACAAGCGCAGCGCATCCGGATGATTCGTCGGGACATCCGCATGGCGATGGCCGAAGGCAAGACGCAGCTGTACTTGGAGCTGATTGAGGAGCTCGCAATCATCCTGAGGGGCACATGAGGTACCAAGTACAGCTGAGTTACTACAACGGCGGCAAGCGCAACTGGCTGCCTGTCGCAGAACACCCGGGCGTTGACTACACCAGCTTCGCGGCTGTGATGGCCGACGCCGAGGAAGTAGAGGACGCAGAGCGCCAGGCGCACGGGATGCGCATCGGTGCGATGTGTCGGGTTGTCGAGGTGGAGACTGAGACTGTGGAGGAGCCGTGGGACCAATGATTGGACCTCAGCTTCCAGTCGCGTTCTGCCGCTGCGGCACACAACTCAGGTTCGAGCGAGTCCGCTGGACTGACTGCAGCACCAGCTGGGAATGCAACTGCCAAGGCTGCATCGACCAGGAAACCTTCAGCGACGGAAGCCGCAGCACGCACTACGTGCGCGGTGACGGTGTGAGTCCGTGGGATGCCTTGGACGACCTGGCCGCTATTCACTTCGACTGCATGCCGGAAGAACTGATAAAGGAGGAAGCGTGAGTATCGACAGGGAAGCTGCAATCAAGGATATGACGGCTCAGCTCAGCGCTCTGGTAGCGCAAGTTGAAAGCGGTAAGTTGTCAGCCACCGATGCCGTCTTGAAGGCCTACATCGTAGGCCACACGGACGCGATGAAAGAAGCTGAGGCTGCGTTCGACAGGGTCATCAAAAGGCTAAAGTAGCTCGGCGCGTAGCCGTTCAGATTCACATGCACAAGCCGCGCAGCAACACCAAGGCCATCAAGCTGTTCCAGGCCTACATGGCCGCCAAGGGCACTCCCGTCGCGAAGCCTGTGGACGTGTACCACGGCGTGTGGGCACAGCGCACGCAGGTGACCGAGCCGACCAACGACGTTAAAGTGAGGCAGGAGTATGACACTGACCCCGTCTGAGATTGAGCAGCACCTTGCCGAAGCGACCGCGCTGCTGAAGCGGGCCTCGTTCGCGCACCTGCCGCGCGAGTGCCGCGCTTTGAACGATCGGCGCGAAGCGCTGCTCTCCCGCGCCCCAGCGCAGCCCGCCGCTCTGGTCTGCCATGACGCGAGCAAGCATGTGTGCTCGTTTCAGCCCGCTGCGCCGGAGCCGAGCAGGGAGCGGGAGGTGTCACTGGTGATTCAAGACATCGCAGAGGCGCGGCTGCGAATCGAGGAACTGGAGAAGGAGGCCGCGCTGCCGTCAGACGCCGAAGCCAAGCTCGCGGCTGCGGAGAACGAGCTGCGGCGTATCGGCTACGGCGTCGAGCCGATCTACGTCTTCGCTGAAGACGGGCGCCCCCAGTTCACTAGCCTGACGGGCGACGTCTGCTGGGACACGAGAGAGAACCGGGCGAAGACCTTCGCGTTCATCACAGCCGCCGAAGCCAAGCTCGCGGCTTGCAAGTCGGATTGCGATCTGATGCAGGCGCAGAAGTCGGCCCTGTCCAGGCGCGTTCTGGAGTTGGAGGAAATCAAGCCGCTATTAGACGCGCTGTCGTTGCGCGCCGCCGAAGCCAAGCTCGCGGCTGCACTGTCTCTGTTGGCCGAAATCAGCGAGTCCGGTAACACAGGCCGTGCCTGGCGCGGAGCAATTCGACCACTGCTCGCCCCCGACGAAACCCCGAGCGACGGAGGCGACAATGGCTAAGCAGGTAGTAAAAGTGCCCTGCGCCCGCGACTGTAAAGAGTATTGCTGGAACACGGATAGACAGCAGTGGGAGTGCCCATTGTCTCAACCTACGGACCACGGGCATATGCCGTGTTGGGAACAGACGCGGGGCGGAGCTGACACGAGCGACGGAGGTGGGAAGTGAGCCATCACAGTGACTGTGCAAAGGACGGCGACCTGTTCGCGGAGAACGCCCAACTCCGCGCCGACCTCGCCACCAGCCATGCGCGCGTGAAGCAACTCGAAGCGGACCTGGAGGAGATGACCGAGAAGTGGGAGCGAGCCTGTGACCACGCATCACACCAGGAACTGCTGAAGATGCAGGCTGAGGGTCCGAAGTTGGAGCAGCTCTGGCGCAAAGCAGAAGAGTTGACGGAGCTGCTACGGTCATCTCCGTGCAAGTCATGCGCTTCCGCCCGCGCCGAACTCCGCACCCTGACCGAGGCCTGGGCGCTGCGGGAGTTGACTCTGCCGCATCCGCAGTACGCACTCGAAGCACACACCGCGTCGCTCCCCGAGCGCGTCCGCGCCCTAATCCGCGCCGGTGCCGGCAAGCCCATTGGGGAGTGCGACCGATGCGGGAAGCGCGCGCCGTTACATTGTGACCGTGACAAATACGGCGTCCACCGACGCACCTGCTGCCCCGGCTGGGGCTGCTCGGCAGAGAAGGGAGACGCGAACCGTGGCGAGTGAAGCTGACCTATTGCGCGTTGCCATTCAGTTGGGCGTGACCACGGCGGACTTGCGCAAGTCTCTAAACTACGCCGGCCTCGACATCTGCACCGCCGCCGAACGCAAGGTGCTGGAGGCGATGGCTGACGCGAACCTGAGCCTTTCTGGCGGCAGGTGGCACTTTCTTACGCCCGCCGACGAGACATCTGTATGTGAAGCGGAACGCGAGAAGCGCGAACTATCCCGCCGCGCCGCGGAGAAGGAGAGCAACGGTGGGTGACCGACCCAAACTAATCGTGCACGGAGTGGACCCGAAGCGCTGGTGCGAGGTCCACGGCTTCACGCCGTTCACAGCGCCGTGCCAGGAGTGCGGCCTGCCGCTGACCACGTCGCTGCCGATGGTGTGGGGTAAACTACGAGGCATGCGCGCGCCCGTGTGCGTTTGCGGGAACACCAGGACGCCGTACGGGGTCGTGTTGCCGGAGGAGCTTGGAGATCTGCCATGACCCCGCGCCCGAGTTACGACGTGCTGCTGAGGCTGGCGGAAGCGCTGGATAAGTGGGCCAAAAGGATGGGTGCGTTCACTGGAACAGAAGACGGCCGCATCACTGATGAAGAGGCTGAATGGGTCGCTATCAGAGACCGTCTCTCCGCCTACCGCGCCGAGATCGCCCCGAAGCTGCGCAGCCGCGCGGAAGTTGATGCGGAGCGGCTGCTGAATCTGGATGCATTCATGAGTGACGTTATCGGCTCTGCGGAGTTGCGCGCACGCGACTGCAAGCTGCAGCATGAGCCCACCGCCGAACCAGTCCACTCGACACCGGCTGGCAGCTACGACTGGTCGCGTGTGCCGCAGGAGCTATGGGCGGCGCTGGCCCACGAGTGCTGCTGCGACGACCATTGGCACAACATGCGAGTGGAACTTCTCGCCGCGATTCAGGCCGTGCAGCGTGCAGCCAAAGAGCCAAAAGAATGACCTGGCACCAATTCAGAATCGAGCGCTTCGAGTACCTCGTCGGGCTCGTCGCAAAGAAGTACCGCTGGATGACCCTGCATGGCCGCGTGGACACAGGCGACCTGATGCAGGCAGCCCGCATCGGGCTCATGACGTCGTGCCGCAAGTTCGACCCGAGCAAGGGCGTACGGTTCAGCACGTACGCCGTGTACTGGATGCACCACGAGGTCCAGCAACTCGGAGCTGCCTGCATCTACGGCGTGTACATCCCGCAATGGGTCTATTGGGAGAACCGCAAGCTTGGCAAGCGGATGCCGAAGACCATCATGCTGGACGCCTACTCGGGCGACTGGAACAGGCCAGGCGAAGAGACTCTCAAGCAGCGCATCCCGGCGCGCGACCCGAAGCCAGATGCGCCACTTGACGAACGGCAGAGAGATGCCACCATCCAGCGTCTGCTGTCCAGCATCGACAAGCGCTGCGCCGAGGTCGTCTGGCGCAGAGCGAACGGAGAGACTCTCGAAGCCATTGGCCAGAGCCTTGGCATCACCCGAGAGCGAGCTCGTCAGCTCCACGTCAAGGGACTGGAGCAGTGCCGGCAGCACCGGCTATCTCATTCACTAAAAGCCTTCGCGGAGGACTCGCCATGAAACGCATTGGACTCGTTGACTTTAGCTATTTTCTGCGCGTCGCATACCACTCGCGAGCCAACGACAGTTCGCCGAACGAGTGCGGTCAGCACACGCTGAACCAGCTCAGCGACTTCCGTCGCAACTTCGACCATCTCGTGGTGTGTCTGGACTCGCCGCCGTATTGGCGCAAAAAGGTCCACGAGGGGTACAAGTCCAGCCGCGAGCGCGATGACTCCTACATGGCCATCTGCAAGTGGACGAAGGACCGTCTCGTGAAGGACGGCTACTCGATTGCGTCTGCGCCGACATTCGAGGCCGACGACGTGATGGCCACGCTGGCGCGGCTGCTGCCGGCGAAGGGATTCGCGGTGAGTCTAATCACGGCCGACAAGGATTCATTGCAGCTGGTCACGGCAGATGTGCGCGCGATGGCACCGACAGGTCAGGGGCAATACGAGGAACGCGACGTGGCATGGGTCGTTGCCAAGTACGGTGTGCGGCCGGACCAGATGGCACTGCTACAGGCCATCGCCGGTGACGGCTCCGACGATATCCCTGGCATCCAGGGCATCGGGCCAAAGGGGGCGGCCAAGCTCATCAACGAGTACGGAACCATTGCCGCGATGCGAGTGGCAGCAGTGGCCGCGCTGGAGGCGTCTCAGAAGCCCGGAGCGAAGCCGCTCAGCGCCGGGTGGACCAAGTTCCTGGCAGGCTCGCCGAAGCTGTCTGAGTGGCTGGAATTGACCACGCTGCGCACAGACGTCACGCTGGACGTTGACGCGCTCTTGGTGAGGCAACCGGTTCAGAAGCTCGTGGAGGAAGAGATGGTCTTCGACCCCGAGGACGATGGCCGTCCGCCGAGCGAAGAGGACCTGGAGGAAGAGCGCGAGTTGCTTGCGCCGGAGGATGCAATCAGCAGCCCAAAAGCTTCTGGTGGACAATCCAGTGGGTCGATGCCGCAGAGCTATGCGAGCGCTACCCGAGGCCAAGGAGACGCTGACCCAAAAGCGGACCGTGCCCGGCACGTGGAGAATGCAGCATCTGCGGGCGGCACCACGACTGCGCCAAGTGCGGCCAGCGATGGTGGTCGTGCGTCTGCCCAGACGGTGACCCGCTCTGACCCAAAAGCCACAGCCGCGGATGCGCCTGCGTCGACTGCGGCTTCCAACGGACACTCGAACGGTGGCGCGCGGAGGAGCGAGCGGGCGTCCGGCAATGGCGAGGCCATCGTCGTAAGTAGGCCGGCTCCAAGCTGGGCGCTACAACTCCAACCGGCGACGGTGGCGGAGACGATTAAGTTATGCTCTTTGCTACACAACTCTAGGTTCCTGAGCCAGTTCGGCAGCGAACGCGGCATCATGACCGTGGTGCTGATGGGCCGCGAACTAGGGCTTGGCGCCATGACGTCGTTGGAGTTGTTCCACATCGTCAAGGATCGACCATACCCGAAGGCGAAGGGGCTGCGTTACCTTGCCGAGCGAGACCCAAACTGCGAGTGGATTCAGGTCGTCAGCGCTGACGACAGACACGCCACGATTAAGACCAAGCACCGCAAAGCTGGACTGCTTGAGTACACCTACACCATCGAGCGAGCCCAGCGCGCCGGCTACCTGACTGGTCCAAACAAGCACAACTGGAACACCATCACGCAGGAGATGCTGGAGGCTAGAGCCACGAGCAAAGGCGTTAATCGATGGTACAGTGGAGCAACATTCGGGATGCCGTCCGCCGAAGAGGTGATGGACAGAGAGGAGAGCGACGAATGAACTACGCCAGACACATTCCAACCTCGAAGAACAAGGCAGCGCCGCTCCTGGTGTTCTTCCGAGTGCTACCGCCGATGCCGCCGGAAGAGTTCCACGAGTGGGCTTTCCACCATGTGCCGCACGGGCTGCCGCCGGAGCACTTCCGCGGTCGCATCGTCGGAGAAGACATGAATCAGCGCTGCGCGCGGTTGATGCACCAGCCGAAGCAGTGCGACTCCTGCTGTTCGAAGAGATTCGGAGTGCCGGCATGATGTACCTGGCCAAACACCTGGTCGGTCTGCACTTCGCTAGCGGCGTCTACTTCGCCATCTGGTTCGACCTGGACGCCCCCGGCGTCTACGCCGGCACGGCTGAGATTGGATGCCTATGCTTTGGCGAGGGAGTCTTTCAAGAGAACCTCGACTGCTCCGGCGACTCGCTGCGCGCAAAGCTCAGGTTCGACGGCGAGTGGATGCCAGTGAGCATCCCGTGGCGAGCCATCAAGCACGTGCTCACCGGTGAGCAGTACGCCGCGCGCTTAGCCGCTGGAGCATCTCTGCCCGGCGTCCAGTACCCCGAACAGCACGCGAATGGTCCTTCTTGACCTGCTGCGTCTGGTGCTCTCGGCTGCCAATCTTCGGCCCTAGGTCGTACTCCTGCAGGTGCTGGCGAGCCGCTAGGATTGCGTAGTGCGCAGCGTCCAGGCTGTGGTCAGGGTAGCCTGTCATGTGGTCACGTAGACCGTTCTTCTTCAGTTCTATGGGCACAGAGCTGAGTTGCTCTGCCAGCGTCTCGGCTCTCTCGTGGACGTGGAAGGTGCCGGCGCCAAGCATGCTGTCCAGCGACCAGATGCGGTCCTGCTTGTGCCCAGCCTTCGCTACTGGCTGAATGTCTATGCCGTAGGTTTCTCGCATCGTGGCAATGATGATGCTCCCGCCTGCGCCGGCCGAGTCGCCGTGAGTTGAGCTTACGTTGTACGTGCTCTGGAACTCCTTGGTGATGGCGCAGATGTCAGGCAGCAGCAGCCCGGTCTCCTCGTAAGACTCAAGCACGTGGCCGTGGTGGATGTAGCGCACCGTGTTGGTGAACGGGTCTACCTGCTCGGTCAGAATCCAGCGCACCACTACCCAAGCGCACGGGTGCTTCTCTCCGAGGTCGAGCCCGAGCGTGGTGTACCCTCCGAGCGGCATGAGGTGCATCGGCAGCACCCTGTTCTGCCAGTGCGGATAGGCCAGGCCATCAGCGTCCAGACAGAAGCGCCCGAACCATTCACGCTGCACCACAGAGTCGGTGCGCTTGAGATTGTTCTCACGGCAGTAGCCGTCCACGATTGCATCGGCGCGGCCAGCAAAGAACGGGTTATCGAAGATGGTGGAGTGGTGGACCGTCGCGCCGTACTCGCTGACGCGCGAGTTGCCGCCGCACATCTTGCTCCAGTAGCTGTCACGGACGTAGTCCGGGTTGCCCATCAGCGTGATGCCGCGCCCGCCAATGCCCTTGAAGTCCACCGTGGAAGGACCAAACGTCTCGCGAACGGCGCGCGAGAGCAGCGTCTGGGATATCTTGCCGCACTCATCAATCCAGAGTGCCGGGCTCTTGAGGCCGCGGCCCTTCTCCACCTCTGCCTTCGTGCTCAGGCCGTAGAACTGCAGAGCGCCGCCGTTAGGCGTGAAGACCTTGCGGTCGCTCAGGTGCTCATACAGCTTCAGGTTGTGGTCGGTGTTGTATTGCCTGATGGCAGGCATCAGGATGTCCAGGCCGTTGCCGACCGTGTAGCAGCAGTACGGGATGACTAGCCCCGGGAACTGGTCAGCTACCATTAGAATCTCGCCAGCGGCCAGCGTGGACTTCATGCCGCGCCGGCCGCCGAAGATGACTCGGAGTTGCGAGTGGTCAGCCGCGACTTGGTGCTGCCACGGGTACCAGCTGGAGCTGACGTCTAGCCCGCCGTCGACGTCCTCAAACAGCGTCTCCTCGTCCTTCCACACACGGCTACTCCGGGCTCGGCATCGGCAGCAGTGGGGTGGGCGGCTCCCAATTCTCAGCCCTGCGCCATCCAGTCTCGTTGAGCAGAGCGCGCACACGCGGCGAGGGGCGCATCAGCAGCGCGCGCAGGTCGTCTGTGCGCTTTGGACCTTGCTGGATGGCCGCCATGATGTCCGAGCTCGTGCCCAGCTTCCACCGGCGATCCATATACTCCAGCAGTACCTTGGCCTCGCGCGAGCCGTGGTTGGTGATGAGGTTTAGCCATTGCTCATGGCACCACGATGCATGCGCGGCCTCGGCGCGAATGAACGCCACTGCGAACCGCGCATAGATTGGGGCGGCGTTTGGCTGCTGCCCACGGCGCACCCAGTTCTTGACGGTCTCAGCCGACTTGCCACAGGCGCCGCAGGCAGTCTCAAGAGTTGGGTGCAGCGGAAGCGCAGCAATCAGCGCCTTGCCGACCTCTACGTCGAGTCCGCCATCGTCACTCACCCAGCACCAGCACAATCTCGGACCACGGCGTGAACGCGAGCCGCTCGCCGTGCCATTGGCAATGCACCGTGCCGCCGTGCGTGTAGCATGCAATGTCGCGCGTCTTGCACCCGGTCTCGTAGAAGACCTTGCGCACGAACTCGCCTGGGCCGACCGCTAGCACGCGCTCGGCACGAAGCCTGATGTTCGTCTTGCGCTCGTCGTTGCTCTTGACGCCGCTGGTGCTTGAGCTGCGCGGGAGGATGAGCGCGCTGCCAGCTGAGAACACGAGGCGAGCTGCGGCCACTTCGTCCGGCACGGTCATGACCCACGAGCAGAGCGGCGCTGGCTGCTTCGCAAGGTCTTCGGTGACAGTGCAAAGCATGTTCTTCCACATGAGCGTGTATAGGCCATTGGGTAGGACGTGGCCTACTTGGCCCAGGTCGAAGCCGACCAGACTGCCGACGAGCACCTCAGGCCTTTCGCGACCTGAGCCGTACGGTGTGCCGTTGCCGAGCGCCACGACCTCGCCTAATGCGAATTGGTCACGGCGAGCAGTCACGCGATAGACGATGGGGTTTCCGGTCTTCGGGTTGCCCAGCTGGTCCACGATGTGCCCGCGGTCGTCCAGCGGTATGCCGTGGAGCTTAGCATGCAGGTCAGGCCTTGGCCTTATGAGCGCCAAGTCGTGGCACGGACGGATACTCACTTGGCCCGCCTCTTGGCGATAATCCTGGCAGCCTCTGCGTGGCGCTGCTCGAACGATGGCCGCTCGAAGCGCTCACCGCGCTTGCGCGTAACAATCGGCTCAGGCTTGGCCTCCGGCTTCGGCTCCTCCTTCTTCGGAACCAGCGTGGCCGTTGGACGCTTCAGCCCAAGTGCTTCAGCCTCTGCCATCTTCTCAGCCACCACGGCGTCCGCGGCCTGGCGCCAAGACACCTTGAACGACTTGGTATCTGCATCCCAGTTGCGCTCCATTTCACGGAGCACGAGGTCTGCGCCGTTCTTCAACTTCAGAGCGTCATGGCCGGCGCACTTATCCTTGCAGACGCCAATAGCCTTCTCGCGCGTGGCGCCCTGGTTCTTCTCGCGTTCCGCCTTGGCCTTGGCCTCTTCGAACTCGCGCTTCTCGCGCGTGAAGCGGTCGCGCTCCTCCAGCTCCTTCAGCTTCTCCGGGCTGAGGCCGGCGGTAGCGCGCGCAATCTTCTTGGTAATCTCCGCGAAGTCGTCGCCGAAGATGCGCTGGATGTACTTGGCCGCCTCGTGGTGCTGGCCAGCGTCGTACGCCTTGCGAGCCGACTCGGGGTCGCCGAAGCGAGCGGCTAGATTGTGCTCTGCACGCGATACCTTGCTCTCGCGCTCGGCCAGCTTGGACTCGCGCGCCTTGTGCTTGGTCTCGCGTCGTTCGAGGATTGCGTAGCGCTTGGAGAGGTCGGAGGTGGACTTGTCCTCTTTCTTCTCGTCCGCTTTGACTGCCGGCTCTTCCGGCTTCGGCTCTGTGCCTGGCTTCTCCTCAGCCTTGGGCGGCTCAGCCTTCTTTTCCGGCTCACCATACCGCTCTGCCATGCGGCGCGCGACTCTGGCCTCGCGAGCTGCGCGAGTTCTTTCGCGATTGTCGCGACTCTTGTCGCCGGCCGTCTTGACTACTGCTGCCGGCTCAGCCGCTTGGGGCTGTGCCTGTTCCTGTTGGTCCGCCATTGGTTGCTCCCGGTGTAAGATTGGTGCTGAAGATATTCCGCGTGGACGTGTTTGCCAAGTCAGCAGCGCGCTGCTCTTCCTGGCGGATAAGCTCCACGCATTCGTCTGCGAATTGCTCGAAGTACTTCAGGCGAGATTGCGGCGCGCCTTCTTCGCGCGCTTCCACCATCTGCACCCAGCACACGTTCAATGCCTCCTGTAGGCCTTCTTTGAGCATGTACTTGCTCGGGCTGGCGTAGAGGCCGCGAAGCTTTTCCTCGGGCTCCCTGAGCCACTTGCTGCACTGCCGCTCGGTCCACTCGCGAACCGCGAAGATGCGCTGCTCGACGTGCTTTTCGTCGAACGACTTCCACGCCTCGATGAGGTCTCCGGCCGTTGCCTGAGCCGCCGGGTCAGCGATGAGCCGCTCGATCTTCTCCAGCCTGGCCTTTGGCGAATCCTTCTCCTCCGACGCAGGCTTAATGCCGAGCACGTACTTTGAGTCGTCCAGGTCTAGGTCTGCAGAGGTGAGTTCACGGCGCTTCTTGTCGTCACCGACCCATCGCGAGTACTTGCCCTCCACGACCTTCTGGAGCGCCCAGATGAAGATGCGAGCTCGGTCCACTGCGCGGAACTGAATCGCGCGGCGCTCAGCGTCAGCGAAGTTCTCGGTGTAGTAGCTTGCCGTCAGGCTCTCATGCAACCCGCTCGTGGTCCCAGGCTGGCGCGAGCCGCTGGTCTGCGCCTTGGCGATGCCGGACACGTCGTGCAAGCCCTGGCTGTAGCGCTCGTACATCTCGGTGCCGGCTCGCTGCAGATTGGGCAGCTCGAAGGCCTTCACCGAATCCGACGGAGACCCAGTCATCTCCAGAATCTTCACGCCGGTCGCGCCTTGCAACTGAGAGCTGATGGCCTCGCCCTCACCGGTTCCGGTCTTACACAGGAACGCCACCTGCGGCATGTTGTGCTGCGCGCGGTCCTGGTCGTAGAGAATCTCCTGCCCGCGCATGAACGCCCGATAGACGGTGCGCGTCAGGCAGACACCGCCTTCGCCGTCCAACTCGCGTTCGAACTCCCAAGAGTTGCCTGGCGGAGCAGGATGCTCCCAAACTTCGTCTTCGAGCTGAGTACCGTCCTTCAGGCAGAACAGTTGCCGCCCCGGGTTGTCTTCGTTAATCTGTACGCGCCAGCCCTGGTGAACACGCACCAGCCGCTTGATGACCGAGCGCGCCCCGTGAGCGCGGTTGGACACCGGCGTGTTGCGATTGTCTGCATAGCGCTGACCGCTCTGAACCTGCTCGACCTGCCGCAGGATGTCCGCTTTCTGGTCTTGGTAGCGAGAGCAAAGCCACTCAGGGTCACGCCAAACGGTGCGGCATAGAGTCAGAATCTGGCCGAATTGCCCCGAGCGGACGATGCCGATGGTCAGGCCGTCGTCCAGCTCAGCCTCGACCTTGCCGTCGCCTGGGAAAGCGAACACCCAGTACTGGCCAGTGGCGCACGTGGCAAGCACAGCTCCGTGCCGATCCATCTCGGCCATGTTCGCGAATTGCCCCTGCGACAGTTCGAACTCTGCCATCAGAGTTTCGTCGATGGCTTCGGCGGCCAAGCGCTGCTCGAAGGTGCCATCGGTGCTGACCATCTGCGGCGCCGGGTTGTCCCCTGCAAAGCTCTTGGCCACGAACGTGTTCACCATGCGCCGGACCGAGTTCAAGATTACCGGCACCTCGGTTCCGTCGAGCACGGAGTCGTCGTACGCCGCTGCGCCGGCAGCGTATTGGCTCGTGAGAGTCACGCCGTCGTACGCGCACGAGTAGCGGTAGGCGCGCGCCGCGGCGCTCTGGTTGGCGGTCATCGTCTCGTTGCACCATCCGACGAGCAGCTTGCGAGCCTGCTCTCCCTCGTACTGCCAGAAGCAGGACTTGGGAGTGGCCAGGTTGCTCTTGCCACGCTTTGCGTCGATGCGCCTAGCCACGGCGAGTCACCGTGCACAGGACAGTCCCGGTATCCTGGTCCAGTTGCATCCTGGTCACCATCTGACCCGGCATCAGTGGCCCCTGCTCAGGCAGTTCATCGAACAGCATCGGAATGGCTTCGGGCCTGACCATCTGTTGAATGACGATGCCAGAGTGTATCTGCTGCGTGTGCTTCAACTTACGCGCCACGATTCGTAACGCCTTTCGCGATGTTGTCCAGGCTTCTGTTGGTCGGAGCTTGCTCGCTCGGGAGCGGCATAGCGCCCATGGGTGCTGGCTGGCCAGCGTTCTTTGCGTTGGCTTCAGCCATGTAGTCAGCCGCGGCCCACGAGTACGCCGGGCCAGCTATGCCATCGGAGTCGAATAGGATGTCCAGCCACTGCTTCGTCTGGCTGGTTGTCTGCTCGTAGTTCTGCCCGACTTCTGCGGTCACGTCCTGGACGAGCTGAGCGTATGAGTCAGGGTCGATGGTCTTCAGCGCGCGAATCTGCTCCGGCGATGCGCTCCCGTCTTCGACGGAGTCCACCACGGACTCGGGGTGCATGGCCGAGTTCCAGACGACCGCGAAGTCCCTCAGCGTATCGTGGCTCGGCTTCACACCGCGCGGATGGGTAATGCTCGTCGCTACGCCAGCGGGGAGATTGGCGGTAACGTACGCGCTGGCCTTGGCCATCCTGGTAGCGATGGCCTGGAACAGCTTGGGATTCTCGCGCGGCAGGTCGCCGAACGACTCGGCCATGGCGCGCGGCAGCACGGTCGGGTCACGGCTCATTTCCAGCAGCATGTCCCGACGCGCGGCGAAGGCCTCCTGAGGCCCAGGGAAGTCGCCAGCGAATCTCTCCAGCGCGGTCGGAGCGGCACGGCGCACTGCATCCACGCCAGTCCCTGCGGCACGGAGAGCGCCGCGAGCTGCTCCCCTGGCGGCCTGCCGCAGGGACTCGCGGCCCGAAGCGTCGATACCTGACCACATGCGCCGGCCCATCTTCAGCAGCAAGCCAGAGCCTGGGATGACCGAGCCGACGAGCGATTCCAGAGCGTACTCGGCGCCCTCTTGAACCAGGTCGTTACCGAAGCCGCGGGTAGCCGACTGGAATGCGCTGGCGGCCGGCTTTGCCGCGGCGGTAGCGACTTCGGCCTCGGCTTCCCTGGCCACGGAACCGGCCACGTCGTCGGAGAGCGCGATGGCCTTTCGCACCCGAGCAGCATCAGCCAGCAAGCGCTTGGCCTGGCCATCCTTGCCGCCTCCCACATCCCACTTGGCGCGCGCTGCCGCGCGGTCCTCTAGGGACTCCGCCAGCGCTCCGAGGCGCTCCCGAGCGGCCTGCGTCAGGTTCCCCGGGTCGAAGCCCTCCAGAGCGCTCTTTGGCAGCTTCACGGTGGCACTCTCGAAGTCGGCCACTGCCTCAGCCGCGCGCCCGAATAGAGACTGGTCCGTGACCCCCTTCCGCAAGGCGTCGAAGGTCTCTTCCGGGACGCCAGCGCGGCGCATCTCCGTGATGGCCGCCCGGGCACGCTGCATCGTGTCAAAACCGCCCTTGGACTCCAGCAGGCTCTCTGCCGCCGACCGGAGCATGCCGGCGTGCGGGTGCTCGGCCGCGCCCTCAGCCGCAGCGCCAGCCAGCTTGCGCAACTCCTCCGCCGTCCGCGTGGCCCATTCCGTCTGGACGGGCGCGTTCTTCGGCATCAGCTTGCGCAGCGTCTTGGAGTCCAGGTCGGCCTTACCCATGGCCTCGCCGGCGCGAGTGGCAACGTCGCGAATCTCGGCGCCCGCGCGCTCCAGATGCGCCTTGCTGTCCTGCCTGAGCAGGGCATCCCGAGCCGGACCGGGCGCCATCTCGCTCACACTGCGCGCGGAACGTGCGGTCGCATTCGCCTCCAGCCGAGGGCCCACGTTCTCTCCCACCTCGCCAGCAGCAGCGGCGACGGCATCGTCTGCTTTGCCCAGGAGCTTCGAACCGCGGCGAATGACCGCCGGGATGGCTCCCGAGAAAAGCGCGCCACCAAGGCCTGCCAGCGCGACGTTTCCCGCTGAGAGTTCGCGATTTTCCCAAGCAGCCTGCGCATTCTCCTCAGCCAGCCCGACGCCCAGTCCCTCTGCAGCACCCACCGCGACCCGGCCCAGACCAGCCGCGCCGGCAAGGCCTCCTGTGAGTGCCATCGGCGCAATGCCGCCTGCGATTCGTGTAGCGAGTGCAAGTCCAGGGCTCTCCTTCTCGAATGCTGAGCGGCGCTCTTCTGCTCCGGCGCCAAAGTCCTCTTTCCCGATTGCGCCGGCCGTAGCCGTGTTCAGACCGAGCTCGATTGCAGCGCGCGTCTGGTTCTCAGAGGTAGCATTCTCCAGATGCTTCGCACGCGCCTCGATATCCTCGGCCGTGGCCGCCTTCAAGCCGCGAGTGGCAATCTTTGCCTGCTGCGCCTCCCCAAGGTCTGCCTTGTTGAAGACCTCGATTCGCCCTTCGGAGTCTACGAACGTCGCGGCATTCGGGTCCGCAGCCCGCTGCCGAAGCGCATCCCACTTGGCAACCTGCTCAGCCATCAGTACGTCTCTTGCTGCTCGGCCGGCGCCTGAGGCGCTGCGCCGCTGACGGCGTCCTCCTGGTCAGCGATGAGCGCATCCAGTCGGTTCAGCTGCGTGTCGATTGCATCGTCGTTCTTCGGAACGCCAAGTCCCTGAACCATGTTCTGCGTCTTGACGTTGTTGGGCTCGCGAACGAGCCGCATCAGGTTGCCAACCTCCAGCTCGCCGAGCGCCGTAAGCGCTTCCTGTTGGCCAGGCTGCAAACCGATGGTGCTCTCCTTCAAGTTAGCCTTGGGCCTGTCAACGAGCCCCACGACGGCTGCCAAGTCGCCGCTCTTTTGCGCGCGCCGCAGCGTGTCGCGAATGCGGTACAGCTCACGCAACTGGCCCTGCTTCTCTGCCGCCTTTGGGTCTGCCTTGCCCGGTCCGAGCGGCTGCGTAACGCGCTCGAAGCTGTCGCGTGTCTGCACGCTCTTGCGGGTGGCAATGGCCTTCGCACGCTCCTCGTCGCGAATGTCAGCCTGCAATCGCTGCTTTGCCGCCGCAGCCTCCAGGAACGTCGCTTCCTCGGCGCTGGAGGCCAGCAGCTTGCGCGCGTCTAGCACTTGAGCCGCCGCCTCATGGGCATTCGAGCGCGCCTCCAGCATGGCGTCTCGCGCTGCATCAGCATCCTCGCCAGCTGCCGCAACGCGCTGCTCGCGCTCTTGCTCCTGCTGCCGGATGCTGCTCTCTACCATCTTATCGATCATGTCGAACGGCTGAGCGCCGCCACGCTTCTGCAGACGCGAGATGCCCTCGTCCAGCGCCGCAAGTGCGCCGCCGAGTCCGGCGATGAACGCCCACTCGTTGCGCTCGTTGCCCCAGGCTTTCTTCGGGTCGATGGGCTGGAGACGCGCCGCCTTGCGCTCGGCCATCGCTGCGTCGTAGTCGTTCTTGTAGCGCTGCTCTGCTTCGAGCTGACCAACCTGCCTAACGAAGCCGGACATATAGTCCTGCTTCGCGCGTTGCTCGCGCTGAGCGGCCACGTCAGCGCCAGCCTTCTGCTCAGCCTGAGCCGCTGCATCGGCCGATGCTTCCGTCTTCGCGCCAGCGTCCAGTACGCGCTTTTTGCTCTCTGCATCCAGCCCTTCCACGGACTCCGTGCGTGCGTGGTCGCTCTTCGTGGTTGTGGCAGTCGCAGGCCCGGCAGCTCCAGGCGAATCCACCAGCGTCGCGCGCGGGCCGGCGCCGCCAGCAAGCGGAGCGACCTGCGGAGGCGTGGCAGGCCTATCCGGTAACTGCACAGGATTCGCGGTTGGCCCAGCACCGCCAGGCTGAGCAAGCGCAGCGGCATCGGCTGCGGAGACGCCGGCAAGAGGGTCGACCGCTGGCGCTACGTTGGCTTGATGCGGCGTCGCTGCAACGAAGTCTGCTGCTCCAGCCGGGGCGCTCATCTCGCGCTCAAACGAGCCGTCCGGGTCGATGATGAGCGCGCGGTACCCGCCGTCAGTCTCCTGAGTCAGCGTGCCGTCGTCGTTTCGCGTGTACTTTGCCATCAGCTGAAAAGACCAGATTGTTTGCCAGCGGCGTACGTTCCGACCGCGGAACGCGCAGTGCCGGTGATTGCGCCGATAACGTCGAGCACTCCGACCTTCTGCGACTCGCGGAACTGCTTCCACTGTTGCTCCAGGCCTGCATTCCGGATGGCCTCGTCGGCCTTGGCAGCGCGCTCCTGCTCGGAGAGCCCAGCCCAGTCCAGGTTCAGTCGCTCCAGCTGAGCCTTCAAAGTCCCGAGGAACTTGGCATCGTCGCTGGTTAGCTGCATGTCGCGGCCGATGGCATTCGAGATGCCGTTGGCCACACTGAGCCCAGTGTCCACCTCGGCCTGAGCTTGGGAGATATCCTGCCCACGCTGGCCTTGAGCCGTGCCGGCGAAAGACGTGGCCGCCTGAGCCGCGAGCTGAGTGTTGCGCGTCTGAGTGTCCACGGCGCCGCGAGCCGCTTCTGCCTGAATACCCGGCGTCTGTTGCAGAGCCTGGAACATCGCAGCCTGCCGACCTCCAGCTCCACCTCCGGCAGAGCGCGCCTGAACCATAGCGGCGTTCATTGCGCGCTTCGAAGCCGCATCAGCAGCAGCCTTTGGGTCGTAGTCCAGTAGCTTGTTGTAGATTTGCTCCTGCATCCCGAGCGCCTTGTCCTGCATCTCGCGTGCGCGGTCAGCCGGGCCGGTATCCAGCTGCACGGCACTGTACCGATCCACGATGTCGCTGGTCTGTTCGTTGCGAACTGTGCCAGCGTCTCTTACCGCCTGCGCCGTATCCTCCGAGATATCCTCAGCGCGACCAGCGGCGTCCGTCGTCATCTTCGACGGCGGGTCCGTCTGTGGCATCGCGATGGTAGGCTCTGGCCTGGTGACCGGCGTCCAACTGCCAGTCTTCGGGTTCCGAACCTGCTCGTTCGGGTCCCAGACCCACTCGCCGTTGCCGCCGTCCTTCCAGGGCATTAGACGTTCCTGGCCTTGTCGCTGTTGTTGGATATCCACCACTCACAGACGACCTGCACCGCGCCTGAGCCGCTCTTTACCAGCGTCTTGATGGGGCGCGTCAGCACTACGACTGCGTTGGCCGGAACGCTGACGGTCAGCGACTCGTCGTCCTCCGTGGTCATGACAGCGTCCGCCGCAGCCGTGGTGCCAATCAGCTGGACCATCTGCGGGCAGAACTTCGGCTTGCCGCTCTGCGCTCTCAGGTCCTCAGTAGTCCCTGAGATTCCTGCGATGCTCGCAATGCGCCCGATGGCATCGCTCGGCCTGCCCAGATCCATCTTCGGTGCGACTTCATACCGTGCCATCAGCGTCTCCTTGCGTCGGGCACACGCTTTGGCCCGTCGTCAACATCATAATGCACTTCGAGTGCGTTCAGCCAACCCATCTTGGTGCCAGTGGTTCCAGTCAACGTGAGCTGAAGCTCGAACCGGCTGGTGTCGTCGCGCGCCGGCATCCACTCTTCGTCCAGCGGGTCGCCAGCGGCGTAGCCATCGGCGGCCAGGAATTGGACGGAGCCGCACGAGGTGAATGTCTGGTCATCCGTGTACTTGATGCCCAGCTCGGCCGTGAAGTCTCCCTGGTACACGCCGGTGAGCAGGATGCGCTGTACGCCGCTCGCCCCAGCAGAGCCGGTCTTCGCGACGTTTCCGGTGTCGATTCGGAGGCTCGGCGCGGCACCGGTGCCGTAGTCCTCGTCCTCCAAATAGACGACGCCGTCCTTCAGGAACGCGAGCCGCCCCTGGTATTCGACCAGGGCGTCCACGGCGCCGACGTCGTCGCGCAGCCATTGCCCGGAGCGCTGATCGAGCAGCACGATACAGCCATCGTCGCCCTGCTCGTTCTGCAGAGCCAAGGCAACCGCCTGCTGCCCAGTGACTCGGCAGGCGGCCGTGACCACTGGGAACTCTGCCATCGTGTCGCGAATCTCTTGACCGATGCGCTGCGGAGCTCCGCCGCTCCACTGGTAGATCTTCTCGGCGTCCAGCTGGAAGATGACCCCAGAGCCGCTCAACCCCTTGGCTCCACTCGCCTCGACAATCGAGCGCCAGCCGTCCGCAATCATCCCGCCGTCCGTGGGAACGCGGTACGCAGGCTGAAACTCGCCCTCTCCGTTGACGTTAGGTCCCGTGCCGTTCAGCACCCAGAGCTCATCGCGCGTGAAGAGCAGCCAGCTTTGCCCGTACGCTGCCAGCCCCTCAATCTCGCCTCGGATGCGCCCGCTGAACGCCGCGATTCCGTCTTGAGCGAAAGCAATCTGCTCTGCCGGCTGGAGCGGCTTGCTGATGCTCCACTGGCAGGCGACCGGTAGCCCGGCAACCATCATGCGGTCGCTCGCGCTCGCCATGTACTTGCAAGGCAGCGGCGGGTGATTCT
>Ga0134127_10001329_pt1 | contig 18521 bp, 16 predicted proteins | sample KB31753_FD_96459 | JGI IMG/M metagenome (GOLD analysis project Ga0134127, IMG submission 96459) | Terrestrial soil microbial communities with excess Nitrogen fertilizer from Kellogg Biological Station, Michigan, USA - KB3-175-3 | ecosystem: Environmental > Terrestrial > Soil > Unclassified ... | reverse complement strand
CTGCGCAAAGCCCGAGCGCTGGAACGAAAACAAGCGAGTGCCGCTTCGCCATCAACTGCGGCGATCTCTTTCGTCAGAGCGAGCACACGCAGCGACAACGCGATCGCGGCGGCACGATTTGAATCGGCATTGAGCAGTCGAATAAATCCGGGACTGCTGCGAACGAACGCGACCAGGCTTGCATTGCCGTGCGTTGCGACTACCCAACGCAGCGCGATCCATTCGTCGAAGATTTCCGGCGCCCGGCGCAGGATCTCTCCCCCGGCGATTAGAACGTGAAGAGCCGCGCCGCCACCTCGTTCGAGAAAGTTGTTCGCGCTCTTCAACAGACGTATCGCATCGGTCGCGGAGAGTTCGGCTATGGCTTCGGGAGTGACGGTCCACACATCGGCAGCAATCCCGCCTGCACGTGTTGCAAACGCGCCGGCAAGATCGAGAGCCGCGGTCGTCAGCCCGGTGTTTTGAAAACTGTTCAGTGCGCGGGCGACGGTGCTGCTGGCGTTGAGAAACTCCGAGCTGTGCTTTGCGGAACGCCGCGCGATCTCCGCGGCGACATCGATGATTGCGCGTAGAAGCTCGTTGTCGTTGACGTCTGCGGCGAGGGAAGAAAACGAGTGAAGAGTTTCTCGACCGATAGCAGTCGAAAGGACCATCTGTCGTGCACACAAGACGAAGATTGGGGGGCGAAGCTCCGGTGAAACTGTTCGCAGTGCTTCGACTCCTTCGGCGAAGAAGGTGGCTGCGGATTCGTAGTCAGTCATGGCGAGGCGGCGGCCCATGTCTCCCCACGCGCGCAGTTCCGCGGGTTGCAGCACGTGTGCGGCTGCGGGTGCGGCGCGCAGGAATTCGATGCCCGCGCGGAGTGAGATCGCGGCGATCGAGGCGCTTGTTTCCAGGACTGCGGCAGCCTGGTCCAACGGCAGGCTCGTGAGACCGCGTGTGAGCTCCAGGAAGGATTGTTGTTGCTGATCGTCAGAAACCACGGATTAGATCACAGTAGTAACGATTTCGCGGATGCTGCGCTGGAGTTCGCGGTCATCGGTGATGGGCGAGCACATCGCGACGTCCGCGGCATCGACTGGAGGAATGCCGAGTGCGATGAGCTGTGCGGCATAGATCAACAGTCTCGTTGAAACACCTTCTTCCAAACCATGCCCGCGAAGGTTGCGCACCTTTTGCCCGATCAAAACGAGATCGCGTGCGGTGCCTTCGTCAATTCCACCTTCGCGCGCGACAATCTCGGTCTCCATCTCCGGCGGCGGATAGTCAAACTCGAGTGACACAAACCGTTGTCGCGTAGACTGCTTTAGATCTTTCAAGATCGACTGGTAACCGGGATTGTAAGAGACGACGAGCATGAAGTCCGGCGGCGCTTCGACGATCGTGCCGAGCTTCTCGATTGGCAGTCGACGCCGGTGATCCGTCAACGGATGAATGATCACGACCGTGTCTTTGCGCGCTTCGACAACTTCGTCGAGATAGCAGATCGCACCGTTGCGGACAGCGGACGTCAGCGGACCGTCGTGCCAGATCGTCTCCTCGCCTTCGAGCAGGAAGCGGCCGACCAGATCAGTAGACGAGAGGTCTTCGTGACACGCGACCGTGATCAGTGGGCGTTCGAGACGCCACGCCATGTGCTCGACAAAGCGAGTTTTGCCGCAGCCGGTCGGCCCTTTGAGAATGACCGGCAGTCGTGCGGAATGCGCGGCTTCGAAAAGTTCCACTTCGCGGCCGACGGGAAGGTAATACGGCTCAGTTGCTACTCGATAATCCTGAATTGCGCTTTCTGCCATTTATTGGCATCTTAACATTCGGCAAAGAACGCGACCAAACCGCGGCTAATCAGCCAGGGATTACAAGGATTTTATGAAGATAGCGGTGGCAATGAGTGGTGGCGTGGATTCTTCCGCGGCCGCGGCGATTCTAAAGGAGCAGGGGCACGAGCTCGTCGGCTTCACGATGCAACTCTGGGATCAGCGTCGTGGCATCAACGTTGACGAAAACGGCGACCCACTGCCATCTCGTTGCTGCTCGCTCGACGACGTTTACGACGCCCGCCGGGTCGCCGAAGAGCTCGACTTTCCCTTCTACGTCCTGAATCTCGAGCGTGACTTCGAGCGCGACGTTGTCCAACCGTTCGTCTCCAGCTACCTCGACGGCGAAACACCGATTCCGTGCGTCTCGTGTAACAGTCGTTTGAAGTTTGCTTCACTCGATCGACTGGCGGTCAGTCTCGGATGCGAGAAAGTCGCGACCGGCCACTACGCGCGCGTTGAGTTCGACAAAGCAATAAATCGCTACAAACTCCTGCGCGGCAAGAACGTGCAGAAAGATCAGTCTTACTTTCTGTGGGAGTTGACGCAGGCACAGTTATCGCGCGCCCTCTTTCCACTCGGCGAGATGTCGAAGCCCGAAGCTCGCGACGCTGCACGACAACACGGTCTCGCCGGAGTTTCGGAGAAGAAAGAGTCGCAGGAGATTTGCTTCGTGCCCGACGGTGATTACGCGGCTTTCATCGACCGGTATCTCGAATACGAGAACGCGACCGAGCGCCTGCCGGGCACGGGTGAAATAGTCGATACGAGTGGTCGTGTTATTGGTCGTCACGAAGGCATTCATCGCTACACGATCGGGCAACGTCGCGGGATGGGAATTGCAAATGAGCGAGCGCTGTATGTGATCTCTATCGACGCCGCCAGGAATCGCGTCACCGCCGGTTCCTCTGAAGAGTTACTGAGCAGCGAGTTCACCGTCGCACGAGTCAACTGGATCGCCTTTGACGATCCGAAAGAACCCGTGCGTGCCGAGGTGCGTGTGCGTTATCGTCACACAGCAGCACCGGCGACGATCACTCCGCTCGACAACGAGCGCGCGCACATCGTTTTCGATGATCCGCAACGAGCTATCACGCCGGGGCAGGCCTCGGTCTTCTACCGCGGCGACGAAGTGATCGGCGGCGGCTGGATCGTGAAAAAATCCGTGTAAACTACGGCTAAATAAACCTTTTCCCGCACCCTTACGTAACAAAACCGAGGATCTTGACAATGTCATCAACACGAAAAGTAGCTTTAATCATATTAGGAATTCTGGGAGCCGTGCTTCTGGTTTGCGTCATCGGAGTCGTGCTCATCTGGGCCGCGCTCCGCAGAGGCGAACCGTCGATTCGCGACAACAGCCTTCTCACCCTTCGAGTTGCAGGCTCCTTGCCGGACTACACACCCGACGATCCCTTCAAAAAATTCTTTGGTGGGCCAGACCAGTCACTCACTGGCCTGATCATGCAGTTCAAGAAAGCGAAGGTCGATAAACGAATCAAGGCCATCCTGCTTGACGTGAACATGTCTGGCGTGGGCTGGGGCAAAGCGGAAGAGATTCGCGACGCGATTACGGATTTTCGCTCATCGGGCAAACCGGTTTACGCGTTCGTCGAGTTTGGACTGAACAAGGAGTATTACATCGCCACTGCGTGCGACAAGATCATCGTCCCCCCGCCCGGCGAGTTGTTCATCAACGGGCTCGCTGCAGACGTAATGTTCTTCCGCGGTTCGCTCGACAAGCTTGGGATCTATCCTGACATCTACCAGATTGGGAAATACAAAAGCGCGGGCGACACGTTCACGCAGAAGAAGATGACTGAGGCTCATCGCGAGTATATCAACGAGCTGCTGGACGATCTCTTCGGTCGTTACAAGAACGCAATCGCACAGGCGCGTCATAAGACACCCGATGAAGTGAGTGCCATTATCGACAACGCTCCTTACAGTGCGATCAAAGCCAAAGAGGCAGGTCTCATTGATGACGTACTGTACAAAGACGACGTCGAGAAGCAGTTCAAGAAACAGCTTGGTTACAAAGACACGGACACGTTTGTCGCAGTGCGCGGTGTTGATTACCGCGACGTCTCGCCGGAGTCGCTGGGTCTGAACAAGGGCGAACGCATCGCAGTGATTTATGCATCGGGCGAGATCGGTTCCGGCAGCTCACAGAACAGCCCGTCAGGCGATCAGTCGATCGGATCAGACACGGTCGCGAAGGCGCTGAACGATGCGGCCGCGGATAAGTCGCTCAAGGCGATTGTGTTGCGAGTCGATAGTCCCGGAGGTTCAGGGCTCGCGTCAGACATCATCTGGCATGCAGTCGAAGCGGCAAATCAGAAGAAGCCGGTGGTGGTGTCGATGAGCGACGTCGCGGCGTCGGGTGGTTATTACATTTCGGCTAGTGCGGCAAAGATCATTGCTCAGCCTTCAACGATCACCGGATCGATTGGTGTTGTTGCCGGCAAGCCTGTGATGCGTGGTTTTTACGATTGGCTGGGCATCTCAAACGAGTACGTGCTGCGTGGCAAGAACGCGGGAATGTTTCGCGAAACGGAGAAGTTTTCCGACGATGAGCGCGTGAAGTTTGAAGAGTGGATCAAGACGACTTACTACCAGGACTTCGTGCCGAAAGTTGCGAAGGGGCGCCAGAAGGATCCGCAGTATATTGACTCAGTAGCTCAGGGCCGCGTGTGGACCGGCGGTCAGGCTAGGGAGCGCGGGCTGGTCGATGACTTCGGCGGGCTTGATAAGGCAATCGAAGTGGCGAAACAGCTTGCGAAGATTCCCGCGGACAAGGGTGTCGAACGTGTCATCCTGCCGTACCCGACGACGTTCCTGCAGGAGTTGTTGAGTGGTAGTGGAGAGAACTCCAACACGCAGGTCGAACAGCAGCGTGCTGTTTTCGCGGCGTTGCCGGAGGATGCGCGGCGAGCGTTGCGGTATATGATGTTGATGGATCGGATGAAGAATGGCGAGTCGATGCTCGTCATGCCGTTTGATATACGAGTGAAATAAAACCTTAGACAGGATTTACAGGATTTTTCAAGACTGACAAGATTTATCCTGTAAATCCTGAAAAAATCATGTAAATCCTGTCTAGCTAATACGGTCAGCACCCACGTACGGTCGCAGTATCTCCGGCACGATCACCGATCCGTCTTCCTGCTGGTAATTCTCGAGGATCGCTATCCACGTACGACCAATCGCCAGCCCCGATCCATTCAACGTGTGCACAAACTCCGGCTTCGATCCACCTCCTCTGCGGAAGCGGATCTGTGCGCGTCGCGCCTGGAAAGACTCATAATTCGAACACGACGAGATCTCACGAAACGTATTCTGCGACGGCAACCACACTTCGATGTCGTAAGTCTTCGCCGCTCCAAACCCGATGTCACCCGTCGACAGCGTCACAACACGATAGTGCAATCCAAGCTTTTGCAGGATCGTCTCAGCGTCTCTCGTTAGCGACTCAAGCTCTTCGTACGAGTTTTCCGGCAACGCGTATTTCACGAGCTCAACTTTCTCAAACTGGTGCTGCCTGATCACGCCGCGTGTGTCGCGTCCATAGCTACCCGCCTCGGAACGAAAGCACGGCGTGTACGCGGCCCACTTCATCGGCAGCTGCGAGGCATCGAGTATCTCCTCGCGATGGTAATTCGTGACCGGCACTTCCGCGGTCGGGATCAGATAGAGTTGCCGCTCGTCTTCCAGCTTAAAAAGATCGGCTTCAAACTTTGGTAACTGCGCCGTGCCGAAAAGCGAGTTGCGATTGACGATGAATGGCGGCAGCGTTTCGAGATAACCGTGCTCGCGCGTGTGAACGTCGAGCATGAAGTTGATGAGTGCACGTTCGAGCCGGGCGCCCGCGCCGTTCAGAATCGCGAAGCGCGCCGCGGCGATCTTCGTCGCACGTTCGAGATCGAGAATGCCGAGGAAAGTGCCCAGATCGACGTGATCCTTCGGCTCGAAAGAAAACTCCGGCCGCGTGCCCCAGCGACGAACCTCAGTATTCGCAAACTCATCCGCGCCAACCGGAACAGACGAGTGTGGAATGTTCGGGAGGGTCGAAAGCAGCTCGTGCATGCGCGATTCGGTCTGTGAGCGAAGTTGATCCAGCTCGCCGATGCGATCCTTTAGTCCGCCGACTTCCGCGCGACGCGCCTCGGCTTCGTCTTTCCGGCCTTCCTTCATCAACGCGCCGATCTCACGACTCGAGGCATTGCGCTGTGCGTTCAGTTGATCGGATTCAGCAATCGTGCGGCGCCGCTCTTCATCAGCGCGCGCAAAATCGTCGAGCGCGGCTGTGTCGGCGCGCCGCGCCTCGAGCGCCTCACGCACCTTTTCGATATGTTCCCTGACGTAATTAAGATCCAGCATAAATCAGCGTTATCTGCGGCTTATGATTTTGGGCTTAGCTCAAAGCGACACCTGGGCCGGCCTTCACGGTCGCAACGTTCTTCGACGGGGACTTTAACAATTTCCGCGACGAGAGTCTCGGCTAAGCGACAAACTTCAGGATGAACAGCCACAGCAGCAGCCAACGGGCAGCCGCTGGCAGCGATAACGATCTTGTCACCGTGGTGTTCGATTTGCGCCGCCCCACCGATTGCCTCCAACACCTTCAATGCAGTGTGCACGCGACTGTCCAGGCTCACATTCTGTCCTGACGCTGCGTCGGCAGCGAGCGCCCGTCCGACTTCACGAAGGACATCCTCGATCTCCGCGGGTTCCAGGCGGCTTTTGAGGACCGCGATGAGTTGATTGAGTAGTGCGTCGTAAGCCTTTGGGAAGAGCTTGTCAGCTTCCTCCGTAAGCACGTAGGTAAAGTGCGGTTTCCGTGGCCCGCGGCGCAGGCCGCTTTGCCTGACAAGTCCGTCGCGTTCAAGGGTCGAAAGGTGAGCGCGGACGGCATTGTCCGTCAGGTTGAGTTTTCCCGCCAGCTCGTCGACGGTGCATGGCGCGCCGCGGAGAAGCGTAACTATCTGCCCGCGTGTACTATCGAAAAAGCGTTTATCGAAGGTAATTCCTTCCATCCCAGCCGTGATTCTAGCCTATTTTCAGAGAAAACACAAAAAATCAAATAAATGCTTGACTTATTATGCGACAGGAGTATTTTATTAATCCCAAGCAGTAACAAAGCAAATCTCATTGGCTTTACCGCAGGGAGGGAAAAAATCATGAGGAGCGAAGGGCGACTCAATTCAGCAGAGGGCGGCTTGGCGAAGATCGCATTAGTGCTTTTAGCGGCCGCGATAACGTTGGTTCTGGTAAGCAGGGGCGGCGAGGCGAGTCCCGTCCAGTCAACGGAAAGCGAACAGCAGGCAGACGCCAACGCACAGCGGATGCTGGAAGAGGGCAAGCAAACTTTTCGTTTTGACACGTTTGGCGATGAGGCTTTCTGGAGCGACGCGCTGCAACTGCACCGCGCCATTGCCGGCGCGACCCTCGGTGGTGTCGGGCCGGGCGTTAGTCCGAAGACGGCACTCGCGGTTGGTTTGAAAGTTGACGCCGCCGCGCTGCCGCAACCCCTGGTGGCGCAGTTGAAGCGCGGCCGCGTGAATCTCGACGATCCCGCAACAACTCTCGCGCTGCTCAAACTCAATGCAGTTGTGGGCGTGAAAGGTAATTTCAAAGCCGATGGAAGTCTTCAGTCTGTCGGCATTACCTGCGCGCTCTGCCACTCGACAGTCGATAACTCGTTCGCTCCTGGCATTGGCCAGCGTCTCGACGGATGGGCAAATCGCGATCTCAACGTCGGCGCGATCGCGGCGCTGAGTCCGAACTTGAAACCAGTTGCTGATCTACTCAGCGTTGATGAACCGACAGTGCGAACAGTGCTGCAGAGTTGGGGACCGGGCAAGTTTGACGCTGAGCTGTTTCTTGACGGCAAGGCTTTCAGGCCCGATGGCAAGTCAGCGGCAACGTTGCTGCCACCGGCGTTTGGTCTCGCGGGCGTAAACCTTCATACGTGGACCGGCTGGGGTTCGGTCACGCATTGGAACGCATTTGTCGCGAACCTCGAGATGCACGGGCAGGGAACGTTCTACGATCCGCGTCTCAACGATCCGGTGAAGTTTCCGATTGCTGCACGCGCGGGTTTCGGCAATGTCCGCAGCAATCCCGATCTGGTTACCGCGAAGCTCCCTGCGCTTCAATTCTATCAACTCGCACTGCCTGCGCCCGCAGCGCCCGCCGGAAGTTTCGACCCTGCGGCGGCTGCACGTGGTGCGGTCGTGTTCAATGGTCAGGCGAAGTGCGCGGTGTGTCACGTGCCGCCGATCTTTACTGAGCCTGGCTGGAACATGCACACGCCGGAGGAGATCGGAATCGACGACTTCCAGGCGAAACGCTCGCCCGACGAACGTTACCGGACAGCTCCGCTCAAAGGACTCTGGACACACCAGAAGGGTGGCTTCTATCACGACGGACGCTTCAGCACGTTGCGCGACGTGATCGAGCATTACAACGGTTTCTTTGGCACGAACCTGACCGAGCAGCAGAAGCTGGATCTGGTTGAGTATCTGAAGTCACTCTAAAAATCATGGTCGCAAACATGCACAAGAGGCACAAAACAATCCAACGCAGCCATTTGAACCTTTTGTACTTCTCTGCGGCGCCGCGCACAGTCGAGCGAGTGGCGGAAGCGCGCCTGCCGACGGAGACGGGCGAGTTTCGCATCATCGGTTTCCGCTCGCTCGTCTCCGCGGAAGAGTTTGTCGCACTCGTGAAAGGCGACTTGCGTCCTGACCGTCCGAGTCTTGTGCGCATTCACTCGCAGTGCATGACAGGCGACGTGTTTGGCTCAGTCAAGTGCGACTGCGGTCGACAACTCGAGGCTGCCATGAGGCTCATCGAGCAGGAAGGACACGGCGCGATCGTCTACCAGCAACAGGAAGGGCGCGGCATCGGCATCATCAACAAGATTCGTGCGTACGCCCTGCAGGACGAAGGCGCCGACACCATCGAGGCAAACGAGCGGCTCGGCTTCGAAGCAGACATGCGCCGCTACGAGCAGTGCGCCGAGATCCTGCTCGATCTCGGGCTGCGCGCCGTGCGCGTGATGTCTGATAACCCGTCGAAGATTCAGGCGCTGCAACAAGCCGGACTCAAAGTCGTAGAGCGTGTGCGTTTGGAAGTTGAGCCGCACGATTCATTCGTCAAGTACCTCAAGACCAAGAAGGAGAAGATGGGCCATCTCGTTAGCGTGGCCTGACAAACTGCAATGGCTTTCAGAGACGTTCACGTGGCAAATGCTCTCGACCTTCGCGACGGCGATATGAAAGAAGTCTCGGTCGACGAAACACGGATTCTGCTGGCGCGTGTTGGTGATGACTTCTACGCGGTCAGCGCAACCTGTCCTCACTACGGGGCTCCACTTGCCGAAGGCGCGCTCTGCGGAACGCGCATCGTGTGCCCGTGGCACCACGCTGTTTTTAACGTCGTCAACGGCGATCTCGAGGAACCGCCCGCGCTCGACTCACTCACCTCCTACGAGGTGCGCGTCGAAGGTGAACGGATCCTCGTGAGCCTGCCGGAAGAGGCAGAGGATCGACGTACGCCTGCGATGGTGAAGCAAGATCCGATCGCAGACCCGCGTCAGTTTGTGATCATCGGCGCGGGCGCGGCCGGCTACGCTGCCGCGCAGGCACTACGCGAAGAGGGTTTTCGCGGCAACGTCGTGATGATCACGCGCGAAGACCGCGCGCCTTACGACCGGCCCAATCTAAGCAAGGATTACCTGCACGGACATGCGGAGCCGGAGTGGATGCCGCTTCGCAGTGATGATTTCTTCAAAGAGCACGACATTCAGGTAATTCTCAACCGGGAAGTAACGCGCGTTGATGCACGCGCAAAGACGATCACGTTCGAAAGCGGCGAGACGATGGACTATGACGCACTCCTCGTCGCCACAGGCGCCGCGCCTGTTCGTCTCAACATTCCCGGTGCTGATCTAAAGAACGTCTGCGTGTTGCGCAGCTTCGCCGACGCCGACTCGATCATCGAAACGGCCGCGCGTTCTCGCCGCGCGGTCGTCGTGGGCGCGAGCTTTATCGGCATGGAAGCGGCGTCCAGCCTGCGCGAGCGCGGACTCGACGTAACAGTGATTGCGCCCTCGCGGGAGCCTTATGAAACCACGCTCGGCGCGGAAGTTGGGGCCCTCTTCCGGCGTGTTCACGAGAGCCACGGTGTTCGCTTCAAGCTCGGTTCCATCGTCTACCGTTTCGAGGGCAGTCACAACGTTGAAGCGGTCACGCTCGACAACGGCGAGCGCATTGAGACGGACATGGTCGTCGTCGGAGTCGGAGTGAGACCAGTTACGCAGTTCCTGGATGGTGTCGAGTTGGACCATGCAGGCGCCGTTATCGTTGATTCGCGGCTGCGTGCCGCCGACGGACTTTACGCTGCTGGTGACATAGCCAGCTATCCCGATCCGCGCACGGGGGAGCGCGTGCGAATCGAGCACTGGCGGACAGCACAGCAGCAAGGACGGACGGCGGCACGCAATATGGTGGGACGCAACGTGAGGTTCGATGCTGTTCCTTTCTTCTGGACGCGACAGTTTGACGCTGGCCTGCTTTACGTCGGACACGCTGCGTCGTGGGATGAGATCATCTACCGCGGCGACGTTAAGTCGCACGACTTTCTTGCGTTCTACGTGAAGGACAACCGCGTCCACGCGGTCGCGGGAATGAACCGCGATCGCGAAATGGCCGCAGCAGAAGAGTTGATTGGTCTCAATCTTGTTGATCTTGAAAATCATGAAATCCTGTCCAGCTTAGACAGGATTGACATGATTTTGCAGGATTAACATAAATTCCGTTTTCTTTCACACTATGACAGTCGCAGCATTCTCAACAGCGACATCAGACCCTCCTCGATACAGCCAGCGTGTGCAAATTTTCTCTGGTCTCGGGCCTGAAGAGATGAGTCGCATCGCGTCGCATGCGCGCAGCCTGCGGAGGGCGCGCGGTGAGTTCATCTACATTCCCGGCGACCGCGCTGACTGTGTTTACATCCTGAAGCAGGGAAGGGTGAAGCTGTCAGTGCTCGCCGAGTCGGGCAAAGAGATCGCGATCGACATCATCCAGCCCGGAGAGATCTTTGGCGAGTTCGCGCTCGTCGATGAGTCACTGCGCAGCAATATGGCCCAGGCGCTCGACGACTTGTTGATATGGGTTTTTTCCAAACACGACTTTATGAAGCTCCTCACGACTCAGCCGAAGCTGACTTTGAGCTACATCAAGCTCGTCGGCGATCGCCGGCGGCGGATGGAAAAGAAGCTTTCTGATATCACATCGAAAGCGGTGTCAGGGCGCATCTGCGAGCTACTGCACGAGCTCTCAACGGGCTCGGTCGAAATCGACACTATCGCCAGCGATTACCTCGTCCCGCTCACTCATCACGATGTTGCGAGTTTGATCGGCGCCGCCCGGCAAACTACGACCACAGTCCTCAACGATCTCGAACGGCGTGGCATCATTGAATTAGGCCGCGGGTGGATCCGCGTCAAATGTCTCAAGCAGCTTCAGACCTACGCAGCTATACTCTTCGCTTTTTGTCTCAATACTTTTTGAGCCAATCTTGTTAATGCTGTAATCCTGTCTAAGACTGACGTTATTTGTTAGACAGGATGACAGGATTTTCAGAATTTACAGGATGGTGGCCTGACTTTTTTCTCGCTTTTGTCAGCAGGCTGACACTCGTGTCGCTGTGCTGACATTCCTCCGAAAACTCTTCATTCATTATGCGCTCCTCGTTTGAGAGACATACGAAGGAGAACTCACCATAATGAAAACTAAAACATCAAAGCGGACACTCTGGCTCGCTGTCGTCGCACTGGCGCTGATGGTAGTAGCTGGTCTTAACTTCAATCCAAGCGTTTCCGCTGACGGCGGCAACGATCTCGGCACATCACCATTCGACTTCAGCGACGCTGCCTACCGCGCGCACGGCGTCGTTCCCGAAAACATCGTGCTGCGCGTTGGCACCGCGGCCCGCGCCGGCGACTTCGTCGTCGATAACACCAACACTGATCCAAACCGCAGAAACATCCGAACCATCGAAACCACGCCCGGCACGACCGGCTCGAGTGGTTTGACTTACGCGAACATCTTCGGAGTACTCAACTCGACAAGCTTCGAGCACAATGCCGCGGGCCAATTGACCGCGCGCGGTCAAGCCGCCTTCGACACTGCCGAGCGCTTTCGCGTGTTCATATTCCCGAAAGCGTCGAACGGCTCGATCCTCGATCCGTTTCTTCCGAACAAACGACAGGACAACGTCTTCGACACTCGCGACGGCTACTTCTCAAACGATCCACTCGGCATGTGGGTCGCCGTTTGGGTTGTTTACACACCTAAAGCTTTCACGATTGAGGGACGCAAGGAACTCGATCCAATCGCCGCTACCAACGGTCGCGATCTCGACGGCACAGCGATCCTGACGAGCCCATCGCAGATCGACAATCTCGCGGCGAAAGGTCTCATTGAGCTGCGCATGCGTCCGGTTAACGACGGTGTATTTCGTTGGGTCATCTGCCCGATCCCCGAGGATCCGCGCGACGGTTTCATTCGTCCGGATGCTTTCATTCGCGACGTAAAGCGCAGCGACGGCACGCCTGTCTTCCCCGCGCTCGGCAACAACTTCCGCTGTTTGCAACAGTCAGGCGACTGGTGCAACTAAGCCCACCCGCAGCCACAAGAGGCACAAAAAGCACAAAACGTTTCACTGATTGACGGTGCTTTTTGTGCCTTTTGCGGCAACGATTCACTAAGGAGAATCTCCATGGCCAACATCTCGAAGATCAATAGAAAAGCGGAGAAGGAGAAACAGCAAGCGGCCAAAAACAGGCGCGAGATCATCGCCGCCGGTTTGAATCGTCGCGAGATGCTCAAGATGGGTTTGCTGACGAGCGCCGGTTTGCTCGCGTCGATGCAAGGCTTGAGTGTCAGGGCGCGCAACAGTGCGGGCCACCTTCTCGACAGCGGCAGCGGCAGTGGTCCAAGTAGTCCACCGACGCGACCTTTCGTCCAACCATTCACACGTATGACGGTAAAGCAGCCGGTTGGCGCGTTGAACCCGACGCCGACCGCGATCCCTAACACTGTCGGCGGCGAAGGCCGCCTGATCACACACCAGGCTTTCAATCAATTTCCAGCCGTGAAGTTTTATGAGGTCGAGCAGAGGTTGACGAACATCGTCACGCATCCGGATCTGCCGCTACAGCCGCTCTGGGGTTTTGACGGTCTCGTGCCGGGACCACTTTACGTTGAGCGTTACGGTCGTCCGGTCCTCGTTCGCAACCGCAACAATCTGCCCGTGAACAACGGCGGCTTTGGCAAGAACCTCGTGACCACGCACCTGCATAACGGCCACACGCCTGCCGAGTCGGATGGCAACCCCTGCGACTTCTTCAGCCCCGGGAAATTCTATGACCAGCACTATCCGAACGTTCTTGCCGGTGTTAACTCTACGCACAAAGACGTCGGCGGCGATATCCAGGAGTCGATGAGCACGCTCTGGTATCACGATCACATGCACGATTTCACGTCGCAGAATGTTTACAAAGGGCTTGCAGGCATGTACCTGCTCTTCAACGATTACGACACGGGTGACGAGACGACCGGTTTCCACCTTCCGTCATTTGGCGACGGCGTGAGCGACGACAGCAATTTCGACGTGCCGATGCTCTTCAGCGATCACTTGTACGACTCGGAGACCGGCATCGTCACGTTCGACACGTTCAACTTCGACGGCGTGCTCGGCGATCGTTTTCTCGTCAACGGCAAAGTACAGCCCGTGATGCATGTTCACCCGCGACGCTATCGTTTCCGCTGGCTCGATGCTGGTCCATCTCGGTTCTACCAGTTCTTCTTTACTGACACGACCAACCTGAACCAACGGATCAAGTTCCACCAGATCTCGACCGACGGCAATTTGCTTGAACGTCCAGTTGAAGTCGAGAGCGTGCGCATCTCGGTGGCCGAGCGCGCGGACGTGATCATTGACTTCTCGAAGTACGCGGGCAAGACGCTCTACATCGAAAACCGTCTCGAACAAGAGGACGGGCGTGGGCCGACTGGCAAGGTGCTTCCTGCCGGTCAGGGCAACTTGATTCTCAAGATCGTCGTCGACCTGCCCGCGATCGCGGACAACAGCGTCGACCCGGCAACGATCACGCGCTTCTATGGTCTGCCCGACAAGACAGCGACGCCGCGAATTACGCGCACTTTCAACTTCGATCGCTCGAATGGTAACTGGAGCATCAACGGGCGCTCGATGGATCCGGAGTGCCAGGAGGTACGAGCTCGCGTTTCGAAGAACTCAGTCGAGCATTGGGTCGTCACTAACAGCTCGGGCGGGTGGCAACATCCGGCGCACATCCATTTCGAAGAGTTTCAGTTCCTTTCAGTGAATGGCTCGCCGCCGCCTTCGACAGGCCTCGTCCTGAACGGCCGGAAGGACGTAATTCGTCTCGAACACAACATGCACACGAAGGTTTTCTTCCGCTTCCGCGACTTCGTGGGCCGGTATCCGTTCCACTGTCACAACGTCGTCCACGAGGACCACGCGATGATGCTCATCTGGGAGATCGTCGATGGTCCAGGCGACAACATCACCAACCCGTAAGAAAGGAGACAGCAAACATGAGAAGCAGTTGCAAGAAAACGCTGATTGGGCTTGCGCTCCTGATCGGGTGCGCGATCGCGAGCCCTGCGCAAGTGAAGACACCGCGCGAGCGACTGGCGGAGCGAAGTTTTCCGAACGTAACTCTGACCACGCACAACGGCAAGAAGGTCAGGTTCTACGACGATCTGATGAAAGACAAGATCGTGATCATCAATTTTATGTACGTGAAGTGCGACGGCAAATGCCCAGGCACAACGGCAAACCTGGTACAGGTACAGAAACTGCTCGGCGATCGCGTCGGGAAAGACATCTTCATCTACTCGATCACGCTCAAGCCCGAAGAGGACACGCCGAAAGTCCTCAATGCCTATGCTAAGGCGTACAAAGTTCGGAAGGGATGGGAGTTTCTAACTGGGGATCCAAAAGACATCGAGCTGTTGCGTCGGAAGCTCGGATTCATCGATCGCGATCCGGTGCGAGACGCAAACAAGTCGAACCACATCGGCATGCTGAGATGGGGTAACGAGCCGCACACGCTTTGGGCCGGCTGCCCGGCCTCGCTCGCGCCCGCAAAAATCGTGAAAGAGCTCCGCCTCGTCGACTGGCCAACCATCGATGAGACACAGCGGAGACAGATGGGAGGAGGAGACAGATGAAAGTGAACCAAGTAATTATCTGCGCCCTGCTAGCAACGTTGTCTGCGCCTGCCCTGTTACAGGCGCAGACAACACAGGTGGCGCCCACAGCGACAGCCGCATTTCCCGTTGGTCTTGGACCGGAGGGTGTCGCTACCGATGGCGCGAATGTGTTGGTGGCTAACCAGTTCAGTAACACGGTAACGAAGCTTCGCGCGAGCGACGGAAGTGTGGTCGGCGCCTACGCCGTGGGCCACCGGCCTGTCGCAATCGCATTCGACGGCGCCTTCTTCTGGGTGGCGAACTATCTCAGTAACAACGTCATGAAGCTCGATGTGAGTGGCGCCGTAGTTGGTACTTACGCGGTCGGAGATGGACCAGGCGGGCTTCTTGCGACGAACGGTAACATCTGGGTCGCGAATCGCGCCGCCAACACAGTCACGAAGCTGCGTGCTTCAGATGGTTTGACGCTCGGGACCTACGAGGTGGGCGCGCGTCCGGTCAGCATGGCGACCGACGGCCAGCACATCTACGTCACGAATAACAATAGCGACACGGTGACGAAGCTGAATGCGTCGAACGGCGTTGTCGTCGGTTCATTCGCGGTGGGTGATGGTCCGTTCGGCATCGCGTTCGACGGAAGCAGCCTGTGGGTGGCTAACTTTGGTAGCGGCAACGTGATGAAACTGAGTCCTGACGGCATGTTGACCGGCACTTACAAGGCGGGGGATGGTCCATTGTCGGCGGTATTCAGCGACGGTGTAGTTTACGTCGTCAACAACGGCGGCGACAGTGTGACTAAGTTGAGTGCGGTTGATGGAGCGAGCCTGGGGTCGATTTCAGTCGGACGGAGCCCGATCGGGCTGGCGGTGTCTGGCTCGAGTGTTTGGGTTACGAACTCAGGTAGCAACACTGTCAGCAAGCGTTAACGTTTGCCACGGATAACACGGATCGTTCTTATGATCCGTGTTATCCTACAAACTCATGTCGGAAAAACAATTTGCAGGTCGCGTTGCGATCGTCACTGGAGGAACACGCGGGATTGGCCGTGCGATTGCGCTCGAGCTGGGAAGACGCGGTGCTGACGTCGCTTTCAACTACGCGAAGAGCGCGGAAGCCGCGGAGAGTTTGAAATCGGAGCTAGAGGCGTTGGGAGTACGCAGCTTGTCGGTGCAGTGTGATGTTGCAAGCACCGAAGCCGCGGCCGCGATGGTCCAACAAGTCAAGGACGCATTCGGACGGATTGATTTCCTCGTCAACAACGCCGGCATCACGCGCGACAATCTCATCCTTCGCATGAAAGAAGACGATTGGGATGAAGTGCTCAACACGAACCTGAAAGGTTCATGGAACTTCGCCAAAGCCGCGTTGCGAACGATGCTGCGACAGGATACGGGCGGTTCGATCCTCAACATTTCTTCGATCAGCGGTGAAGTGGGGATGGCTGGACAGTCAAACTATTCAGCGTCAAAGGCAGGAATGGTGGGACTAACGAAAGCGTTGGCGAAGGAAGTCGCAAGCAGAAAAGTCACCGTCAACGCGCTTGCGCTCGGCATGGTTGCGACCGACATGGCGGGCAAGCTTGATGAGGCTTACCAGACGAAGATTCGCGAGCAGATTCCGCTTGGGCGCTTCGCGGAGCCGGATGAAGTCGCACGCATCGCGGCGTTTCTTTTATCCGACGATGCTCGTTATATCACGGGACAGGTAATTCAGGTTGATGGCGGGTTGGCTATGTGAGCCACAGATAACGCAGATTACTTAATGCTTTTTACGTCGGTTGGCTTCGCGAACAGATTATCCGCAAACCTCTGGTTGTACTGCACTGACTCGTAGTTGATCCGTGAAGTCTGTTTGCCGTTTACGAAGTGGTCGACGACCCAGGGCGCGGTGACGCCATCGACAGTGATGAATTTGAAAAGCTGATCTTCCTCCGTCACCGACACCATGTCTCCAGTATCCGGATCTTTTCGCTCGCGCTTGTAGATGATCTTCGCCGGATAGTTGTCTCGCGCACCGAACTCATACTCGATCCACCAGTCGTCGGGAAAAACCAGCCGGATCGTTTCGTTGCGTTTACCGACGCCCGCTTCACGCCGGCCTACATAGGTGATCTTGCCGCCGTCCTTTTTCCAGTAGCCGCGCAGGAGATACTCAAGGCTCGTGCGAATCGCTTGCTTGAAATCTGCGACCTGCGCCGGAGTCTGGTCTGAAATCTTCTTCACCGAGCCGTCAAACATCCATCCCGTTTCCCCGGTGTTTGTCTGGATGGTGCGAATGCCCGCGCCGGAAAACTCAGTGCGTTCGCGATCCGGGTAAGCGATGTAATCGAGAAAGCGCGCGGGGATTTGGGATATGCCGTCTTTGAAGCTCGTGTAAAAGCCCTTGCCGATTACTGTTTCGACGCCCAGATACTTTTGCCCGCCGAGAGTTTCGATAGCGCGATCGATGATCTGTTGAGATTTCTCGTCGACTGATGTCGACGGGGCAGGGGACTGCGCCAAAATCAATGAGAGGACTAGAAGGAAGATCATGTTTTACAGGACGACAGAATCCTGTCTAATTGAACTCGGGCTTGAGACCGTCTTCCGGCTTCACGACAGTTTCACCATTCTCCACGTCAACGCGGAAACGTGATGCCGTCTTCCACAACCCGGTGATCGGAAGTTTTACCTTCTCATCGATGTGTCGCTTCAGGAAGCGCGCACCGTAAGCGGTGTTATAACCCTTCTCAGTCAACGTGTTCACCGCCGCCTCGGTTACCTCAACGAGCTTGCCTTGTCGTTCCATCTGCCGTCGCAGTTTTTCAAGATAGAGCCTCGCGATCTGGCGAACCTCATCCATCGTTAACGGTGAGAACACGACAATCTCGTCTATTCGGTTCCGAAATTCCGGCGAGAAGCGCTGTTCCGAAGCCTTCATCACTTCATTCTTCACGGCGCGGAAGTCAGAAGCTGTCTTCGTACCGAAGCCCAGCGGTTTCTCATACTTCTTGAAGTTCTCAGAGCCGAGGTTCGAAGTCATAATGATGATTGCGTCCGAAAGATAAACTTTCTTGCCGCGCCCGTCCGTCAGCCAGCCTTCGTCGAAAGCCTGGAGAAACAGGTTCATCAGGTAAGGCGACGCTTTCTCAACTTCGTCGAGCAGCAACACCGTGTACGGGTTCTCGCGCAGTTGCTCGGTAAGGATTCCGCCTCGCTCCGAGCCGACAATGCCGCGCGGCATTCCGATCAGTTTCTCGATGCTGACTGTGCCGTCGCTGTACTCAGACATGTCGATGCGAACCATCTTTTCTTCGTCACCAAACATGAACTCCGCAACAGCTTTGGCGAGCTCGGTTTTGCCGACGCCCGTTGGACCAAGAAACAGCAGCACACCGTCGGGTTTGTAGTGCGATTCTTTCAGTGGACCCTTGTTCAACCGCAGTCGCTGAGCAACT
>Ga0134127_10001327_pt1 | contig 18526 bp, 11 predicted proteins | sample KB31753_FD_96459 | JGI IMG/M metagenome (GOLD analysis project Ga0134127, IMG submission 96459) | Terrestrial soil microbial communities with excess Nitrogen fertilizer from Kellogg Biological Station, Michigan, USA - KB3-175-3 | ecosystem: Environmental > Terrestrial > Soil > Unclassified ... | reverse complement strand
TTCCTGCACGTGCTTTTTGACAGTGGACTCAGTGATGCCGAGGATCGTGGCGATGCCTGAGTTTGTCTTGCCTTGCGACAGCCAGAGCAGCGTTTCGGTCGCGCGAGCCGTGAGCCCGAATCTCAGCAAGGGCTCGACGGAGGAGAAGTCGGGTTTGAATTCCCGCATGGCCTGTTGTTGGGAGCGGCGCAGGCGCGCTTCGATTGCCCGGACCAGGTCCGCATTGGCCACGGGCTTGGTCAGGTAGTCATCGGCGCCGAGGTTCATGCCGCTGCGAAGATCGTCCTTTTCCCCCTTGGCGGTGAGGAACATGAATGGGATGAGCGCCAGGTGAGCATCCTGTTGTAGCGCTTGCAACACGCCGTGGCCGTCCAATTCCGGCATCATGACGTCGCAGAGAATCAAATCCGGCTTTTCTCGCTGGGCCAGCGCCACCCCGCTTCGCCCATTTGCAGACTCGATGGGTTCGTAATCGTGATACCGCAACAGGCGGTGATATTCCGGCGCATCTCCGGTTCATCTTCAATAACCAATATTCTTTTCATGGTTTCTTTGAAAAACAGGAAGCCTGACTGTCACCGTCGTGCCTTCGCCGACCTTGCTATTCAACTGCACTTTCCCGCCGTGCAACTCGGCGCAGCGTTTGACCAGAAGCAGGCCGAGTCCGGTGCCTGGCCGTGCTCCAACGTTGCTGCCGCGGTGAAAAGCCTTGAACAAATGTTGCTGGTCTTCCTCCGAGATCCCGATCCCCTGGTCGCGAACGGTGCAGACTGCGTCGGATCCATCCTGTTCAACCGTGAAGCGCACGGTCGTTCCGGGCTCAGAGTATTTCACGGCGTTGCTCAGGAGATTGGTGAAAATGTGCCCGAGCAACCGTTCGTCCGCCTGAGCCTGCGCCGAAACTGGTCCCAGCATCAATTCGATGGGGCATCGGCGGTTTGTTGCAGAGAGAACCTCATCGAGCACGCGGCGGCAAAAGGCGTTCAAGTCGAGGGCAGCGGGCTGGAAATCGAGTTTGCCGGCATCCAGGCGGCTGAGGACAAGGATCTCCTCCATCATGTCGGCCATCCGGCGCGTGTTCCGGGTGATGGATTCCAATTGCTCGTCGCGTTCACCCGCCGGCATCTTCTGGTAAAAGTCTTGGAGCAGTTCGGCCGAAGACTGGATAATGCCCAGCGGCGTGCGGAACTCATGCGAGACCATGGAAACGAAATTGCTCTTGAGCTGGCTGAGTTCCTTTTCCCGCTCGAGAGTTTTGAGCAACTCCCCCTCGGCTCGCTTTCGCTGTGTGATGTCCTGGGCAAATGAGAGGATATGCGGCGTGTCGTTGAGCTTGATGGTTTCGGCTGAAAGGAGAATGTCGAGGCGCTCGCTGTCGCGATTCCGCCAGCGGACTTCCCTTTGGCGAATGGAGCCGACGGTGCGCATATCGTTCAATGCCGAGTCCCGTTCCTCCAGGTTCTCCCACAAACCGAACTCGGCGGAAGTGCGTCCGATCACTTCTCCTCGCTGACAGCCCAGCCAGTTCACAAAAGCATCATTGGCCAGAACATATCTTCCTTCGCTCATGCTGAGAATGGTGATGAACACCGGGCTGGCCTGGAACGCGGCGCTGAAGCGCGCCTCGCTCTCCCGGAGCCGGGCCTCACTGGCGCGCAATTCGGCTTCGGTATGCTTGCGCTCGGTGATGTCCAGCGCGAGCGTCAACATGTGCGGCACGCGGTTGAGCTGGATCACTTCGGAGGACAGCAGCATGGTGAACAGCCTGCCCGCGCGGTTGCGGAAGCGGCATTCTCGCGCCCGAATGGAGTCGGTGCGACGCAACTCCGCCCAATACGCCTCGCGTTCTTCCTGGCGCTCCCACACGGTCAGCTCGGCCGTGCTTCGCCCAAGGATTTCCTCGCGGCTGTAGCCCGACCAGGTCACGAACGCGTCATTGGCCAGCACAAACCGCCCATCGCTCATCCGGGCGATGGCGAAGAAGATCGGGCTGGCCTGGAACGCGACGCTGAACCGTGCTTCGCTTTCGGCCAGCGCGGTCTGTGCGCGCTTGCGTTCGATGCCGAGCGAGATGGAGTCCGCAACCGAGCCCAGGGCCTTTAACACATCCTCCGCCAGTGGGCGTCGGGCGAACAGTGCCAGCACTCCCAGGACCCGGTCCTCGAGCAGCAGCGGATATCCAGCGAACGCGACCATTTCCTCGCGGGCCGCCCATGCTTTGTCGCTCACGCGCGCGTCGGTTTGGACACAATTGGTCAAATGCGGTTTCTTTTCCTGCGCAATGAGGCCGATTTTGTACTGGCCGACTCTGACACGACTGTGCGGTCCGTTCAGGTGCGTGTAGCAGCCGGCGCTGGCCTGGAGTTCCAAGGTTTGCGTTGCTTCATTGAGCGTCCAGATGCGGGTGAAGGCGACGTCCAGGTGCCGCACCACCAGTTCGGCGCATTGTTGGAGCATGGCCTGCACTTCGGTACCGGCATTCAGGGCCAACGCCACTTCGGTGCTGAGTGTGGACGTGCGGACGCGCTCATTGAGCAATTCCTCAGCGCGAGTGCGCTGCTCGATTTCACGGCGCAGCTCCCGATTGGCTTCGCGCAAGGCGTGCTCGGCCTGTTTCCGCTCGCTAATGTCGGTGATGAACGCCTGGATAATCTGGCGTCCGCTCCATTGAATTCGGGTCAACATCACCTCCAGCGGTATGTCCCTGCCAGCCGGGGTGCGACTCACCCAATCGAAACGTGCGCTGCCGTTGGCCATGCATTCCTGAATATGCTTACGGGCCAGCACAGCGGAGCTTTCACCGTTCGGCTGAAACGGAGGCGACGTATCGCTCGGGTGCCTGCCCAATACTTCCTGCGCGCTTTGGCATCCCAGAATCCGCACCGCGGCGGGATTCACTTCAAGGATTTGATTCTCGTCATGAAGGGTGACTCCCTGGCTGGAGCCCTCGAAGAGTGCGCGGAACTTTTCTTCGGACTCGCGCAGCGACTGCTCCGCGCGCTTGCGCTCGGTGTTGTCAATGATGCTGGCGCGTACCAGGTTCTGACCTTCCGCAGGCAGGCGCAGCAGCCGCACCTCGGTCGGGATGAGGCGGCCGTCCGGCTGACGGTGAGTCCATTCAAAAACCGGGGTGCCCCCTGCCAGGGCCTGATCCATTAATTCGCGAGCCAGTTCGCTGGAGGACCGGCCATTGGGTTGGAATTCCGGACTGACGTCCGCCGGTGTGAGTTCGGTGAGCTTCTCCATCGGCACGCCGTACAGAGTGCATGCAAGCTCGTTGCCGAATAGAAATCGTCCCGTATCGCCGTCAAAGACCACGATGGCCTCCGGGGCATGTTCGACGAGGGCACGGAAGCGGGCTTCGCTGGTCGTAAGCGCGGCGGTGCGTTCCGCGACGCGGCGTTCGAGCGACTGGTTTAGTTCCAAAAGCTCGCGCTCGGTTTTCTTGCGTTCCGAAATGTCGCGCGAAGCGGCAACCAGCAGCCGACGACCACCGAGGTGGAGCGGTGTCAGCAGCACCTCCACGGGAAATGGCTCGCCGCCGTAACGCGTAGCCATCCATTCAAAGCGTTGGGGGCCTTCTGCGAGCGCGCGTTTAATCCACACCCGCGCCGCTTCACTGGATGCGCGCCCGTCCGACTGTCGCTCGGCCGAGAGGCTTTCGATCGATTGGGACAGCAGCCATGCCCGATCACCGCCACCCTTCATTCTCAGCGCGGCGGCATTGCAGTCGATGATCTGGAGCGACTCCGGGTCAAGGATCAGGATGCCATCGGAACTGGCTTCAAAGAGTCCTCGAAACCTCTGCTCACTCTCACGCAATGCCGCTTCCGTCCTTTTGCGCTCAGTAATATCGCGCGATACGGTCACGTTTAGTTTCCGGTCACCCACGCGGATCTGGGTCACCAGCACTTCCAACGGGAAGTCGGTTCCGTCGAAGCGGCGGCCGGTCCATTCGAACCGGTGGCCGCCGCGCTCCTCAACCAACGCTGTGACCTGAGCGGACTTTTCGCGAGTCGGAGTGCCGTCGTGTTGAAGTTGGGGCGAAAGATCCTCCGGCCGCGCTCCCAGGAGCTTTTCCTTTGTGCCCGCGCGCATGAGTGCGACTGCCGCCGGATTGCAATCCACGAACACTCCTGCTTCTGGATCGAACAGCCAGATTGCATCCGCGCTTCGCTCGAACAGCAGCTGGAACATGGAGGGACTATCCTTAATTGACAACCCGGCCGCACTGGGACTTTCGTCCCATCGTCGCGCGCTGGGTGAATCGCCGTTCATGTGTGGAAGGCGCGCAGAAGCGGTTTGCGTTCGTGCGAACGCAGAGCCGGGATGCGGGCCTCTAACGCATTGTCCTGCCGCTGGCTGCTGCGTCAAGCGTTGAACCTGTGAGTTCACAGGGTCGCACCTACTCGGTCCACTTCATTGGTTGGGCGGGATGAACACCCTGTTCGCAGGCGGGCCTTGCAGCAACGCTCGGTAAAACTTTTGCGGAGAAAGATGGGCCGTCCCATCCGTGAAGACAACGGTACCGAGATTGTTGATCACAGAGCCTAACTCGCTCCAGTTTGCGAGATCCGGAGAACCAAGAACGGTGTAAACGCCAGGCGGCCCCGTTATTGCAAACTGAAACGCTCCAATCGGCTGTCGCAACCGAATGAGCCGAATCTCCAGCGGGTAAGTGAACACGGAAACGCCTTGATTCCGCAAGGTGGTCACTGTGCCGGCCAGGTTCGCGGCAGCCAATGGTTCGGAAAGGACGAGAGTCGCGAGCGGATTCCCATCGACGAAAAGCCCGGTCAACTGTTGCATATCTGGAGGCAAGGTGAGGTTGGTCAGTTGATTGTTGGCGAGATTTAGGACGGCCAGGGCAATCAGGTTTGAAGGCAAGTTAAGGCTTTTCAACCGATTGCCCGAAAGGCCGATGAGTTCCAGTTTCCTCATGTCCGCGGGCAAGCTCACATTCGTCAGTTGATTGAAGGAGAGGAAAAGGGTAGTCAGGTTTGTCGCGCCTGCAGGCATGGTGAAACTGGTGAGTTGATTGACTCCGAGATCGAGGTTGGTCAATGCAGTCAGACCGGCGGGCAAGGTGAGGCTGGTGAGTGTGTTCTCAAAGAGATCAAGGTTGGCCAGGTTTGTCAGGCCACCAGGCAATGTAAACCTGGTGAGCCGATTGATGGCGAGACGAAGGTCGGTCAATGCAGTCAGGCTGCCAGGCATTGTGACATTGGTGAGTTGATTACCGAAGAGATCGAGCACGGCCAGCTTCCTCAGGTCGGCGGGCAATGTCAGGCTGTCCAGGTGATTCCGTTCGAGGAGAAGGTCCACCAAATTTGTCATCCCAGTGGGCAACGAGAGGCTGAAGAGCTGATTGCCTTCGAGGTTGAGGCTGATCAAACTTTTCATGCCCACCGGCAAGGTCACGTGGGAGAGTAGATTGTTGTCGATGCCGAGCGTTTCCAGCGCGGTCAGGCCCTGCGGCAAGATGAGGTCGGTGAGCCCATTATTGCCTCGAATAAAGAGCTGGGTCAGATTCGTCAGGCCGCCCGGAAGGGAAACGTTGGTGAGTCCATTGAAGCTGAGGTCCAGAAGACTCAAACTGGTCAGGTTCGAAGGCAGGCTGAAACTGGCGAATCGGTTCGCGGACAGATCAAGGGTGCTCAACCCGATCAGGCCCGCGGGAAACGTCAGATTGCGGAATAGATTGCCTCCAAGTAAGAGCTTGGCCAGGTTCGTAAACCCATTTGGAATCGAGCAGTTGGTGAGTGAATTATTACTGAGGTCGAGAGTATCCAGTTTGGTCAGGCCGCTCGGTAGGGAGAAGTTGGTGAACTGGTTGAGTTCGAGGTCAAGCACCACCAAGTTACGAGCTGTTCCCAGTCCTTCAACGCTTCTCACATTCCGACCGCGGGCTTCCAGGACTGTCAGGCTGAGCAGATCCTGCTCGGTCAACGGACCGTTGGGTTTTTCCAGAGCCTCACGGATGGCGGCGTTCAGGCCGGGGTCGGGAATGGACACTTCCTGCGCGTAGGCTGGGACCCTGATCCCGGCCATAATCAAAGTTGCGACGAGGTAAAGGACAGTTCTCTTGTTTATCATAATCGTTTGAAGCTTGAGTAGAGCGACTGTTCCTGGAAACGAAATGGGACTAACGACCCATGCTGTCGACTTCCAAGCATGCGGTTGAGTAGTTGAGTTGCTTGGTTATTTCGCGCGCGCCGCAATTCTCCGGTGCGCGCCAATGAGCTCGATCCTCTTAACTTGTCAGCGCGTGCGTCGCATGAGTGACCGCTGCTCCAGCTCGCAGGGCGGCGGCGACCATCGCGGCCTCGACCATCTCTGCGTCGGTCGCGCCGGCCTTGCGCGCGTTTGCACTGTGGATCTCGATGCAATACGGGCATTGGGTGGTGAGCGCGACGGCGACGGCAATCAGTTCCTTGTATTTCACCGGAATGGCTCCCTCGGCGACGGCCGCCTGGTCAAAGGCCCAGAAGGCTTTCATCACTTGCGGCGCGAGGACGTCCATCTTGGTCAGCTTGGCGAGATTAGCTCTGTTGTACATATGACATATGCGAAATCGTTGAAAGGTTGAAAAGGGTTGCTCCCCGGTCCAGGTTGCTGGGCCTCGACCGGGGGGTGTTTGGTCATTGTTGTGGCATGGTGCTCAACCCTCACAGGCATCAAGGTGAGCGCACGCCATAGAAGCGCAGCGAGCCTTCAGTCGTTCGATCTGTAAACTGGTAATGGCCAGGCGAGAGTTCGCTAGCCGTGCCAGGGCTCGTCCATTCGTTCACACCAACTCCAAGATTCGTGGTGCTGAGAACGGTGAAGTTGAGGCCGGGTGTGTTTCGGAAAGTGAACCGAAATACGCCCGACGAAAGCTCTGTCAGCTGGTTCAGGAAAAATGGCGCGGCCACGGCGCTCGCTGGATCAAACAACTCCGTGCTCGGACCCGTGTCGCTGGTATTGAAACCGCCGACGAGGAGCACTTGCCCGTTGGGAAGCAGAGCGGCCATGTGATCGCGACGTCCGCTGACAAGGGGAAATGTAGGCGACCATTTTCCAGCAGCCGGATCGTACAGTTCGGCGGAGGTCGGGAAAACGCTGTCAAAATAGGTAACGCCACCGGCAACCAGGACCTTGCCGCTTGGCAGCAAAGTGGCGGTGTGAACTGAACGAGCGAGACCCATTGAACCTGTGGGAGTCCAGATTCCTGTGGCTGGATCGTATATCTCTGCGCTGGCCCGGGTGGGATCAGTGGGGGTGCCATTCCCGGTCCCGAAGAAATCAGTTCCTCCGGCTACGAGCACATTGCCATTTGGCAACAACGTCGCCGTATGCGAACCGCGCGGCGTCTGGAGTGAGCCGGTCGGGGTCCAGGCGCCAGTGGTTGGATCGTAAAGCTCCGCGGTTGCTACCGCGCCGTTGGTGCCGAAACCACCCGCCGCTAATGCCTTGCCATTCGGCAAGAGAGTTACTGTGAAAGCGCACCGTTCATGGGCCATTGAGCCTGTGGGGGTCCAACTCCCGCTTGCGGGATCGTAGAGTTCGGCTCTTCGGGTGCCGATAAAGGATGCGGTCGCAGTTCCTCCCACCTCCAAGACCTTTCCATTCGGGAGCAGGATGGCGGCGGCTTCCCAGCGGACGTCACGCATCGAACCGGTGAACGTCCAGTTGCCCGTTGCCGGATCGAACAACTCCGCACTGGAAAGGAAGGTGTTCCCAAAGCCTCCCGCGGCGAGGACCTTCCCGTTTCGCAACAAAGTCACTGTGGCGCTCTGACGCGGAGCGTTCAGGCCCCCGGTAAGTTGGAAGGTCCCAACCACCGGATCGTACAACTCCGAATTGTTGACCACATGGAGGAACCCGTCGAATCCTCCAGCCACCAGCACTTTGCCGTTGGCGAGCGAGACTCCCAGGTGGCCAGCGCGGAGGAATGACAACTCTCCCGTGGCATTCCAGTTCCTTGCAGCGCTGTCGTACACTTCCGCCTTTTCCGTGAAGGCTGTTCTGCTGGTCTGGCCGCCAGTAACCAACACGTCGCCGTTGGGGAGCAAGGTTGCCGTATGGCTGGTGCGGCCGCCATTTAACGCGCCCGTTCGCGACCACAAGCCCGTCGCGGGGTCGTACAGTTCCGAGTCGCAAGCAATCGGATTGAGCTTATCATCGCGGCCGCCGGCGACCAGCACCTTGCCGCCCGGCAGCACGGTAGCCGTGTGACTGCTTCGGAAGACGGAGGGAGTGCCGGTGACCGTCCATAAACCCGTTGCTGGATCATAGAGTTCGGAAGGCTGGCCGAGACTGTCACTCCCGGTGACCAGTACTTTACCGTTCAGCAGCAGCGAAGCGGTATGCGTCACGCGTGGAAAATGCATGGAGCCCGTGGGCGTCCAAAGTTGTGTTTTTGGATCATACAGTTCCGCGCTCCCCAGCAGATCGGTGGCATTGAGCCCGCCGGCGACGAGGACTCTGCCATCGGCCAACAGAGTTGCCGTATGCTGGTAGCGCGGTTCGTGCATCGAACCAGTCAGGCTCCATTGCCCGGTTGTCGGGTCAAATACCTCGGCGCTTGCGATATTCTGGAAGCCACCCGCGACCAGAACCAGCCCGTTCGTCAAAAGCGTGGCGGTATGTAATTCCCGCGCTTCGTTCAACACGCCTGCGCCTGTCCAGCGACCACCGGGCGGGTCATACACCTCGGTGCTCCCCAGAAGTTGGTTGGCGGTTTGGCCACCCGTCACCACTACCCGACCATCCTGCAACAAGGTTGCTGTGTGAAATTCGCGCCCCGTGTTCAACGGGCCCGAATTGGTCCAGGTTTCGGTCGACGGATCGAAGATTTCCGAAGTCGCGGCCAGGAGGAAGGGCGCGCCGCCCGCGACCAGCACCTTTCCATTCAACAACAGCGTCGCGGTGTGAAGTCTTCGAAACTGTTTCATTGACTGGACCAAAGTGAATGAGCCGGTCGTGGCCGAACGCGCAACCCCAGGAGCCAACAGCAGCGCGCCGAGGATGGTTGCCGTCAGGAAGCGGCACTTCAGTACTGCTTCGAACTTACAGAAACCAACCTGAGTTGTGAGATTTCGATTCATAGATGGCCGGGATCGTTGTGGGTGGAAAAATGGTCTCTGCTTCCCGGTCGAAGCCGCCAGGCCTCGACCGGGTGTTCATTTCGACTCAGTGGCGACGCTCACCGAAAGCACTTTTCCGCATTGCGGAGTCAACGTGCTGAATGTGCCTGGCGGCGGCTACTTTGGAGCCGCAGTTAGACTGAGCTGCTTGCGTTACTATCTCCTCCGCCTGATCCATGGTCATTAAACCCTGCGCCAGGAACGATTCAGCCACTTGCGCGACTGCGGAGACGTACTGGCCATGATTTTTCCACGTTCCGCCGGAAGCTGGACCGCTGCACGGCGCGATTTGGTCAATGCTGCACCCGTTTGCGTCCACAATGGCGCCAGCAGGAGTTGCCGGACAGAGATCCAAAGAGTCGGCGACTCCATCCGCGTCTGAGTCAGTCTCGCCCAAGAGCGAAAAGGACGCGTTAAAGGCGCCCGCGCCCACGATGTCAGTCCCGATGCGGAGCCAGTCTGGGGCGAGATTGTCATTCCGTATCCAGCTTTGCAGATCGGGCATGAACGGTGTGCCGGGAGCGAGAATCGGTCGGGGCGCCGACAGCCACAGAAAATCGCCGCTGCTCAACAGCACTTCGGGCCGGAAGAAATAATGACCCGGTGGAAGCGAGATTGGCGGACTAAATGTGACGTTGATCAGGACTTCTTCGCCGGTCACCGGGCCTTCGCCAAAGGTCGTTTGGTTGGTAGCGGCATGAATGCCGTTCACGACGGAGTTCGACGCCGTGAAGCTGGCATTCACCAGCGTGACGCCGAAACGCAGACTGCCATCGAGGCCATCACGCGTGGCATCGTCAATCTCGACGTCACCGGGTGAATTGGCCCGCGTCGGTACATGCAGCGTGCGGTTTGTATCCGAGTCATTCGGGAAAACGTGATAGATCTCAACCTCAACATTCAGAACGCTGCTCAGCGGGGCTCCCGCTGGAATCAGACCCGTGAAGGTCGCCTGACGGATGAGCGTGGTGTTCGAGACGATGAGGAAATCGTCGGCCGTCTCAGTCTGGATTTTGCCGGAGCTGGCGGGACGCGAGAGGGTCGCGATCTTGCCGTCCGGATTGCCGGTCGAGAAAGAAAAGGAAGCCCCCGAAGCTCCAGGGACCAGCAGGAGCAAACCCAGTGCGCCGCCGGCGGCGGTTTTGTTGGCGGATAAAGCTGCCAATACGGTCAGCCCCAGCCGACGAAGGGTTGGCGTTTCATTCCTCGTTTTCGTTTTGTTACGTTCCTTGATCATGTTCACAGTTTTATTTGTTTCGGCGTTCCTGATTGGAGGAAGGGCTGTCGGCTGGCGCCCGCGCACGTAACTCGAGCGCTCCGGTGCTCCCACTGCTCCATACGAATCAGGTTTCGCATTTGCGGAGTGTGAGAAACGGCGAGGAAAGTAGTTCCCCAATGGGCGCGGGCTTTCCATGGGACTTTAGTTCCATCGAATCGAACACTCGAAGTGCAACAGCAGGCCGACCTTGACATGGTGAACGAAGCGGGAGTTCACGTCCTTTATGCCGCGCCAAAATTGCGGGCGAAGCGTGAGCGGGTCTTTAGACTGGTTGCCAAAAGTCATTTCCGAAATGGTGGGGCAAACCTGCCGGTTTGCCGCGGCGCCCAGCAGGGCGCCGCCCACCATTTCGGAAATGACTTTTGGCAATCACTCTAGTTCCACCGGATTCGGAGCGCGGCAGGGAGCAGCCGCGCCGCTCATGCTTCAAACCTGCATGATTGAGCAACCAAAATCCAAACACTTGCGTGGCGACTCGAGATCCGTTGCGGGCACATGGTTCGGAACCGCCGCCGGGGATCGATTATTCGCGTCTCACTTGGCGGTAACCATAACAGTTAAGCAGCCACGCCGTGCGCACCCGGCCGCCGTTTGCGGGAACGTCGAAGCGAATTGGAACGTCCACCCGATCGAAATGGGCCCGGAGATCGGACATAGTGCTCTCTTCCGGCTTTCTCAGCACAGCGACGGCGGGGCGGCCCTCGAACTGATCCAGGTCCGTCCAGTAGCGAAAGCCCAAACCTGACCTCCCCAACGCCAACCGGTTGACATGGTTCTCCGGATCCTTTGTGTAGAAGCTCAGTTCGGCGGCCGTGTTGTACTTGTCCGCCCCGAGTACGAATGCCTGTTGACCGGTCGTCCGCTCGAGCTCGGCCTTTGTCGTATCGACGACCGTGGCCAGTTGCCGCCAGCCGCCGACATGAGCATAACTCCAGACCTGCGGCGCTCCAGAGATCATCGTGAGGATTGCGACACCGACTCCAGCGAGGCAACAGGCGGCCACGAGCCATGCTCCGGCCCGCCAATAACGTGCGCCCAGTCGCAGTTTGTTCTCGATTCCTTCGTGAAAGATTGCAGCGGCTCCGAGAATCAGCGAAAGAAACGCCGGGGCCGTCCAGTTGAGGTGGACCTGCGTCTTGAAGCTCGCCAGCACAAACACCGCGAACAACGGCAGAAAGAAGGCGAGGATGAAACTCCACCGCTCCTCGCGTTTGCTCCACCCGCGACGCACACCGCGCAAGGCGGTCAAACCCAGGAGAACGAACGGGATTGGCCCGAGGATCACAAGTTGCGTCAGCCAGAACGCCGGCACATTGAGGAGTCCTTCCGGGCGCTCGGCTGCCCTGCGCGTGGATTGGAAGAGGAACGACGCCCACTCGTGCTGAGCGTTCCAGACGATCACCGGAGTGAAAACCAGGAGAGCGACCACACCGGCCAGCCACAATTGCGGGCGCAGCAACCACTGGCGATGAGTGCGGGATATCAACAGAAACAATCCCAGCGAGACCGGAAGCATGATGGCCGTGTATTTCGACAACAAGGCGCCGCCAAATCCTAACCCCGCCAGCAGCCAGTAGAGCGTAGCGCGCCGTGCCGAAGGCGGTTCCGGCCCGCCGAGCCCAAGGCCCTTCGATACAGCAAACAAGGTGAGCAGCCAGAAAAAGACCAGAGGCCCGTCCGGAAAGGCCACCAGGCCGACTACCACAAAAACAGGCAGCAAATTGAAGAGCAGCACTGCGCAGTACGCGCTGATTTGGCCGAACCACAGCCGCGCCAGCAGGAACAACAATAAACTCGACCCCAGGGACAGGAGAATCGACCCGAAGCGCACTCCCAGCTCCGAGTCTCCCCAGAGCCAGGTTCCTGCGCCGATGACCCAGGCGACCATCGGCGGATGATCAAAATAGCTCAGTGCCGGGTGCTGCAAATAGGTCCAGTAATACGCCTCCTCAGGCAACAGCTCGGCGCGGGCGCCAAACCAGAGCTTGGCTGTCGTGAGGCAGAGGAGCGCAGCGACCAACGCCCATACCAGCCGCTCCCGCGAAACGCGCGTCCGCACCGGCGCGCCCGCCGCTTTCGTTGCCTCAGCTGGGTGAGGTTTCAGGGCGTTCGTTGCGGCCAGCTCAGTGTCCGCTTGAGTAAACTGTTGAGCGGCGGCTTCCTCGGGTCTCCCAAAAGTCCAGGCATGATTCAGAATGAAATTCAGAAGGACACCGACGGCAATGCCGACGAGATTTGAAAGGCGGTAATCAAGTCCGACGACCTTCGTCAGGAACAGGAGCAGAGACCAGTTTGCGGTCATGGCCGTCACACCAGCCACCGCGTGATACTTGATCAGCCGCCGGCTCAGAGGCGTCGTCCTTCGGTCAGACCAGGTCCAGAGGTTGTTGAGGGCAAAGTTGCTCAGGATGGAGACCTCGATTGCGGCAAGACTGGAGAGAAGGTAGGGAACGCCAACCGCGTCGGTCAGCAGGATCAAGATTCCCATGTTGACCACGACGCCGCTGACGCCCACAACACAGAAGCGCGCCAGTCGTCGAAGCATCGGGTGGACCAACAATTGAGAGGGCGACCACTGGCTTAGCATCAATGCACGGTAGCGTGGCTGGGCACGCCAATTGTGATAGCTTTATTACAAGATCTTCATTCTTGTCCGTTTCAGGCAGCTGCCCGTTGTGTCGCAACAAGCCCGGCACCACGCTTCGGCCAAATCGCAATGCCCGAACGCGAAGAAGGTTTTACACCAGGGTCCTCAACTCAACAGGCATCGTTTCCTCGATTGCCTGCGCAAGCAGTGCGATTCCACGGTCAATATCATCCGGCGGCACGGTCACGAAACTGAGCCGCAAGGTGTTCAATTCCGGGTGATCGGCGTAGAAGGCCGCGCCCGGAACAAAGGCCACGCCACGTTCGACGGCTCGGGGCAGCAGCGCGATGGCGTCGAGCAAGGGCGTGCCTTCCACCCAGAAAAACATGCCGCCCGCCGGCGCATTCCATCGGCAACCCGGCGGCAGGTGGCGCACCAGCGCGGCCTGCATCGCGTCTCGGTGCGCCCGGTAACGCGTGCGAATCGCGGGCACATGATCGCGCAGGAAACCGTCTCGAATGACTTCGTGAACGAGGCGTTGGTTGAATCCGGGCGTGTGCAGGTCCGCCGCCTGCTTGGCTTGAAGCAGCTTCGGAACAAGCTCCGCCGGCGCGACGAGGTAGCCCAGGCGCAAGCCCGGCGCCAGCACCTTGGAAAACGAACCGAGATACACCGTCCCCTCCGGCCAGGACGCCGCGAGGGATGGTGGGGGAGGCGCATCGAACCAGAGGTCGCCGTAGGGATTGTCCTCGACGATCGGGACTCCGAGCGTTCGAGCCGCTTGCACCAGTTCAACCCGTCGCGCCGCCGGCACGCAGCGCCCGCTGGGATTCTGAAAATTCGGCAGCACGTAAAGAAACCTCGCGCCGGTCGTGACGTTCAACCCGTCCGGCAACGGGCCGTCATCGTCGCAGGGCAACGTCACAAACTCCGGTTCATAGGGCATGAACGCCTGCAAGGCGCCGAGGTAAGTCGGCGCTTCGATGGCGACGGGGCTTCCCGCATCAATTAAGACTTTGCCCACGAGATCCAACCCTTGTTGAGAGCCCGTGGTGATCAGGATTTGGGAAGCTTCTGCCTTGAGTCCCTGGGCCTGGAGGTGGTCAGCGACCCAGTCGCGGAGGGGACCGAATCCTTCGCTGGCGGCGTATTGCAAGGCTTCGCGCGGCGCGTCCCGCAGCACGCGGTCTGTAGCGGCCCGCATCGCTTCAATCGGGAAGGTTTCGGGCGAAGGTAACCCACCCGCCAGCGAGATGATGCCGGGGCGCTCGGTGACCTTGAGGATCTCGCGGATGATGGAAGGACTCATGCGCTGGGCGCGACGGGCCAAGTGAAAGTTCATAGGGAGTTCGTTGGCGTTCATGACCGTGGATGTTGTCGAAGGTCGGGCAGGAACCAGGTGAGCAATCCGATTAACGGAAGATAGGAGCAGGCGTTCATCACGAACTCGATGCTCGTTGCGTCCGCCAGCTTCCCGAGGACGGCCGAGCCGATTCCGGCCAGGCCAAAGGCGAGCCCGAAGAAGAGTCCGGCGATGGCGCCGACGTTGCCCGGAAGCAGTTCGGTGGCAAACACCAGGATGGCTGGAAAGGCCGACGCCATGATCAAGGCGATGATCACGGAAAGCACCGCCAGCCAGAAGAGCCCGACGTGCGGGAGCAACAGCGAGAAGGGAGCCATGCCGAGAATGGACAGCCAGATGACCTGCTTGCGCCCGATCCGATCGCCCAACGGTCCGCCGACGAAAGTGCCCACCGCTCCCGCCCCGAGAAACAGAAACAGATAGACCTGCGATTGCTGCACGGAAACGCTGAAGCGTTGCATGAGATAAAACGTGTAATAGCTCGTCATCGAAGCGAGGTAGATGAACTTGGAAAACATCAGGCAGAGCAGGACGCCCAGGGCGATGACCACCTTTCGGCGGCCGACGCCCGCGCAGTGACTGATTGCACACGCACCACGATGGGTCGCCGCTGTCAGGCGCCCCTGATACCAGCGACCGACCTTTGTCAGGATGTACATCCCCGCCATCGCAAGAAGGCTGAACCAAAGGATGTGGCGCTGGCCGCGGGGAACGATAAGGCCGGCGGCCAGGAGCGGGCCGAGCGCCGTGCCCGCGTTGCCTCCGACTTGGAACAGGGATTGAGCAAAACCATGCCTTCCGCCTGAAGCCAGGCGGGCCATGCGCGAAGATTCCGGATGGAAGATGGCGGATCCGAGTCCAACACAGCCCGCCGCGAGCAAAACCACCGCGTAAGTCGGGGCCAGCGCGAGCAGCACCATGCCGCACAACGTCACGCCCATGCCGAACACGAGTGAAAACGGCTTGGGATGTTTGTCCGTATAGAAACCAATGACCGGCTGGAGGACCGATCCCACCATTTGAAAGGCGAGCGTGATGAGCCCGATCTGGGTGAAGCTCAGAGCGAACGATTCCTTCAACAGCGGGTAGATGGCGGGAATCAACGCCTGAATGGCATCGTTCAACAAATGACAGAAACTCAGGGCGAACAGAATGCCGACGTCGGAGGCGGGCGTCTCAACGGCCGGCGATGTTGCGGCAAGCTGATTTGGGGGAGCGAACGATTGGGTTTTGGGCATAAAAAATGCCCTGCTTCCTTTCGGGAGCAGGGCGTTTGAAAGTGGCTGGGCTTACTCTCTCTCGCACTGCTCCAATCGTACCCAAATGCTCAGGTGCGACTTGGCCGGCGGCGCGGCGACCTTGGCAATGGCAGTCAGCGGCAGCGCCTTGCTTGCGCTACGCATCGTCAAACGAGAGGTGCCATTGGGCTTCATCAACGTGGGCGGGAGGATATCGAGAGATCCGCTAATGTCAATCGGACGATTGAGGACGGATCGGGCGCGGCGTATACCTCTGATCCCGTTCGTGAGCCACGCCGCTCCGCAGTTTGAAAAATCATACGGTTACGCGATACACCTGCACGCGCCCCCACGATGGCCACTTGCCTTCTTTCCTCGGCGGCTGCCCGATGGCGCCGGAGATGACGAGGGACTGACCATCCTTGGTGAAGCGCGCCTGGGTGATGCGTTTCTTCGTGTCGATGGAGTGCAAAAGGCTGCCGTCCATGGCGGAGAACAGTGCTGCGTTCCAAGTGCCCTGGGCCTGGCGTCCGGCCATGACGAAGAGCTTGCCTTCCGGATGCCACGCAATGGCCTCCATGAGACCTGAGCCGCGCTCGCCGTCCTTGATTTGATCGATGCGCTCGCTCTTGCGCCAGTTCCAACGTTGCCACGTCATCTTGCCGTTGCCGGCCATCGGGTCGTTCATCGGGCCCATGCCGCAGCAAGCGAGGGCGGCGTCATCGGGAGAAAAAGCGAGTCCGTAAATACCGCCGCAGTAGTGGTGCGTCTTGACCGTCCCCCAGGAAGTAAAGTCGGGCGATGTCCATTGCGACACCGCCTTGCCATTGGAACCGGCGCCAATTTCCCATACGCGGACCTCGCCCATCATGTTGGCGGCGGCTAAATACTTGCCGTCATTGGTGAAGGCGCAACTCAGGACCGGCGGCGTGTGCGCGAAGCTCGCGACGAGTTCCCCGTTGGCCGTGTCGAAGACCTTGACCGAGGCTTCGGTTTCGGCGGCAGGTTCATACTTCCATCCACCGGGAAGATATTGGCCAGTTGTCGTCGCAAGTCTGCGGCCGTCGGCCGAGAGGGCGAGTTGCCAGTTCCAAAACTTGTGCGCTTGGACGCGCCGGGTACTGCGCCGGGTTTCCACGTCGTGCCAGAGGAGCGTTCCGTCGCAGCCAGCGGAGATAACGGTACGTCCGTCGGGCAGCAGCACGCAACCGTTGGCGAACGAGGTGTGCTTCTCTTCGAATGCCTCGCTTTTGCCCGTAGCCATCTCCACCGCGTAAATCGCTCCGTCCACGCAGGCGGCAAAGGCGCGGCTTGCGTCGGGCGTGATGGCAAGCCCCAACACGCCGGTGGGCAGGGAATGTTCGTGGGCCAGAGTGAGCTTCATGGTCAGGCGAGCAGTTCGCGGATGGGCTCCGCCTTGTTCTCGACGCGATGGAACGTCGGCATCCCCGGCAGCTCGTATTCAGCGTAAGGGTCGATTCCCAACGCGGTGAAGATGGTCGCGAAAAGATTCTGCTCGTTGTAGGGCTTCTCGATCACGTCCACGCCGTCGGCGTCCGTCGCGCCAGTCACGATGCCGCGCTTCAAGCCGCAGCCGGTCATCATCAGGCTCCACGCGTTCGGGTAATGGTCGCGTCCGCGCGCGGCGTTCATCCACGGCGTGCGGCCGAACTCACCCATCGCGAGGACGAGCGTGGAATCGAGCAGCCCGCGCGTTTCGAGATCGGTGACGAGGTGGAACAGCACACGGTCCAGTTCCGGCACGAGCATCTGGTGAATCTCGTGCTGGAAGACATGGTTGTCCCAATTCATTCCGTTGGCAACCATCACGAACGGAGCGCCGTTCTCGACGAGATGCCGCGCCATCAACGCGTGCTGGGCAAAGCTTCCGGGGCCGTAGCGTTCGCGATCTTTCGCCGGAAGTTTGTTCACATCGAACAGGTCCGCGCTGGCGGCCATGCCTTTCATGCGCTCGAACGCCGCGTTCTGGCTGCGAGCCACGGCGCTCTTGCGGTCGCGCTCGAATTTCGAGGTCAGGAATTTCCTCAACGTTTCGCGCGCCTCGCGGTCGTGCTGCGGGATGGAGTCCAGCGCCGCGTCCGCGAGCGGTGTGTAGTTGCCGCCGATGCGCACGGGGGAATGTTCCGCGCCCAGCCAGCCCGCCCAGTTGCCCGCCTTGAATTCCTCAAACTCGTTTCCGCCCGGAATCGGATCGATGAAGACGAAATTCGGAATCGGCGAATCCAGTTGCCCGACCGCTTGAGACAACACGCTGCCCAGCGTGGGCCTTGTAAATCCGGCGCGCTCGGGGTTGCCGCGCTGGAGCAAAGCAATGGCCAGGAAATGCTCCGGCTGCGCCGTCTTCATGCTGCGCACGATGTTCAGCTTGTCGGCGATGCTCGCGCAGCGCGGCAGGAGCGAGGAAAAGTGCACCCCGGGAATCTTCGTCGAGATGCTGCCGAACGGCCCGCCGCTGGGCCGGCCTGGTTTCGGGTCCCATGTTTCAAACTGGCTCGGCGCGCCGCAAAGCCAGAGCAGGATGCAATGCTTCTGCGCCTTCTTCGTCTCGGCCGCAAAGACCGGATTGTGAAACAGCCCCGCAAAGCTCGACACACTCGCGAGCGCACCGCCAGCCAGCCCTTTCAAGAACAGACGGCGATGCAGCACATGCTCGTCGGTGCGGCACGTGCCGGGCCGGCAGTTATCGTTTGCGGTCTTTCGCGTCATCAGGACTCAGCTTCAGCGTTGTTCATGAGCGTAATCACCATCCGGAAATCCGTCGAACCTTAAAGTCCCGCAGTAGCGGATTCGGCCACGGGTGGCGCCAAGGATGGGCAGGGAGCGATCAATCCGGCAGCCGCCGGAGTCAACAATTCGAAAACTTTTCGGGGCGTTCGGCCTTCGAGATCCGCGGCGCTTCCCTGTTGGGAC
>Ga0134127_10001324_pt1 | contig 18536 bp, 22 predicted proteins | sample KB31753_FD_96459 | JGI IMG/M metagenome (GOLD analysis project Ga0134127, IMG submission 96459) | Terrestrial soil microbial communities with excess Nitrogen fertilizer from Kellogg Biological Station, Michigan, USA - KB3-175-3 | ecosystem: Environmental > Terrestrial > Soil > Unclassified ... | reverse complement strand
CGGAGAAGGTGTTCGACGAGAAGCTCGGCCCCATGCTCCGTGAGATGCAGGCCGTCCAGGGCTACCAGGCCGAGAACGCGGACTTCGACCTCAATCGGATGCAGGCGTACCTCGCCAAGAACCCGGATGTGGCCAAGATCGTTCAGGGCGCCGCGGCCAACGGTGCGTACGGTGCGGGCATCGCCTACGCCGAGACGCGCCGGCAGTTGGACGAGCGGATCGCCGCCGAGGCCAAGGGCCAGGTCCGTCGGGAGAAGCGGGCCGATTTCGTCAATACGACCCGGCCGGATGCACAGGTCGTGGGCGCGGGCGGGACGAGCAACCCGAACGGCCTGAACGTGGGCACGCAGCCCCTGTCGGCCGAGAAGATCCAGCACGCGTTCGCACACCTGAACGCGGGCAACTCGAAGCCCTTCATCGACGCCTTCCATCTGCCGAACCTCCCGAGCGAGGAGGAGTTCCAGCGGATGGTGCAGGGCCCCCTGGCGTAAGGAGCCGCACGTGCCTCTCAATCGTATCGAAAAGCCCCGCGAGGTCCCCGGAACGTGGCGTCTGCCGGAGGAAGTGTTTCACGCGGTGAACGTCCCCGGAGGGGATATGACGCCGATTGTCAACAGTTGCATCGCCGGACTCCCCTCGGAGGACGTTTTCAACCAGATGGCGTCGGACATCCTGTCGCGCCGCTAACCCGGACACCGGCATCGCGCCGGTAATCCAAGGAAGGATCAATGCCCGCATCAATCATCCCCTCCGGTGCCGTAGGCATCGGTGATTGGGGTAACGCCCCCGGATCCGGTATCAACCGCGAAGACCTCGCGGATGCCCTGGTCCTTGCCGCACAGACCAAGACGCCCCTCCTGGCGTCCGCTCCGCAGACGAAGGCCACGCACACCGTGCACCAGTGGCCGGAGGATGAACTGACGGATCCGAAGTCGGTGCGTGATGCCGGCGCGGGTACGGGCTCGCTCATTTCGGGTCAGAAGGAAGGCGCCGACTTCTCGGCCTCGACCATGACGATCCCGGCGCGGCGCGAGAACTTCGTCCAGAACTTCCGTCGGGACATCCTGGTCACGCGCGACCAGATGCTCATGAACCCGGCGGGCATCCGCAATACCTTCGCTCACTCCGAGATGAAGGTCATGCAGGAACTGCTGCGCGCGGTCGAGGCCCGCTTCTTCTCGTGCCTCCAGCGTGCCGGTGACTCGACGGGCTCCACGCTCGGCGTCCGCATGATGAAGACCCTCGACTCGTTCTCGGCGACCGCCCACACGGGCGCGCAGGCGGGCAACCGTAAGGCGGTCGGTACCGACGCCGCTCCGGCGACCCTGACCGAGGACAACGTTCTCGACGTGCTGCAGAGCATGGCCGACCTGGGTACGCCCGGCGTCGTGATGCACTGCTCGACCCCCATCAAGCGCAAGATCAGCCGCACCTTCACGGGTGTCGGTCAGGCGGGCGCTCCGGCCAGCGGTACCGCGGGTGCCGCTCCGGCCCCGATGGTTCGCCAGGTTGCACCGCGTACGGTCGTCGCGACCGTTCAAGTGTACGAGTCGGACTTCGAGACGGTCGAGATCGTCTGGAACCCGTGGGTGACGAAGCAGGCCGAGACGGCCTTCAAGTTCGACGGCACCGCCATCGCCGAGGATTCGGCGTCGCCCGACGGTCTGGGCGCCGCGTTCACCTCGCTCGCTGGCCGCCTCTGGATCTTCGCCCAGGGGAACATCAAAGTGTCGTGGTTCGACAAGCTGCACACGGAGAGCATCGGCAAGCGCGGCGATTCGCTCGCCGGTATCGTTCGCGGTGGCGTGACCCTCGAAGTCGGGACCACCAAGGGACTGGGTGTTGTGGCCGGTATCTCCGATACCTAAGCCGTAACCGACAAGGAGTCACCTCACATGGGAATTTATCTCTCGCCCCTCGTCACCGAGGGACAGATTCGCCAGGAGGGCCTACAGACTGTGGCCCTCTCGGCGACCGAAGTATTCACCACGCCGAACAAGGACGACTACAACGGCGCGATCTACGAAGCGTACGTTTACGTCCGTGTGAACACGCTCGACGGCGGCACCACGCCCACCATCGCCATCTCACTGGTGGCGACGGAAGGTGCGTCGGCCCGTACGTTGGTCGTCCCCCTGGCGACGGAGGCCGGCGCGTACGCGGCTACCCTGTCGCTCGCTGCGGCCACCTCGGCGCACGGTAAGGTCACGTTCCGCGCGGACAAGAACACCGCCGTGAACTGGGTCCGTACCGCGGGCGGCACGCCGTCGAACAACGGCAACTTCGACGTGTTCATCATCATCAACCGCATCGGGTAAGCCAATGCCGGCAGGAATGGTTCGACAGGCCCCGAACGTTCAGAAGTTCCCGAACATTCTCTCGGGTGCGTCACTGGGTGCGGGGGCGCTGTCCGCGCTCTCGTCCAAGGTGCCGTGCTACGGGGCCCAAGCCGTGTACTTCACGCTGTCGGCGGACGCGGATCCGTCGGCAGCGGCTGCACCCACCATCGGTCATTACTTCGATCAGGTGGCGAACCAACGGCGCACGTCGCTCGGGAACCATTCGGCCCAGGACACGGACTTCCCGGCCGCCGACATCAGCGAGACGGCCGTGTTCCGCGTTCTCCCGGCGACGGGTGCGGGCAATATGTATGGGGTGTTCGTCAGCGACCAGATGGACATTCGCATCACGAACAACGGGGCGGGCGCGATCACGAACTTTCGCGTGGACGCCCACGTCATCTACAACTAGCAGGTCATACATGGCACGGATGTCCCCCAAGAATCAGATCGCGAAACGCCACATGGGTTTCGAGGCCGCGGCCGAAAGCGTCGCGGACCGGCAGAATCTGCCCTTGGATCGGGCCCGGGCCATCATCGCATCGGGTGCGCGCAAGGCCAGTCCCGCGGCCAAGCGCGCCAACCCTCGTCTCCTCAAGGTGTCAGGGGTGAAGAAGTAATGGCCGACCGCATGTCCCCCAAGGCGCAGATCGCCGCCCGCAACAGCCGGGAGAAGGAGATCGCGTCCATCGCCAATCCCGCCCAGAGGGACAGCGCCCTTTCCGTGTACAACCGCGAGAAGGGCGTCGCGCGCGCGAAGGCCAGCCTCGCGTCCGCGCAACCCGCCGGCCCCCCGAAGCACCGCGGCATCATCAGCACGGTGCAGGCGGGCATGGACGCGCTCCTCAAGGCGCTCAATCCGAAGGGCAACTAATGGCCGGCAACCGCATGTCCCCGCAGAAGCAAATCGGCGCCCGCGCCGCCCTAGAGGCCGACCTGGCCAATGTTCATACGGGCGACGCTGACGTGGATTCGCTCCTCGCACGAGAGGTCGGGCGTAGGGCCGCGTTCGCGGTCCCCGCTCCTGCGACACGTAAGCCGTACGTGTCGCCGTTCAAGCGTCTTGGCGACGCGTTCGCGGGCATGTTCAAGCCGGCGAAGGCCAAGCCCAAGGGGAAGTAAATGAGCATCCAGCGCCTTTCCGCCGGTCCCGGCACCACCTCGCAGCCCTCGGGCGAACCCGACCTCCCGGTCGGCCAGCCCCTCGTGGACGAGAACCTGAACCTCGGACCGAGCCCGCAGTACGAGTGCATGAACGCGGACGACCCCGCCAAGGCGTGGGTCAACCCGGAAGACTAACGTGCGCGTCGCCGATCAGACCCGCGCTACGAGTTCCCTCTCCGGCCGGCACACCTGGGGCATCTACTGCGAGCCCGAGGTCGCGTCCAAGCTGTTCGGAGCGGAGTTCGACATCCCCTTCGCGGAGATTTGCGCGCGCCGTGAGGCCATGCGCCAGGCGAACATCACGGGCAAGTTCAACGTGAAGGCCGCCGGCTTCTCCCCTTCGGGGAACGTCAAGCTCTGCCTCGAAGTCCCCTACTGCATCATGGTCGCGGCCAAGGCCGCCTTCGGCTCGGACGTGTTCACGAACCGCAAGAAGCGGCACCTGTTCGCGCAGGAGTTCCCCGCGTACGCCTTCAACATCCATTCCAGCCGGTAACTAACCCCGGCTCTCGGGAGTTATCGTATGGCCATCACGCTCCTCGCCGCCGCTCAGGAAGTTGCTCGCCTGGTCGGCGGTTCTGCCGTTACGTCCCAAGTGACCGTCGCGAAGACGGCCGTGAAGGACGCCCTCCGTGACTTCGACACCCGCAATGACTGGGACTACAAGCTCGTCACCCTGGCCGACATGGCCGTCGTGGGTGGCACGGGCACGTACGATCTCGTCGTGACGGGGGGTGGGACGCGCCCGAAGAAGATCCACTCCGCGCGACTCAAGAACAACCTTCGCACCCTCTACTACGCGCGTCAGCGTGAGTGGGACCGCGCCGTGTGGAACCAGGAGTCGAACGAGATTCCCTCACACTACACGGACATCCAGTCCGCGAACGGGAACCTCTCGATCAAGTTCCTGCCGACCCCCTCCCAGGGGGAGACGGCCCAAATCCGCATCTACGAGCACATCGTCATCCCCGCGAACGATGGGGACAATCTCGACATCCTCGACCGCTACATCCCCGCGATCCTTTCGCTCGCGCGGTACTACTTCATCATCGACCGCGACGCCGAGGACGTGCGCGCCACCACGTACCACCAGAAGGCCGAACAGTTGATCCAATCGGCCATCGAGAGCGACGTGGGCAAGCCGGACGAGGACATCCACTTCACCCCGACCAGTGAATGGGGCTCGGGCTACGCCCGCGATCCCATCACGGACGACCTGTTCTAATGCCGATGCTCCGTGAGCCCCTGGATGGGGGCCTCGTCACGTCCCGCCATGCGTCCCTCCTCGACCAGGGCGAACTCGTCGTCACGCAGGACGCGCGGTACCGCCCGAACAACCCCTCGATCCAGCGCGCGTGGGGCCGGACGAAATACATCAACGCGAACGGGCAGATCGGTGGCGGCGCGAACAAGGTCAAGGGTCTGGCGTACTGCCCCTTCGACCCAGGCGCGGACGGTTCGAGCGACGACTTCCTTGTGGCCCACGTGGCCGACAAGTATTACGTCAGCGTGTTCACGGGCCGCACGGGCACGATCAGCGGTACGACCATCGACAACGTCGGCACGGGCACGCACCTCGACGCGACCCACGCGAACAACCACTGGTACCTGTTCAACGGGAACCGCGACGGCGTCGCGAACCAGGTCCTGCTGCCGGGCGTCACGAACCCGAACGTCCGCCGGCACGGCCTCGTCCCGGTCGCCCTCTCGCCGGCCAACCCCACCAAACCGACGGTCACTCGTGCCGCGGGGTCATGGCCCCTCGACGAGGCGTTCTGGGGGGAGGGCCGGTTCTTCTTCTTCACGACCGAGGTCATCAACCCCGGGGGCGTGGACGAATTGGAGTCCGCCGCCCAGGGGGAACCGCCCTTCGTAGAACTGACGAAGGACGCCTCGGGCCTCATCCCCTTCTCCGTGACGGTCACGCGCCACAACCCGCTCGCGAACTCGAACGCGACCGAGATCCGCGTGTACATGGTGAAGGCGAGCATCAACCAGGCGTGGGACATGTCCCTGTTCGCGCGCGCCTTCCGCGTCGGCACGATCTCCGTGAGCGCGACCCCGGCGAACGACAAGATCACGCTCTCGGGGAGCTACGCGTTCTACGACTCCGTGAACGTCCCCACCGCGACCGTCGTATCGGGCACGATCTCGAACGCCTCGAACATGGGGGTCGAGGACGGGAACGTCGCGACCGTAAACAACCTCCAGTCCGCGGTCGTGGACCTGACGAACTGGGGCTTCGCCCTGCCCGCTTCAACGAACGTCCTCGGCATCAAGGTCTGGGTCCGTTGGCGCTCGACCGACGGGCTCGCGACCATCGCGATGCAGCCCCGCTTCGGGGGTGGCCCCACGCTCGGGTCCGTGAAGAACTTCTCGACGGGGAACCACGACTTCGTCATGCACCAGCAGCCTTGGCCGCCGTCCGACACGGACACCTGGGGCACGGCCCTGACGGACGCGAACGTGAACGCCTCCTCGTTCGGCCTCCGGCTGAACATCGCGCACGCGGGGGCGAGCGGGCGCACGGAGATCGACGTCGTCAAGATCCGACTGTTCACGGGTACGATCCCGTCCATCGGACCGGCGTACCCCATCGTGGCCCTCCAGGTCGAGAACGTCCTGACGATCCACCACGCGAACATGCCGCCCCCGATCTCCTCAACGGGCGACGTGCACGACGGGCAGATGGTCCTCGACAACGTGAACAACATGCGCGAGGTCGCGTACAGCCTGCCCGGCAAGTACGACTACTTCCCCTCGATCTACAAGATCGCGATTGACGGCAAGGATGGGGACAAGGTGATGGTGATTCGGCGCGTGGGGGACGTGCTCATCTTCTTCATGCGCCACCAACTTGTGCGGTGCAACTTCCTCCCCCTCTCCGTGGACCCCGAGTTCAATCCGGGGCGCGCGTACGAGGAACTTGGGGCCGACCACGGGTGCGTCTCGAAGCTCGGGGTGTGCACGTTCACGCCCCCTGGGCGCGGTACGATGGCCGCGTTCGTGAGCGACAACGGCGTGTACGTGACCGACACGTCGCGGGCCCGGATCATCTCCGAGGACCTGGACTGGGCGGCCACGGTGGACGTGACGCAGTTGAGCAAGGCCGTGCTCACGAACTACGCGAAGGAGCACGTCATCCGCTTCGACTACATCGCGGCGGGTTCGGGCGCGACCGAGAACAACCGCTACATCCTGTTCCACTACCACCCGAGCCACATCAAGTCGAGCGAGGCCGGCGAACGGTTCAAGATCACGGGCCCGAACTTCGGCAAGGCCGCGTCCGCGTGCGTGGCGAAGCTCCTTGCCGAGAAGATCCTGTTCACGGGCCACACGACGGACGGACGCATCTACGTCGAGGACAACGGGAACGACGACGCGGAGGGGACGGGGATCAACTTCCTCATCCAGACCCGCGAATACTACCTCGACCAGCCGGGCGAGGAACTGACGGTCACGCGCCTGTGGTGGCACATTGCGGCGGGGGCCGCGAGCATGACGGCCACGTCCACCCCGTCGTACCGCAACGGCATCGACGTCATGGCGAACGCGGCGGCCGAGACGTTCACGCCCACGGAAGGGCTCCAGTTGCTCCAGCACCACTTCGGCCTCGCCGAGTCGGTGAAGTTCCTCCTGTCGGTCCCCGACGCCGGGGCCGGGCTCAATGCGCCCGTGGCCGTCACGTACGCGGTCATCGACCACAACGGACACGGTAGCGCCGAAGGCGACTAATGCGCAAGTACCAGTCTCAACACGTCGGAGCGTTGGACGACCCCACTCACCGTAGTGAGGAGCTTCGCCGTGAGCGGTTCTTGGAGCAGGTCAGCCAGCAGTTGGCCAAGCTCGGGAATGGCGCCGCCAAGCCGCCCGCGCTCCAGGTCGTGAGCAACATCAACCCTCCCCCAGGGGGCCCGCCCCTGCCGGACCACGACCACTCCCGGTCGGGCCTGGGCGGCAACACCCTCGGCGATCCCTCGAAGACGATCAACGCGCGCGGCATCTGGTGGTACCAGTACCGCATCGGCGTGAACACGTCCACCCCCCTCGCGCGCCTGCATGTCAAGGGCGATCCCCCGGGCGTGGTGTACACGACGTTCATCGGGGACATCACGACCCCCGGCACGTGGACGACCGACTCGGGCGCCGGCCTACCGTGGTACACGCACATCGACGAGACGCCCGCGGGCGGGATCAACGCGAGCGACTTCCTCCTCACGGCGAACCCCGCCAATGTCTCGCAGTACGAGGGTCAGTTGGCGGCCGTTCCCGCAGCCGGCAGCCTCACCATCTCGATCCACGCGAAGTGTGCGTCGGGTGCCCAGGCGACTAACTTTCAACTCGTTGAGAGTGTGACGTCACGGTTCTCGACGAACATCATCCTAAGCACGACGCCTACGACGTACTCGTTCACGCTCTCGGGGGCACAGTACGCGGCCATCGGCAACTTCTCGAACCTCCGTCTCCGCTTCGGGTACGACGGTTCAGGCTCGGGCAGCATCAGCCAGATCACGTTCTACGCCGCCTGGGTGGAAACGCCCGGTGTGGGAGTGAACGTGCCGGCCGTCATCGTTCAGGCGAACGCCACGCAGACGACGAACCTCGCCGAGTTCCAGAACTCCGCGGGCACGTCCCTCATCTCCATCACGTCCGCGGGCCGGCTGACCATCGAGTCGGGGGGCTCGATGCGTTTCGTTCCAGGGGCGGGCGCGAACAAGGTGCCCGTGTCGAACGCGAGTGGGGACCTGACGCTCACGGCCCTCACGCTGTTCGGCTCGATCTTCGACACGGTGGGCACGCCGTCCGCGGGGGACATCATCTTCCGCAACGGCTCGTCCCAGTGGGCACGGCTCGCCATCGGCTCGGCGGGGAACGTGCTCACGGTCGCCGCGGGCCTGCCGTCGTGGGCCGCCCCAACGGCCGTAGCGCACAACCTCCTCTCCGCGACGCACCCCGACACGGTCGTGCAGTCCCCCGTGAAGGGGAAGCTCATCGTGGGGAACACCACACCCGCGTGGGATGGGCTCGCGGTGGGCGCGAACGGGACCGTGTTGACCGCGGATTCAACCGTGGGCGTGGGCGTCAAGTGGGCCACGACCGTGACCTCCGAGTTGGAGATGATCGGCCTCTACGGGGACGGGTCGGACGGCACGGTCACGCTCGACGGCGCGACCGACTACGCGGCCACGACCGGGATCAACCTGATTGCGGGCGCGTACTTCATGACCCGTGACGTCTACTTCGACAGCCTCACGATCAACAACACCATCTCCCTGGAGACGGGCGGGTGGCGCATCTTCGTGAAGAACACGCTCACGAACAACGGGATCATCCATCGTGCCCCTGGGGCGGCGGGCGGCAACGGTGCGAACGCTGGTGGCGCGGGAACGGGTGGCACGGCGGGTGGCGGGATCACGGATGATGGCTCGACCGCGATGGGCGGCTCGCCCAATGGGCGCGCGGGACGTACGGGGGGAACGGGCCTGGGCCTCCAGGGGTTCGCGGGGCTGCAGGCGACGGGTGAGGGTGGTTCGGGTGGAGCAGGCGGCGCGGGCGAGGACAACGCGTTCGGCGGGGCGGGCGGGGCGGCGCAGGCCACGACCACCACGCTCACCAAGAAGTGGCGGAACGTAGGGATCCTCCTCCAGTGGTCCTTCCTCGCGCTCGTCAGCGGTGGATCGGGGGGGAGCAGTGGTGCATCCGGGGCGGGGGATGGTGTCGCTCGTGGGGCGGGTGGTGGTGGGTCCGGCGGTGGTGGGGGTGTCGTTGGGATTTGGGCCCGGGTGTTCTCGAACGGGGCGACGGGGATCGTCAGGGCCAATGGGTCGGCGGGAGGGAATGGCGGCAACTTCAACGCCAACTCCGGGTCGGGCGGTGGTGGTGGTGGGGGTGGTGGCGGGTTCATCTACTTCATCAACGACTCGTTCACGAACAGCGGTACGATCCAGGCGGCCGGGGGGGCCGCGGGATTGCACGGCACGAACGGGACGCTCGGCGGCAACGTCAGTACGGACGGTGCGGCCGGCGGTGCGGGCACCATCGTCAAGTACAATCGACTCACGGGGGTGTTCAGTTAGATGCCCGTCTCTCAACTCGCCAAGGCCCGGCTCTTTCTGCTAGGCGACCGGGCCACGCCGGACGGGCTCGCGCTGTTCCTGTTCACGCAGGGGATCAAGGCCGTCCCGAACAGTGACACGGACGGGCTCATCCAGCGGTACCTCGCGTCCATCGGCGTGACCACCGTGCGCCAGGTCATCCGGGGATTGCGGCTCATCTCGCAGGACGACGACGACGCCACGTTCATCTTGCGTTCCATCGCCATCTTGGTGTACCGCTTCAACAACCGGGCGTACCCGCGGTTGGAGGAGCCAACGGCCGAAAACACGCCCCTCCCGCCCCCGTAAGGCGGGATGGACTTGTCCAGCGAATTGTGGTACAATTTGTCCTACATGGAGGTACCCACCAAATGAGCTTTCTCCCCACCGCCGGGCTTCTCCTGGGTGGACTTGGATCGGCCGCCGGGTCCCTGTTCGGGGGCCGCAAACAGCCGACCCCGCAGGACCTCGAACGCATGTTCGGTACGGGCGCGTTCGCCAAGAGGAAGAACGAGTTGTTCAACCTCATGGTGAACTCGCCGAGCTTCCGCGCGGCCCTCTCGAACACGAACCTCGCCGGCCAGCGCCTCGGCCAGAACATCAACACGAACCTCGCGCGCTCCGGCCTGCTCAATTCGGGCATCGGAGCGGTGGGTCAGGCCGCGGGCGAGTCCGCGGGTGGGTTCGGCGTGCAGCAGTTGGTCGGTCAGGCGGACACCGCCGCGGGCGACCAGGCGCAGCAGTTGAACCAACTCCTCGCCTCCCTGTTCGGCCACACCCAGGGGCCCACGGCCCTGCAGACGGGCAGTGGCGCCCTTCTCGGCGCGCTCGGTCCACTGTTCGCATCGTACTTCCAGAACAAGCGCCCGGCCGGCGCACAGTAGGGGTCGATCATGGCTCGTGGACTCGACAACACCCTGAGCGGCATGGACGTCACGGCCGGCGATGAGGCGCTGAACGATCAGAGCCTCCCGCCCGAAGCCCTGGCGATCATGCAGTTGCTCGGCTCCATCTCTAACGCCCCGACGGCCGAGGACACGGCGACCGGCATGGCGAACGCCAAGGCCGCGTACGCCCCCCTCCTGGCGGCGAACGCCGTCCCCGGCACGCCCCCCGCGCAGGCTTCCCCCCTGGGGCAGTTCCTCACCCTCCTGTCCTCGAACATCGCGGGCACCGTACGCCCCGAGTTCGGCCAGCCGGGCCGTCAGGCGCTGGCGCAGCAGCAGGAGGAGCAGGACATCTTCAAGGGCAGCGAGCGCGAACGTACCAAGACGGGCCTGGAGCTTGCCGCGAAGATGACCGAGCAGGGCCTCAAGGCGGCGCAGGACGCGGGCGATGACCGCGCGGCGGCGCAGAAGGCGAACCAGCTTGCGCGCCTGAACGACGCCCTCATCCGCAGCCGGAACACGCAGCGCATCGGGGAGCAGGCGGCGGCCACCGCGGGCAACATCAAGCTGACCGCGAGCGAGCGGGTGCGCGCGGGCGCGGACCTCAAGGCCCGGCTCAACAAGCTGGCCGACGAGGCCGACCTCTCGACCGCGGGCAAGATTCGGCTCAAGGCCCAGGCCACGTTCCTGGCGACGTTCCTCGACAACGTCACGCGCGTGGACCCGACGACGGGCGAGCCGCAGTTGCCGCTCCAGCCGGCCCTCAAGGCCGCGCAGACCCAGTTCGACGAATTCCTCCAGCAGCAGTTGGAGCAGGAGGGCAAGGCCCCCAAGGGCGCTGCCCCGGCCGCACCGGCCGCAGGAGCGGACCTGTTCTCGCGCGTCAAGGCGCGGCTGGACACCACGAAAAAGGCCAAGTAAATGGCACAGGACAAGCGCGAGGTCCTCAAGGCCCTCCGTGCCGCCCATCCCGAATTCGCCAAGACGCCCGAGGCCGACCTGATGTCAGCCTTGGGCGCCGAGCTTGGGGCGCCCGACGAGCAGTCGCTCATCGACGCCCTCGGGGACGAGCTTGGGGTCAAGCCCCCGCCCCCGCCCTCCCTCGGGGACCAGGTGCTCTCGTTCGCCAAGAGCATCCCCACGGAATTGGTCAAGGACCTGACCGCGGTCGGCCGGCTGCCGGGCGACGTCATCCAGGGATCCATCAAGGACCAGGCCCTTCGCGATCTCCCGCCCGTGGACTACGCCACGCTCCGCGCCCAGGGGCACAGTCACGAGGACGCGAGCGCCGCGGTCCAGGGGTACATCGACGAGCTTCGCCGCCGCTCGGGGGAACTTGGGCAGGCCGGCGCACAGGGTCAGGACACGGCGATCCGCACCGCAGCGACCGCGCTTTCCACCGCGGCCGGCATGGGTGTGGGCGGGCTGGCGGCCAAGGCCGTCGTCACCCCCCTGGTGGACGCTGCCCTGACGGGGGCCGCCGCGGGCGGGACGTACAGCGGGACCAAGGCCGCGGGCGAGGGTGCTTCCCTGCCCGAGATCGCTGCACAAACGGGCATCGGGGCGCTCACGGGCGGCCTCCTAGGTCCGGCCGTGCCCGTGGTCGGCAAATTCCTGGGCCGCGAACTTGCCCCCCTGGGCAGGATCTTCCGCGGCAAGCCCCGCCTGGCGGCCCAGGTCGCGCGCGAGGCCATCGCCGGGGAGACGCCCGAGCACCCGGCCGTCCAGCGGCTCATGACCGCCCTGGAGGAGGCCGGCCCCCTGCGGGAGCAACAGGCCAAGATCATCTCGAAGGAGCGGGGCGTGAAGTTCGGCCGGTTCCGCGGGGTGGGGGAGGAGGTGTCCGGGGAACTGGGCGCCAAGCTCCAGATGTCCGAGCTTCGTGGGTCCTCGCCGAAGGTGGACTTCGAGAGCCTCCGCGGCAAGATCGCGCAGACGGACGTCAACGAATTGTTCAACCTCATCCGCACGAACCCGGTCCTCCGCGAGGGGGAGCAGGCGCGCGCGTACGGGGCGCTGTGGAAGATCCTCGGCGAGGGGGGCGGCGTCGTCCCCACGACGAGCGAGATCGAACTCCTGCAATCCGTGTATGGGCCCAAGTTCACGTCCGTCCTGCTCAAGAAGCAGCCCCTGTTCCGCCAGGCCCGACGCCTCGGGGTCGAGTTGCTCAACGTCCCGCGGGCCCTCATGTCCTCGATGGACCTCTCGGCGCCCTTCCGCCAGGGGGCCTTCCTCATCGGCCGCCCGCGGGAGTTCGTCCCGGCGTTCGTAGACATGTTCCGGTACGCGGGGAGCCAGCGGGCCCTCGACGCCCTGCACGCGAACATCCGCGAGCGCCCCACGGCCCCGCTCATGCGGCAGGCCGGCCTCGCCCTGACCGAGGCGGGCGGGCTCCTGGAGAAGCGCGAGGAGGCGTTCATTGGTGGCCTGGCCGAGAAGATTCCCGTCCTCGGGGCGGGCGTCCGGGCGTCGCAACGCGCGTACACGGGGTTCCTGAACAAGCTCCGCGCGGACACGTTCGACAACATCCTGAACAACGCGGCGCGCATGGGCCACAACGTAGAGGACCCGCGGTTCCTCAACAGCCTGGGCCAGTTCATCAATGCGGCCACGGGCCGCGGCTCGCTGCCCGGCAAGATGGAGCGGCTCGGACCGGAGTTGGCCACGGTTTTCTTCTCGCCACGGCTCATGGCCTCGCGCGTGAACCTCCTCAATCCGGCCTTTTACGCGCAGCTTCAACCCGAGGTGCGCAAGGAGGCCCTCAAGTCCGCCATGTCCGCGGCGGCCGTGGGCACCACCGTGCTCGGCCTGCTCAAGGCGGCGGGCGCGAAGGTGGAGACGGACCCGCGGTCGAGCGACTTCGGCAAGGCCCGGATCGGGGACACGCGGTTCGACATCTTCGCCGGCTTCCAGCAGTACGTCCGTCTCGGGGCACAGTTGCTCCCGAACTTTGGCCTTGACATCCCGACGGGGGGCGTCAAGAGCCCCACCACCGGGAGGGTGCGCGAGTACGGCAAGGGGTTCCACCCGCCGACGCGCCTCAAACAGACGATGGACTTCGCCGAGAACAAGCTCGCGCCCGTGCCGAGCATGATCGTGGACGCGTTCCGCGGCACCAGCCGGTTCCCGCAGCAGTCCGCGGCCGAGACGGCCCGGGCCCTCGCGGAGGAGCGCACGCCCAATCAGCCGCGCCGACCGGGCCGGCACCTCGACCCCTGGGTCATGGCCCAGGACGCCATCACGCCGCTCGCGTTGCGAGATGCAATGGATGCGATGGCCGAGTGGGGACCGGAGACGGGGGCGTACATGGCCGTGCCCGCCATGTTCGGCGTGGGGATCCAGACCATGCCGTCACCGCGGGCGAACCCCGCGCCAGTGCCCGGCAGCCTGTTGGATCGGGTGCTCGCCAAAAAGGGCATTCCTGCCCAGGGGGACAGCACCAATGTCGCTCGATAACCAGGAATTGTCGAAGTGGGGGTTGGGAATTGTAGCGGTGCCCATTGTGTGGGCGATCAACGGTGTGCTACAATTGAGTGGCAGGACCTCGAAACTTGAGGGGCAGCAGGAGGACGTGGTGAATCGACTCGACAGGATCGAGTCGAAGCTCGACCGTCTCATCGAAACCAAACATGGAGGTAGGTAATGCAGGAGCTTTCGTTGCCGGTGGCATTGGCGTTGGGTCTGGGGTGGCTGCTCAAGAACGTCATCTTCAAGAACAAGCCCGCCGGCCTGAACCAGTTGATCCCGTTCATCAACTTCGCGGCGTTGTTCACGGGCAAGCTGTTGCTCGACGTGAGCCCGGCCGAAGCGGGCGTGTTCGGGTTCCTCGGTCACATCGGCAGTAGCGTCGCCGGCCTGGCGTACCAGTCGGCCGTCGAAGCGATCATCGCGTCGGGCGCGCAGTCGAGCGCCAAGGCGACGGGCCGTGTGGCCCTCAAGCTGCTCAAGCTGTCGCTGCTCGACAAGTTGATCGGCGCCGCGGAGAAGGAAGCCGTCAAGTAGTTCCACGGACGGAGACGGGCCCAGGGATGGGCGCACTAACAGAGGAAGGGGTGGGGGATGTCCTCCCCACCCCTTTCGTATTGTAGGCCGTGGATTCACGGGAATGAGGCATCACCCCCACGGGTCGTCGGGCAGCTTCACCACGAGGAGGACGGCCAGGATGGTGCAGCCGACGATGATGATGGTGTAGATCATGAGGCACCCCGTGCGAGGAACTTTGTCAGGCGGTCGTGGGCGGGGATGTATCGCTTCATGAGGCCAGACACGATGTCCACGGGCAGGTAGGCCATGCGCGCCAGGCTCATGTTGTCGGCCAGGTCGTTCAGCTTGACCCGGATCGCGAGCCGCCCGGCCCGCTCGACCCGGTCGATGTACTCGGCGTACGTCTCGGTCTGCCGGCGCGTGACCGCGTCCACGGCGTCGAGCACCGCGGGACTGAACCCGACGTCCGCGAGGTCCGCAAGGGTCACGGGCGTGTCCTCGACCACGTCGTGCAGGACGCCGACGATCATCTCGTCCGTCGTCCCACCCGCCAGCATGACGCGCATCGGGTGGAGGATGTACGGCCGCCCGCCCTTGTCGAACTGCCCGTCGTGGGCGTTGGTCGCGATCCTAATGGCCTGACGAAGCATCTCCACGACGGACCTCCTCTAGGGGTAGAACCAGTAGCGCGGGGACGGGAGCGTGCTCGACATGTCGAGGTGGACGTACGTCCCGCTCGCCGGGATCCCGATACGCTGGATGCCATAGAACCGCGCGGCGTCGATGACCTTGAACGTCTCGGCCCACCCACCCGTGTGGATGTCGGCCGCGATCCCCTTGGTATGGGCGCTCGACGACACGCCCCCCACCGCATGGTTGTGCGCCGCGGTGCGGAACCCGCTGTTTACCTTGAGCGGGAACCCCACCTTAGCCCGGATCTTGTCGAGGACCAGGACGAACCGGACGTCCATCCCGGTGAGCCCCGACCCCGGCTTGTCGGGCGAATCGAACTCGCCCGGCTTGAAGAACTTGATCGCGTCCCAGGACATCTAGTTCACCTTCTCCTCGTCCTGCGGGTTCATGGCGGCGATGACCTCGTCCGCTTCGAGCACGGGCGTGGGGTTCTTCTTCATCTCCTCCAGGATCTCGGTCATCGTTGCGACGTCCGGCATCTGGATCGGGACGGGCGCGACCATGATGCCGAGGAACCCGTACGATTCCTTGTTGCACCACGACAGGGTGTATCCGGCCGCAGCGGCCTCGTTGAGCGCCATCTCGATCTTGCGGGCGTACTGCTCGTGCGACTGGGCACCCTTCGAAAGGCCGATGACCGTGTACTGCGGACGCATGGGGATGTTCTCGGGGTTCATTTGACCTCCGTAGTGAGTCGGTACCTGTCGTCCAACTCGGGGTGAATGTTCTCGTACTCCATGAGCGCCAGGGCGTGGAAGGCCACGGACGCGAGGTGGTGCTGCCCGTCGGGGTCCCACGACTGACCCGTCTTCCACTTCTCGATGTGCCGCTGCATGGCCGCGATCAACAGCGACCACTTAATGCCCTTCTTCCAGTTGTGGTCGTCGTACTTCTTGGCGCCCAGGCCGTACGCGTACGCGACCTCGGCCATCGCGGCCGTCGGGACCAGGTCGTACCGCACGAGGTTCGCGGCCTTCTTGCCCCCCGTCGCCGCGTTCGTCTCGACGACGGACGGCTCGAACAGGACCGACCCCACCGTACGCGCCGGCTTCGGTGCGGCCGGCATCGTCCCACGGTAGGCGTCGTACACCGGCGATAATTCCGAGCCGATGATCGTCATGCCGAGCACCTGGGCCAGATGGTGTTCCAGCCGCGCGCCCTTCGAGTCCCGCCAGCCAGGGAGCATGTACATGTGGGTCATACCGTCCCCGAGGAGGGCGGCCACGTCGCGCCGGATGTAGTCCGCGTACTGCATCGACGCGCGGACCTTCGGGTCGGTATTATGATCCATCTCCGCGGGCGACAGGACCGTGTACCCCTGGGCGCGGAGGGTCGCCGCGGCCGTGTCGAACGCCTCGCGGTTGAAGTTCGCGATCCCCGTCATCGGACCCGAGATGTAGACCACTGCCCCAGGGGGCGCGTGGTGGCCCGGCTGACCGGCCCGAGCGATCTTCTCACCCGATAACACTTCGTCCATGTCCACAGGATCCATCAACTTCGCGTGACGCCGCGTCGATGCACTGAACCTCATGCCAAGTCCCTCCAGTTGGTGCCCGTCAACACTTCGCTAACGCTCGGGCGGAAGCCCGGCGCGATCTCGGGCCGTTCCGTGCGGATGATGTCGAGCATCCCCGCGGCGGCCTGTTTCTCCGTCCCCTGCGGCACGCACAGGAGGACCTCATCGTACACGGTCGTTTGGAGCCAGCCCCCGAGGGACTTGGCGAACTCATGCAGGGGGACGAGGAGGGACCACAGGATGAGGGCGACGTGGTGCTGCGCCTCCCAGTCCGCGGCCTCCGTGGCGTCCCGATCCCCGCCGAGGAACTCCCGCATGAACCCGAACCCCGAGTATAGCCGGCCGGCCGTGGTAGCGGTCCGCATGATCCCCGCCCGGTACGCTTCGAGCGTGGCGTACTCGTTGGCCATGACCTTGAAGATGCGCTCGACGTCCGCTTGGGGGGCGTCGATCCCCTTCTTGGCCAGGATCATCTTACCCTTGCGGGCGCCGGCCCCGTACGTGCGGGCGAGGAACAGGATCTTGCCCGCGTCCCGCGAACAGTTGGCCTTGTCGGCCAGGCGCTGGTACGGGTCCCCGTTCGTCAGTTCACTGATGAGCGTCCGATCCCCCGAGCGGACCGCGTACACCCACGGCTCGGCCCGGTCGATGTCCGCCTTGAGGAACACGTACCCCTCGGGAGCCACGTAGATGCGCCGGGCGATGTTCGGGATCTGTTGGAGGTTCAGGCCGCTGTCGGCCCCCACCGTCAACCGAAGGGTCGAGGTCGTGCCCTTGCGCTTGGCGCGCATGCCGTCCCCACCCTCGTCCTGTGAGTCCTTCCACTGCGGGCCGTAGTGGGGGTGGACGCACCCGTCCGGCCCGAGGGCCACGGCCGTGGCCGCCTGGAGCTTCTCCAGCTTCCGGTACGCGAGCAGGCATCGGAGCATGTCGCGGTGCTGCGGGTACCGTTTCATGAGGATCTGGAGGGCCCATGCCGCCGTGGTCGGCCGGTTGTCATTGTCCGGGTCCCGGATCATGGACATCTCCAGCGTGTAGTAGAGCAGCGAGGAGATGTCGAGCGGCCGGGACAGGATCTCCGACGAGTACGGCGTGTTCTCGCGCCACAGGCGTTCGATGCGGTTCCGCCGCGCGTGGAGCTTCGCCGAGAACTGGCCGAGCCAGGCCAGGTCCACCTTCATGCCGCGGCGGTGCATATCCATGAGGACCCGCAGGGAGGGCATGATGAACTTCATCAGCGCCCCGTAGCTGCCGATCTCCTTGTGCCGCGCGATGAGGACCTTGCCCAGGTCGTACGTGATCCCGTTGTCCTGCGCGTTGTACCAGGCCGGGTTGTTCTGCGACTCGTCCTTCCAACACCCGTGGAGGTCGAGCCACAGGGGGGCCATCGACCGTAGGCCCATCGGGAGATCCGGTTCCAGCGTCATCCCACCCCACATCGTGTCGAAGATAGGACCCTCGACCATCACGCCCTCGGCCTCTAGGTGGCGCATGTCGTGCTGGATGTTGTGGGCGACCTTGAGCCGGCCGGGCTCGCCCAGGGCGTACTTGGCCGCCTCGCGGACGGAGGCCGACCAGGCCGCGGACCACACCCCCTGGGAGGAGGCCATGCCGATGCGGTTGATCTTGCCGTTCAGGCCGTAGTCATTCTCAATGTCGAACGCGAGGATGTCGGCGGACTTGTCGTCCACGACGACGCGGGGAACGTCCGTGTAGGTGTACCGCTTGATGTCCAAGGCGCCCCGCGCCGCCCGGACGGCACGGCCAAGGTCGTTCACGAACGCGCGCAGCGTCTTGCGGTTGGCCCGGCTGATCGAGATGGGCTCGTACGTGGCGATGATCCACTCCACGTTGGGCG
>Ga0134127_10001323_pt1 | contig 18543 bp, 10 predicted proteins | sample KB31753_FD_96459 | JGI IMG/M metagenome (GOLD analysis project Ga0134127, IMG submission 96459) | Terrestrial soil microbial communities with excess Nitrogen fertilizer from Kellogg Biological Station, Michigan, USA - KB3-175-3 | ecosystem: Environmental > Terrestrial > Soil > Unclassified ... | reverse complement strand
ATTGGCTAAAAGAAGCGGATTCGGTTTCCCGGCTCGGGCCTCGAATACTCAGGCTGGAACGGCAAGGCAATTGCGTCCACTTGCCCGCATAGAACTTCTGCGCAAGGCTAAAATCACCAGGCTGGTTTCTGGCTGATGCTTCATGCAACGCCATAGCGGCCCGAAACCATCGCAGATTGAGAGACTTATCGTACAGCAGGAGGCGCGACATGACTTCAAAAGCAAAATCTCTAGCATTAACCATCTGTCTTACAGTCATATTTGGAACGTTGACGACTGGTATCAATACACTGGCACAACAGACAGTGCAGTCGCGTACCGTCAAACCAGCCGCTGTGACCGGGGATTTGATCGATATACAGAAAGCCAATGACGGTGATATCAGTACTCGAGCAAACTCAGGCAAGACCGACTACGTTGGCATGAGCGTCACAATAGACGCGGGAGGTCTGCAGAACATTATCGGCGTCAAACAGGACTTCGGTCCGTGGGCAATTCATTTTCCGGGCGCATATAAGATCGAAGTCGCGGAATCACTTTCTGGACCATGGATGACCGCTTTCGAAGGACCCGGCGAACGCGGTGAAAGCCGCGCGGAGTTTCCTGCGATTCTCGCGCGTTATATTCGGATAACCGCAACCGCTAAAAACACTATCCACCGGGAAGACTGGTCGATCGCTGAATTGAAACTCGGAGTTGATCCCGGACAAATCGCTCGCAGAGTCGCCCCGCGCACCGAGCGGCCGCCCGAGACGACTCCTCCCGTAACGGCACCCCGAGCGTTTAAGGATGTGTCCCAGGCGACCGACAAGGATCCCAACACCCGCGCCACTAGCGGCGGCCCAAATTATGAGGGAATGTCGCTCACTATCGATCTCGGCGGAGAGTACGACCTGACGCGGGTCGCACAAGTACACGGGCGATGGGCTGAGGACTATCCGGCTGAATACAAGATAGAAATAAGCAAGCAGGCAAACGAGAGCAGATTTCGCGAAGTCTGGCGCGGCGCGGGACAGCCCGAGCGCAGCGTTGCGCGATTCGAGCCGGTTACCACTCGGTTCATCCGTCTCACGGCTCTTCGAAACAGAGGCGGCAATCATTCGTGGTCGATAGCCGAGGTGCGGACGAACCGCGATCCAGACGTCGTTGATAACGAGGACGATGAGCGGCTCGGCCGCCAGATAAGAGGCGTTACTTCGCAGGGAATCACAAACGCCGCTAGTGTTTCAGATGACAACAACACGACTCGAGCCACAACGAACAAAGCGAATTATGCGGGGAGCTGGCTGCAAGCGGATCTGGGTGGGAGCTACACCATTTCAAAGGTGGTGCTGATTCACGATCCCGATCGCGAAGACTACGCGCGCCGTTACAGGATTGAGGCGAGCTCGGACGGCAGACAGTGGCAATCAGTATTTGAAGGCCGCGGCGAGCCGGGCCGTTCAGTGGCAACCTTTACTCCTGTTCGGGTCAGGTTCGTTCGTATCACAGCGCTCGCTGAGCGTGACAATCAACACTGGTGGTCAATTTACCGTCTGAAGATTTCAGAGTAGCTTAACCTGGTGCCTGGCCTGCGTTTCTGCAATTCTCCAGCTCTCGCTCGAGAGTAACGGTAATCTGAAAACTCCCGTAACACCCCCAACTTCAGTTGGGGGTTCTCAATTTCAGCCTACGTACCACCCGATCACATTTCTCCGGGAGCAGAGAATAGAGGTCGGCGCGACGGAACTAGGCTAAACTTGACTATCCCCCAACTGAAGTTGGGGACGTTCCCGGAGTTTTCAGTGAGAGCTCCACAATACTCAGCTAGTTCCTGGACCTGGATGAGGGATTCATCTCTCGATTTGCGCTTTAGCCTTGGGAGGGACAGATGCCAATTACCGCTTTCAACAGTTTCAACGACGGTCTCGATTCGAGTCAAAGGAGCCGCGAACACTTTGTTACAAACATCGACCTGGAAGATGACCGTCTGTGGGTGCCTTACGCAGATGGAGTGTGGATACAGCCCTGTTGTTTCAATGTTACGTCCGGCGGACTCAGCGTAGTTCTGAAAGGTCTGCCCGGCGCCAAGTTGGGGACCCATTACCACGTCGGCACAGTTCGCGGATATACGATGCGTGGCCATTGGCGATACCTGGAGCATGATTGGGTAGCGAAGCCCGGGACTTTTATCTACGAACCCGCCGGTGAGGCTCACACGCTGGTTATCACCGAAGACTCGCCCGAGCCGGCGATAATCCTTTTTATGGTGGAGGGCGGCCTCATCTATCTGGATAAAGCGGCGAACGGTGGCTTTGGCGCCTATGAAGATGGATTCACGGCGCTCGAGTTGACGAGGAAGTACTATCGCGAGGCCGGTCTGGATGTGCGCCAGCTGGACCTGCTCGTGCGCTGATTGACCAAGCCAGCGAAGCTTGCGACGGACCAACACATCGATTTACCTGGTGCTGCCCCCGGGGCTCGCCGACTCGCGCTGCGCTACACGCTGTCGTCGGCTTGCGCGGGCTCCTGCAAATCGCACGTAAGGCGCTTGACCTTTGCCGTAAGGCGCACCAAAGTATCAGCTCAGCCGCGCGAAAGTATCAGCTCTGGCTATCAACTCAAGTTATGCCGTCAGAGTCGCCGTGGGCTAAACCCTTTGCCAGGACTGCGAATTGTACTAACACGCCTTTTGAGACAAGGAGGCAACCATGACACCGTTGCGAATTCGACTGCTCGCTCCCTTGCTGATGGTTTGTTTGCTGGCGGCGCCACTGCAGGCGCAGAACGCCGGCGCTCCGGCGAGTCTTAATGGCCTCGACGGCTTCGTTGAGCAGGTAATGAAGGACTGGCACGTGCCGGGTCTCGCGGTGGCCATTGTCAAAGACGGCCGGGTGGGTTATGCGAAGGGCTTCGGCTTTCGTGATGTCAAAAAAGGATTGAAGGTCACCCCCGATACGCTCTTCGCCATTGGGTCGTGCTCGAAGGCCTTCACCGCCACCGCGTTGGCGATCCTCTCCGGCGAAGGAAAGCTTGATTGGGACAAGTCGGTCAGAGATTACTTGCCCGACTTCAGGTTGTACGACGCGTACGCAACTGCTCAGCTCCGCCCGCGCGACCTGGTGACGCATCAATCGGGGCTGCCGCGTCACGACATGGTGTGGTATGGCTCGCCGCTTTCACGTAAGGAACTCTACGACCGGCTGCGCTATCTGGAACCCAGCAAACCGCTGCACGCCAGGTATCAGTACAACAACCTGATGTACATGACCGCCGGTGTGCTGATAGAACGCATCTCCGGCAGCGCCTGGGAAGAGTTCGTGCGCCGGCGCCTTCTCGATCCGATCGGCATGAAGACCAGCAACTTCTCGATCACTGATTCGCAAAGGACGTCGGACTATTCGCTCCCTTACGAAGAGAAGAACGGCGAGGTCAAAGAGATCCCCTTCCGCAACATTGACGCGATTGGCCCGGCGGGTTCGATCAATTCAAGCGTCAACGAGATGACTCGCTGGCTGCTTCTGCAGCTGGGCAAAGGCAAATTCGAGGGCCATCAAATCATCCCGGAAAAGAGTCTGGCAGAAACACACACGCCGCAGATCGTGGCTGGCGGCGACCTGAAGTACGACGAGTCGTTTTATTCCAGCTATGCAATGGGATGGGGCGTAACTTCCTATCGTGGGCATCCGGCGCTCGCGCATTCGGGCGGCATCGACGGGTTTACATCGGCGGTTCGCTTTCTTCCAAAAGATCAATTAGGCGTGGTCGTGCTGACCAATTCATCCTCTCCCGTGAGCGGGCTCATCGCGTCCAATGCGGTAGACCGGATGCTCGGTTTGAACGAAGCGCCGTGGGCGCAGCGAGCCAGAGAGGACGCGGCCAAAGGCAGAGAGGCGCAGGCGAAAGCTAAAGCCGAGGACGAAGCGAAACGCAAAAAGGACGCACCACCCACACACAAGCTGGCGGACTATGCCGGCCAGTTTGAACACCCAGCCTATCAGACGTTGACGATCAGACAGGAAGGCGAGCAGTTGAAGTTCGATCTGCATGGCTTGAGCGGGGGGTTGAAGCATTACCACTATGACATCTTCCAGGGTGCGGAGGGAGCTGCGGGGCTTGAGGGAACGAAGGTGACTTTTCTTGTAAACCGGGCGGGCGAGATTGACAGCGTTTCCATCCCGCTCGAGCCGAACGTAAAAGAGATAATCTTCAGGCGCAAGGCAAACCCGCAAGAGAAGGCGTCCGCTCAAAACTGAGTTAGTGAAGGCCCGCTGCTCAAAGATCGCCTCAGTCTGATTTCTCAAAAATTCAACGATGGGCCTTCATTCGCTTTTTCCGGCCGCGGAGTGAACTGCAGAATTGCAGGCCCGGCACCAAACCGTCGGCGGAAGTGAACAAATGATGCTTGCCCCGGGCGCCAAACTTGGTCCCTACGAAATCGTCTCGCCACTGGGCGCCGGTGGCATGGGCGAAGTTTGGCGCGCCCGCGACACACGCCTGAACCGCGAAGTCGCAATCAAAGTCCTGCCCGATTCGCTTGCGAATGATGAAGACAGATTGAGACGCTTCGAACAGGAAGCCCTTGCTACGTCTGCATTGAATCATCCGAACATCCTCACGGTATATGACATCGGCACACACGAAGATTCGCCTTATATCGTCGCCGAACTGCTTGAAGGTCATGAACTGCGTCACCAGTTGAATGAAGGTGCTATTTCCTCGCGCAAGGCGATGGAATATGCCCGGCAGATTGCGTCCGCACTTGCAGCCGCGCACGAGAAAGGAATAACTCATCGCGACCTCAAGCCCGAGAATATATTCGTCACGACTAATGGGCGGGTGAAGATATTGGATTTTGGGTTGGCCAAGTTGAGGACGCAACGAAGCGAGCCTGTCGGATCAAGCGTGGCGACGCAGAAGGCGATCACCGATCCCGGAGTTGTGATGGGAACAGTGGGATACATGTCGCCGGAACAGCTAAAAGGGCAGCCAGTCGATCATCGTACCGACATCTTTTCTTTTGGTGCGGTTCTTTACGAGATGCTTTCGGGACGTCGCGCATTTGGCGGTAGCTCAAGGGCTGAAGCAATGAGCGCGATCTTGCGCGAGGATCCACCGGATCTGTCAGAAGCTAATAAGACAGTTTCGCCGGCGCTCGAGCGACTGGTGCGGCATTGTCTGGAGAAAAACGCCGCGGAACGATTTCAGTCGGCTAGCGATCTGGGCTTCGCGCTCGAGTCGCTCTCGACTGAGAGTGGCGCGAGCCAACAATTGCCGGAAGTTAAGTCGGCAACAGTCGGGAGACGTAACTGGCGCGTGCTTCTTTGTCTCAGTCTCGCATTTCTCACAATTGGAGCGCTCGGTGGAATTCTAATTTATCGCTATGTCCGCCAAACCACTCCGCCATCATATCGTCAGCTAAGCTTCTTTCGCGGCACGATCTGGAAGGCCAGGTTTGCTCCCGATGGTCATACGATCGTTTATAACGCGACGTGGAATGGGAATCCGATTGATGTCTTCTCGCTGCGCACAGATAGTATTGAGTCTCGCCCGTTCGGACTCGCCAATACCGAAGTTCAGTCAGTGTCTTCGACCGGCGAGATGGCGGTGTTGCTGAATCGTCATCATCTCGGGTGGTTCGTCAGCCGCGGAACCCTGGCCCGCATGCCACTGCTGGGCGGAGCGCCGCGAGAGATCCTCGAAGATGTACAAGAAGCAGACTTTTCTTCCGACGGCGACCGGTTAGCGGTCGTACGGTATCTGGGGGGAAAGAACAGACTCGAATATCCGATTGGCAAAGTCTTGTACGAAACGTCTGGATGGATCAGCCACCCGCGCGTCTCGCCACAAGGAGATCACATTGCTTTCATTGATCATCAAGTGCAATGGGACAATCGCGGCTGGGTGATGGTAATAGATGGCGCGGGAAAGAAAACGCAGCTCACCGGCGAATGGACTATGGCGGAAGGGCTGGCCTGGTCTCCGGCGGGAGACGAGATTTGGTTTACATCCAGCAAGACCGGAGAACCTTGTGCTTTATATGCAACGACTCTTTCCGCGCGAGAGCGTTTAGTTGCGCGCGTGCCGATCAACCTGATGCTCCATGACATTTCCCGCGACGGTCGAGTACTGCTAACCCGCTACAGTCCCTCAGACAACATCTTCGGTCTAGCTCCCGGCGAAAAAAAAGAGCGAGACCTATCCTGGCTCGATGTCGGCTGGGTCACCTCTCTCTCGAGCGACGGGCGAAGTTTCTTAACCAGCTATCAAGGAGAAGGCGGAGGAATTAACTACTCAGCCTATTTGCGCAAGACCGACGGATCACCCGCAGTTAAGCTGGGCGAGGGTGTGCCTTATGGATTATCGCCGGATGGCAAATGGGTACTTTCAACGCTCTTGACGCCCCCACAAATTATGCTGCTGCCCACCGGGGCTGGCGAGGTAAAACCTCTGGAGCGCGGCGCCATCGAGCAGTATGGTGGAGCAAGCTGGTTTCCGGATGGAAAGCGCATAGCCTTTCAAGGGCGAGAGACCGGACAGGGTTGGCGGTATTTCATTCAAGACGTGGCGAATGGCTTGCCGCGCCCTTTTACCCCGGAAGGAATAACAACGACCGGAGATTTCTACGACGCAATTGAGATTTCACCGGATGGAAAGTTCGTTGTTGCAGTTAACGCCGAGCGCAAGGCATATATCTATCCAGTGGAAGGAGGTACTGGCGGTCGCCAAATCCTTGGTCTTGAGCCAGGAGATGACATCATCCGGTGGAGCGGTGACGGACGCTCACTGCTCGTGGCGCGGACGGAGCTAATGCCGATTAGAGTCTATCGGCTGGATCCTTCAACTGGGAGGAAAGAATTGTTGCATGAAATTACTCCCGCAGATCTCGCGGGAATCTTCTGGCCCAACCACATCTTTATGACGCCCGATGGGAAGTCATACGTCTATAGGCTGTCGCGCATTCTTTCTGACCTCTACCTGGTGGAGGGACTGAAATAAAACCACGAACTAAATTTTTCAAAAAATCGCAGATGTCGGGTGCCAGGCCTGCGATTCTGCAATTCACTCCACACAATCAAAAAGGGGTAGTCCGTAAGGATAGAAAAATACACAACCAAGGAGATTGAAAAAATCGCAGATGTCGGGTGCCAGGCCTGCGATTCTGCAATTCACTCCTACACAATCAAAAAGGGTAGTTCCGTAAGGATAGAAAAACACACAACCAAGGAGATTGAAAAAATCGCAGATGTCGGGTGCCTGCGATTCTGCAATTCACTCCTGAGATTCACGGCTTTTTACTGCGACGCACCTGGATTTCGGCGTTTACGACGTCGGTCGATTTCTTTGACCGGAAACTGAGAAACAGACCAATCGCAAAATAACAGCCTAGTTTGAAATACATCAGGGCTCCTTAGCATATTAAGGTGAAATCTCGTCTAAAGGAGGTCGTTGGGGCCAAATCAGTCATCAGGCTATTAGTATTTGAGCGAATCTTTACTCTTGGCCTATCTCGGCGGAGGGTTGACGATTCAATAGAGGAAGAAACAACGCTTAATCGAGATGTGTTTTACAATTGTAAATTGAACCACTTGTCTCTTTGTGATATGTATAGCCGCGTTTCCGGCTCCAAAACTCATTTCCGGCAATTGATCGCGACGGCAATTACAGAAAGGGTCATCTCACTTACTATGACCACCATTGAATCCATTAACGCTGAAGATTTGCGACTCGATTCGAAATGGTGGCAGATATACGAAGAATCCTTCCCTGACAGCGAACGCGAACCATCAGGAGTAATCCTGCGCAGTGTCACGAGGGGAGCAGGAATGGCGTTCCGTGCACGCGACGGTGTTCACACTCTCGGTGTGGCGACGGTTCATCTTCTTAAAGACCCGGCTGTTGTATTTCTTGTTTATCTTGCCGTGAGCGACAAAGAAAGGAGTCGCGGTATCGGGGGAAAGCTTCTCGACTTTGCGTGGCACTCGGGAGCGGCCCGACTTCGCGAACAGAATGCTGAGCCTCACGGCATGATATGGGAGATCGACCCTCCCGAAGACGCGCCTGACGGCAGAAGCGTGCGCCGGCGGCGGATAACGTTTTTCCAGAAGCACGGCGGACAACTCCTCAGTTATCCGTACATACAGCCGCCGGTGAACGGTAATGCCGGAGTGCCAATGTTACTCATGTTCCGGCCAAACGAGGAACAAGGGAATCCCAAGCCTTTGGCTGTAGAGGCGATGGTGCAATCTATGTACTTTGAGAAATACGGTGCGATCAATGAAATAGACAGATCAATTCTAGAGAAACTACTTTTTATGAGGAGAGACAAATGAAGATCATTCTATGGGGACTGGCAACGCTCCTGGCCGCGATTCCTCTTATGATGTACTTGGTGTATTCGATGCGACGGCTGGATACCCGGCGGCAACTTCTACTCCAGACCTTATTGACCCTCGGACTCGACGATGCGTATATGAGAATCCGGCATGGTCAATCCTACAGTGATTGGAGCAGGCTTCCAATTAATGATCGTATTAGTAAGATGGAGTCGCAATACTTCAATAATGATTTTAAGGCCGAGACCAGTCACAAGGACTATCTATGGCCGGTTACTCTGATGACCCTTTTGAGTAGCCTCGGATGGTTTTTCACGCTGGGTGGCGTCTCTCTAGACGCAGGAGCACTCAAGTTCAACAATCCCGTCCCAGTGACCTTCATCTGGGGGTTCGTTGGCGCTTTTTTCGCTAGCTTGCTTTCGATCATTGATGAGTTCCGTAAGTACAGCCTAACACCGAGTTCCTATTATTCGTTGGTATATCGCCTTCTATTCTCCAGCACGGCGGCGTTTCTTATTGGCTTGCTTTTCCCCACGTTTCCATCAGTGGCGGCATTTGGCATTGGACTATTTCCTGTCGAGAAGACTTGGGATGTAATCTCGGAGAAAACTGCGCAGTGGGTGGGTACGACAAAGCCGGAGGGAGAACTTGGAGCTGAACTGGCAGCGATCCAGGGCCTTGAAGACAGTAGGAACCGTCGAAAGCTAGTGGACATCGGTATCACGTCGGTCCAAGCCCTAGCGACCGCGGACCCCCTGTTCGTGTTCTTTCAAACAACGTTCCCAATTCGGACGGTAGTAGATATGATCGATAAAGCAATCCTGTACCTATACATTGGGGACAAGGTGAAGCAATTGCGTTCGCATGGAATCAATGGCGTGATTGAGTTGGTGGCCCTTGCGAAACTGATCGAAAAGACTCCGGCCTACGCCGGCGGGCAGGGAGCTGTTACAACGGGATTCAGCAAATTCTTTGAGCAAGTCAATGCAGAACAGTTGTTGAAAGACGTCGCCACTGTACTTGGGCAGTCTGTCGATGAGTTGAAGGCATTCATCTATAACATGTATTACGATCCAGTCCTCATGTTCATCTATGACGTCTGGGGCCGTTCCCTTAACGTGAAGCCCTATCTTGAGCCAGAATTGGCCAAGGTTCAGGCAGCACCCGTAGCCGTAGAGGCATCGTCCGTGGCCGGGATGCTCCAAATGACCGACCAAAAGCGACTGCCTGATCTTGACACTTCATCCGCGTAGCGGCGTTTTGCCAACGGCAAACGAGACCTTCTCAGGAGCTTAGCTGAACGATCCACCAACTTCGTTCCTCATTTAATCACATCCCGTCCTTTGGCTGCTCATCAGTCCTAAGCATTTGCGTCGCCTCCGACTGGCCCATCGCTAAAATTTGTGGGAGACTGTTCCACCTTCGAAGATCAAATGGGCCAGCCAGCAAAAGGCGCCTTGGATCACTCGACAATTTTTGAATAATATCTGGTGCGCAGAATGATCGGATAGAAGCTCTCTAGCCGTTATGAAGTGATCTGCGAGCTGGGCCCCTGCAGTCGATTATGCCAGTCTGCGCATACGCGGTTGACCGATGCGCGGTGAAGCGATGAACCGATAGAAAGTGTGAATAAAGAACTCTCGGCCGACAGTACACTGGCGCATTACCGCATCTTCCGGAATGGTGAAGGTGTCAGGCTTGCGATTTTGCGATTCGTCCACCTTGTTGGATAAAGTGAATCGCAAAATCGCAAGCCTGACACCGGCATGGCATGATAGACTGCGGCGATTCGTCAACAAGATGGACTATGGCCCTGGTCATCGGTTGTGCGAACGATGATGAGAAGCAGTGCTCAAGGTGCGATGAAATATTCGCTGCAGCCTGACGCTACACTGGCCCACTACCGCATAGTTTCGGTTATCGGGGCTGGCGGGATGGGTGAAGTCTACCTGGCCGAGGACACCAAGCTGCGCCGCAAGGTCGCCCTCAAGGTGCTGGCTGCCGATTTCACCAGGAATGAAGACCGCCTGCGGCGCTTCGAACAAGAAGCTCAAGCCGCTTCCGCGCTGAACCATCCCAACATTCTCACCATACACGAGATTGGCTCTGACGCCGATGCTCACTTCATCGCCACCGAGTTCATCGAAGGCGAGACACTTCGACATCGAATCGTGCGTTCCGGCATGACGATTCGTGACGTGTTGGAAATTGCAGGTCAAGTTGCGGGCGCACTGGCAGCGGCGCACTCGGCCGGTATCGTTCATCGCGACATAAAGCCCGAAAATGTAATGATTCGTCCCGACGGGTACATCAAAGTCCTGGACTTCGGCCTGGCAAAACTGACGGAAGAAAAGACTGTTGAAACCAACACCGAAGCCCTGACTATCGCGCGAGCCAATACCGATCCGGGCACGGTGATGGGAACGCTCAGCTACATGTCTCCCGAACAGGCCCGTGGGAAGGCGGTGGATGCGCGCAGCGACGTGTTCAGCCTGGGTGTCGTGATCTACGAGATGATTGCCGGACGCACGCCGTTTGAAGGCGAGACCCCAAGCGACGTGATCTCGTTCATTCTGCAAACGGAGCCGCCTCCTCTAACTCGATTCTCGCCTGACGTCCCGTCCGAACTGGAACGTATCGTTACAAAAGCGCTGGCCAAGGACAAAGAGGAACGCTATCAAACAATCAAAGATATGCTCATCGACCTCAAGCGTCTCAAGCGCAGCTACGAGGTCGAAACTGGAGTAGATCGCTCGCTGTCGCCCGATTCCATTCGTCCGGTTACGAGAGGCGAGGTTTCCAACGCGGTTAAAGCAGGCAGCGGTGTGTCTTCGGTGCGAACGACTTCGAGTGCCGAGTACCTTCTGAGTGAAGTAAGGCGCCATAAGCTAGGCGCCGCCGCAATTCTTGCTGTTTTGCTTGTCCTGCTCGCCGTTGTCATTTACATCGGCTTCTTCACCGGTAGCAGCAAGGCCATAGATTCAATCGCGGTTCTTCCGCTTGTTAATGCGAGTAATGATCCGAGTGTCGAGTATCTTTCGGATGGGATCGCCGAGAGCATCATCAACAGCCTGTCCCAGTTCCCGAATCTAAAGGTGATGTCGCGCGGGTCTGTGTTCCGTTACAAGGGCCGCGAGGTGGACCCGCAGACGGTCGGCAACGAACTGAGCGTGCGTGCTGTCCTGGCCGGACGACTTGTCCAGCGCGGCGACAGTCTCTCAGTCAATGTCGAGCTCGTAGACACCCGCGACAATAGTCAGATATGGGGCCAGCAGTATAAGCGCAATCTGGCAGATGTCTTCGCAGTCCAGGAGGATATCGCCAAAGAGGTTTCAGAGAAACTACGGCTGCGGCTCAGCGGAGCAGAGAAACAACAGGTCACGAAGCGCTACACCGAGAACATCAAGGCTTATCAGAATTACATGCAGGGCCGCGGGCCAGGTGATCGTCGAACCCGTGAGAGTCTGATCGTAGCCATCGGCTATTACGAAAAAGCCATCGAAGAAGACCGCAATTACCCTCTTGCCTACTCTGGTTTATCCGAATCTTACACCAGCCTTGGAGTATCGCAATACATCGCTCCGATCGAGGGCCGGAGAAAAGCTGAGGAGAACGCGCTGAAGGCGATCTCGCTTGACGAAAACCTTGCCGAAGGCCACGCATCACTGGGTCGATGCTACACAGCCTTTGCGCCTTATGACTTTGTTAAGGGCGATCGCGAGCTCCGCCGGGCGGTTGAACTCAGTCCCGGATTGGCATTGGCCCATCAGTACCTGGCACTCTCGCTGATCAGGCAGGGACACTTCGATGAAGGCCTTGAAGCAATCCTGAAGGCGCGCGAGCGCGACCCTTTGTCATCTATGATAGCGCGCTCGGTTGGGCACCCATATTACCTGAGAAAAGACTACGCTCGTGCGCTTGATATCGTTAAACGCGCCAATGAACTCGGGCCGTCCTTTAGCACAACCTGGGAAGTGGGCGTCTACGCCCAGACAAAACAATTCGACGATGCGTTGAGACAACTGGAAAAGGAAAAAGCGGGGAGGGCTAACGATCCTATACTGATCTACAGCACCGGCATGATTTACGCAGCGCAGGGCAGGCGAGCTGAAGCGCTGCAGATCATAAACCAACTCGAGCAGCTATCGGGTACCGGCATAAGCCAGGCGAATTACATTGCCAAAATTTACGGGGCGCTTGGCGATAAAGAGGGTGCATTAACCTGGCTTAATCGCGGCATTGAGAGTGGCGCGCTCGGAGCGTTCTACAGAGAGGAGTACGTTTGGGATGCGCTACGCGGAGATCCGCGATTCCAGGAGTTACTGCGGCAATGCGGTTTTTCTCAATGAAGTAATGCTAACGATCGCTTCCCCCCATTTGAGCTTCATATAACGTCACAAGGTTTGACCGACGAATTGTAGGGTAGTGATGTCCTATTCGTGTGTTGCTATCTAGCTGGGTTAGTCATGAGGCGAGGTCCCAAGGGTGAATAGACCACGGATTGGGCGGATTGGACGGATCGGCACTGATCAGATCCGTGTAAATCCGTCCGATCCGTCCAATCCGTGGTCTATTCACCCTTCGGACGCGAGCAACACAAATTTAGGACACGACAATTGTAGAGGTCGGTTCCAGATGGCCGCCGTTTTCTTGGTAGCATCTTTACTTGATTGTCTTCAAATCGAAGGGCTATGAATGATGGCGGCCACTTCATTAAAGTCGAACAAGGGAGAAAAGTGATGTCACAAGCCGAAACTGAACAACTAACCCGAATCGTCCTTGGCGCAGCGCTCAGTCGAGCCGTTTGCACCATCGCGGAACTCGGAATTGCCGACCAGATCGAGCCCGGATCGCCACAACCCGTGGCATTACTGGCGAGCGCTTCGGGCAGCCATGAAGGTTCGCTCTATCGCATCCTGCGTTTCCTCGCTAGTCATGGACTCTTCCTGGAAAAAAGCGATCGCCAGTTCGATCATACCCCGCTCTCTCGCTCTCTACGGAGCGATGCCGAGGCGTCATTTCGTCCGGCGGCTCGAATGCTTCACCGAATCTTCGCAGGGTGGGATGGTCTGCATCACACCGCTTTAACCGGCCAACCCGGATTCAATAAAGTGTTTGGGCAACCGATCTTCGAGTATGTCGGGACACATCCCGACCTCGGACCGATACTGGACGCCGGCATGACGGCCATCCACGGTCACGAGACCACCGCCATGCTGGAGGCGTATGATTTCAGCACCATCAGTGTGTTAGCCGATATCGGCGGCGGCAATGGATCGCTGCTCGGCTCTGTCCTGCAGCGCTATCCTAAACTCAAGGGAATCTTGTTCGATCTAGGACACGTCGTGGGCCGGGCACGTAATAGTCTGGAGGGATACGGTGTCAGTGATAGATGCACGCTCATAGAAGGAAGCTTTTTCGAGTCCGTTCCCACCGGCGCAGATGCATACCTGTTTCGCCATATCATCCACGACTGGACAGACGAGCAGTCCATCCAAATTCTGGGTCACTGCCGGAAGGTAATTCCAACCGACGGCAGGCTACTGATCGTTGAAGCAGTCGTGCCAACCGGAAACGAACCCTCCATCGCCAAAGATTTCGACATGACTATGATGGCTTTTCCCGGCGGCAGTGAGCGCACCGAAGAAGAGTACAGGTCATTACTCAACGAGTCAGGATTCCAACTCAGTTCCATCACTCCGACGTCGTCAATGGTCAGCGTGATCGAAGGCAAGCCAGAATAAGGAAAGGGGTCAGGCTTGCGATTTTGCGATTTGTCAGTGCAAGCAACCGGGGAGAATCGCAAAATCGCAAGCCTGACCCCCGGGTTGCTTTTCTACTTCCCCAAACTCTTATACGATACTCCGCGCCAATAAACAGCCAAGTCGGATCAGATATCCGACGTAAAGGGAATCGGGATGTGGCTAATGTATCATCGCTTCAAACTAGTGGTCTGTGCGTTCCTTGTCAGCGTGTCGGTCGCTATTGCGGTCGTTGACTCTCAACCGGCCTCCGCAAGAACAGACGACGGCACGGATTTCTTCGAGAAGCGCATCCGCCCGATTCTGATCACCAATTGTGCCCCGTGTCATAACCCGCAGACTCATGTTGCCAAACTCGACCTGACCACCGCCGAGGGCTTTGCCACAGGCGGCGAGAGCGGTCCGCTCATAAATCGAGCGATTCCTGAAAAGAGCCGTTTGCTCGAAGTGATCGGGTATGCCGAATTGCTCAAGATGCCGCCCAAGGGCAAACTTAAAGAAGATGAGATCGCTGCCCTCAATGAGTGGGTCAAGCTCGGCGCGCCCTGGGCGAAGTCTGCGCCCGTTCAGCCGGCAGCGAATTCGACGCCCGCCAGGTCCACGCGCGAGTTCACAGATGAAGAGAAGTCATTCTGGGCTTATCAACCGCTCGCTCGGGTAGCGCCGCCTAAGGTGAAGAATCGTGGCTGGGTGAAATCGCCGATCGATGCATTTATTTTGAGGAGACTCGAAGAAAAAGGGATCTCGCCTGCGCCGCCGGCCGACAAGTTGACCTTATTGCGGCGCGCAACTTATGACTTGACCGGCCTACCCCCAACCGAAAAAGAGATGCAGGACTTTCTAGCAGACAGATCTTCGCGGGCATTTGCCCGAGTCGTCGAGCGTCTGCTTGCGAGTCCGCGTTACGGCGAGAAGTGGGGCCGGCACTGGCTGGATGTTGCCCGCTATGCCGATTCAACTGGCAACGACGAAGACCATCGATATCCACACGCGTGGAAGTATCGCGATTATGTGATTGAAGCCTTCAATAAAGATCTGCCTTATGACCAGTTTGTTCGCGAACAGCTTGCCGGTGACCTGTTGACTGCGGCGGATGGCAGCGAGGTGAATCGGCGCGGAATCGTAGCGACCGGATTTCTGGCCCTTGGCGCAAAGGCCATTGCTCAGCAAGACAAGCAAAAGATGCTTTACGACGTCTGGGACGAACAGGTGGAAGTCACCTCAAAGGCGTTCTTAGGGATGACCGTGTCCTGCGCGCGTTGCCACAATCATAAATTCGATCCGATTCTTACCAAAGATTACTACTCATTGATCGGCATGTTCGCCGGCACCCGCAGTTTTACCAATCCCGATTCGCACGTTTCGGTAGTGCTTGAAAAGCCTCTGATTCCGAAGGCTGAATGGCAGAACTATCAAGCGGCGAAGAAGAGGTACAACGATAAGCAGAAGCGTCTCCGGCTGGTTGTGGAGGTAATAAAGGACGACGCCCAGGCACGGCTTCTCAAACAATACGCCAATCGTCTGGGTGATATCTTTGTGGCGGCTCGGCGGATATATGAAGACGGAGCGAAGGCGGATGAGGTGTCAGCCCAGTTCGCTATCGATTCTGCGCTGCTGCAAAAATGGGTAGACTTTCTGAAGCCGGATCCTCAGCGAGTGCGCGGCTATTTGAATGAATGGGCTGCCGCGTCGGTCGAGAGGCGCGCCGTCGTTGCGGGCGAATACCAAGGGCGCTTTATGAAGCGTCTCGCGATATGGCAGTCGGTACTTGCCGAGTGGTTTGCAAAATATCAAAAGGCGGGAAGCGAGAATCAACCCCAGCCGGACAGGCCCGGCTTTGAAGAAGGCGAGGATCGTTTCTTTTTTGAAATCTATTTTGGCGAAGGTCCCTTTGCGATTTCGGACAAAGACAAGACGAAGTTCACTGACGAGCAATGGGCCCAAATAGAACAACTTCATAAGGAGCAGGAGGAACTGAAAAAGAATGCGCCACCCGAGCCGGAGCTCGCCTGTGCCGTAGAAGAGGGAGATCCTGTAAAACAAAAAGTTCTGGTTCGCGGCGACTATAACAACCCTGGTGAAGACGCGCCGCCCGCCTTTCCGGCCATCCTTACGCGGTATGACACGAGATCGCAGTTTTCCGGCAGCGGCCGCCTGCAGCTTGCTGATTGGTTGGCACGGGCAGAGAATCCGCTGCCGAAGCGCGTGTTCGTGAATCGCATCTGGCAATGGCATTTTGGCGAAGGCATTGTGCGCACGCCCGACAATTTTGGAAAAATGGGTGAGCGGCCTTCGCATCCTGAATTGTTGGATTTTCTGGCCGGGGAATTCATTAAACAGGGCCCCTCGATCAAGGCGCTGCATCGTTTGCTGATGACGTCGAGCACCTATCAGATGGCTTCTGAGAATCCGTCTGCTGAAGCCGACCCGGATAATCGGTTGTTTTCGCGATTCAATCGGCGGCGACTGACTATCGAAGAGCTGCGTGACGGACTGCTCGCAATTGACGGAACGATTGATGTGACGATGGGCGGCACGCTTCAGACCGGTCGCGGCACCGACGGTGAAAACAACCAGGAGCGTTTGAGTCTGAATCCCGAAAAGGTGAAGCGCCGAACGGTTTATTTGCCGCTTCGCAGGGCGAATTTACCAACTTTGTTGAACCTTTTTGATTTTGGCGATGCGACTACAATGAGCGGCAAGAGGCAATTGACGAACGTCGCTACGCAGGCTTTGTTCTGGCTCAACAGCGAGTTCTTGTTTGACCGCTCCGTGCAACTCGCAAAAGTGTTGCTAGCCGACAAAACCACAGATGACAGAGCGCGGGTGGCAAGCATGTATCTGCGCATTCTCAATCGTCAGGCGACGAACGATGAAATAACGGGCGCGCAGCAGTACTTGTTCGGCTTGAAACAGAAATCGTCGGGCGAGAAATCGGAAGAGAGAGGCTGGCAGAGTCTTGCAAGAATTCTTATGTCGTCCAACGAGTTTGTTTATGTGGAATAAATATTAGAGGTAGGGAAGGGTGGCTTGCCCCCGCTCCACCGAATGGCGCACATTAGGATAGCGGGGGCAAGCCACCCTTCCCGACCTCTAATGTGCTTCGGTATTAGCTTGACCCCAAGAGCGGTAAGAAAAGGGCTGGAGGCGGCCGAATGTCGCGAAAGTGAATTACACGTACTGTTTTAAGATATGAAGGCAGAAGACAATCTCAACTGGATAAAGTCGCTTTATCAACGAGTCGAACAACCTGTCTCGCGCCGCGCCTGGCTGCGCGCCGCGGGGCTTGGTTTCGGTTCGCTTGGGTTGACCGCGATGCTTGGCGAAGAAGCCGCGCTCATTGCATCTTCTTATCAACAGTCCGACAACCCGTTGTATCCAAAGCCATCCCATTTCGAGCCCAAAGCAAAGCGCGTAATTTTTCTTTTTATGCACGGCGGACCGTCTTCGATTGACACCTTTGATCCGAAGGAGCGACTGGTGCGCGATCACGGAAAGCCGCTGCCCATCAAACGACCGCTGGCATTTGCCGACGGCAAAGTCGGACCGCTGATGAAACCGCTATGGGAATTCAGACCCGGCGGCAAAAGCGGGATCCCTGTGAGCGATCTCTTCCCGAAGATACGCGAATGCGTGGATGACCTCTGCATCATCCGCTCACTGGTGGGCGAAGGCGTAGATCATGGCGCGGCGCTCCTGCAAACCTTCACGGGATCTTCGACCTTTGTGCGTCCGAGCATGGGGTCGTGGGTCGTGTATGGTTTGGGCACTGAAAATCAAAACCTGCCCGGCTACATCACGATCAAACCCACGCTCTCGCACGGCGGGGCAAAGAACTGGTCTTCAGCCTTTCTGCCGGGCGCTTTTCAAGGCACCGCAATCGGCAACTCCGGTTTGAAAGTTGAAGACATTCAAAAGGAGCCCATTGAGTATCTGCTGAGCAAGCATCTTTCTTCGGATGAGCAGCGTTATGAACTTGAGATGCTGCAAGCCATTAATCGGCGCCACAGGGAACTACACCGGCACGATCCGCAGTTAGAGACACGGATACAGGCTTTTGAGTTGGCGTTCAAAATGCAGTCGCAAGCGCCCGAAGCATTTGAGGTGAATAAGGAATCCGAAGCGACGAAAAAGTTGTATGGCCTGGATGATCCGATTACCGCGGACTTCGGCTGGCAGTGCCTGCTTGCGCGGCGGCTCGCCGAGCGCAATGTGCGCTACATTCAGTGCACTCACAGCTACAAGTGGGATCAACACAGCGATCTGTACAACCAGCATACCAAGAACGCTCGGGAAGTGGACAAGCCAATTGCTGGCTTGTTGAAAGACTTGAAAGCGCGAGGACTTCTGAAAGACACATTGGTCATTTGGGCCGGCGAGTTTGGTCGCACGCCGGTAAGCGAAAGCGGCGACGGGCGCGATCACAATCCTTACGGATATTCGATCTGGATGGCGGGCGGCGGGGT